>Ga0070748_1000177_pt1 | contig 33399 bp, 34 predicted proteins | sample VirMetDEL_Nov_12_FD_77015 | JGI IMG/M metagenome (GOLD analysis project Ga0070748, IMG submission 77015) | Aqueous microbial communities from the Delaware River and Bay under freshwater to marine salinity gradient to study organic matter... | ecosystem: Environmental > Aquatic > Marine > Coastal... | reverse complement strand
TGCTAAAGTTTTATCTTCATTCAGTTTTTCTCTTGTCTCTATAGCATCCAATGTAAAAGGATTGCTCATACAATAAGAACAATCGGAATCATATTCTAAATTACCAAGCTTATTAATTTTATCAAGTTTGTTTTGTACTTCTATTTTTAGTTTATCTATCTCAATCTGATTATTAGTTTTCTCTAAACTATATTGTTCAAATTGTGCAAACTTCTTATCTATCTCATTTTCTTTATAGATATTTATTTTTTCTGTTAGTTCAGTTTCCTCAACTTTATATTGTTCAGAAAGAGTTTTTAGCTCTCCAAACTTTTTATCTGCTGTAGATAAACTATTACTTAGACTAGACTTTTTTTCTTCTAATTCAGAAATGTTTAGAGCAGAGTTATCTACTTTTCTCAACTTTTTAGTCAAAGAAATCATCATCTTATCGATATCTTTTTTATCTATCGATTGTTCTTTTTTGTCCTTTGAAAAAGTTCTTGATTCTTTTCTTATACCAGTCAAAGATTCTTTTATATCTGCTAACTCTCTATCATAGTTATTGTTTTTGAAAGACTTCAACAGAGAACTCACATCAGATATTTCATCAGCAGCTAAATTATATAGTTGGTCAAATACACCAATACCCATAAATTGTGCAAGTAAGTCTTTTCTTTCTTTTTGTGTTTTGTCAATGAAAACAGTTGAGTTTGATTGTAAAGAAAGAGCTGTCATAATAAAGTCTTCATAAGTTCCAATAACCTTACGAATATTTACATCGGTTGTTCTTCTTTGGTCTCCATTGAGAGATAACTTTTCACCCGCATCATCATGTGTCCAAAAATCAACATCTACTTTTACATGACCACTTCTTTGCTTTTTAGCTCTTCTTTCAATATAATATTCACATCCATCTACTTCTAATGTAGCCTTACAATAAAATTTATCTTTTTTACTATTGAGTACATTGAGTGCTTTATAAGCTCTTGATGATGTGTCGAATAAACAAAATGATAGAGCATCTAATAATGAAGATTTACCACTCGCATTTGGAGCAAATATTCCAACGATACCATTTAGTTTAGTGAAGTCAACAACATTATTTTCTCCATAAGAAAACATATTATCAAACTCGAACTTCTTTACATCCCAAGTTATTCCTCTATTTACATCATCCGCTGGTAAAAAGGTGTTTAGTTCTTTATTTATCTTTTTTATATCTAATAGAGTTTCAGTATCTACAAAGTGATTTTGTTTTAGATATTCTTCTATCAAGCCATACTGATAATCAGCATCTCTTACATCACCTACTGTAATTCTTTGTCCTCTTACTTTATCTTGAGATGTTAGTGAATCTGTTCTTGTAACAGAAACTTCCTTTACACCATATGTACTATGAATCATAGTCATAGCCTTCTTCAATTGGGATGGCGTTGTATTAGATACCCTAACTCTCAATCTAGCCTTTTTAGGTATATCAGGACAATCTGGAACTTTTCCGTTATTTATATCAATAGTATAATAACCGTAGTCATTCGGTACTTCAATGTACTCAGAAGTTCTCTTTGCTACATCCCATAACAAGTAACCATGCGATAGTCCTTCTCCGTGATTCTGTTGAACCAGACTACCACAATAGGATATAGTTTTTTCTTTATTTAGGTGCTGTCTTTTGTGGATATCTCCAAGCAACCCCAAATCATAACCTTTGAACTTAGCAATTTTCACATCAGATGGTAAAAAATATCCTAAGTCTGTTTCCGACTTATCCACTGTTCCATGAAAGAGAACTACTTTTGTATCACCCTCAACATCTTTCGCCTCAATATAGTCATCTTCTTTTTCCCATACATCCCAAACCACAAACTTTACATCAGCACATTTATACACACCACTATGTTTTAGGTAATGTAAATCTTTATGTTGTAGATTATTTACAATTGGGGAAAGAACATCCATTCTCGAAAGATTATTTAAATTACAATCGTGATTTCCTGCGATTAGAATCGTAGGACAGATGTCTGCCAGATTCTTAAATAATCGTGAGAGCTGATCGACTAATTCAGGTGACATTTCAGTTTTTGAGTGTGCTATATCACCACCGATATAGACTACGGCATTATCTTTATGTTTTTTTACTTGTTTATATGTTCTTTCGAAAACCTGTTCGTACTCTTTATGTCGCTTGAGATTACGAATCTGTATATCTGAAATGTGGTGTATGTATTTGAGTTTTCGAAAAGGAACCTTTACAACAGTTTCTTTTTTCAAGAATTATCCTTTATAAATTTCTTTACTTTATTTATTTTTTTATCTGGCACTATTAAATCCCAAGCAGTTTCTTCTTTGAAACTACCCTTACCATAATAAATAGTCTGAGATTTTCCCAAATCAAATTTTATTTTCACTTGTTCTAATAAAGAAGCATCCGAGATATGAACTTTCCAGTCATTATCATTAAATTTCCATATATTTCTTTGTTTTGCCATTTAGCTTCATCCTAATAAAATCAGAGAAAGTTGTTTTACCTGCACCTTTTATAAGATCTGTAACTGATTCAAATCCCATATCCGATGGGTCTTTATCTGTAAGTTTCACATAATAAACTTTTATGCCATTTCTCATAAGACTATCTGTAATTCTTATTGAGTCATTTACGGCATCATTGTCTAATAATATATATATCTGTTTTACCTTTTTTTCGTATATTTTTTTCATAAGAGATTTTGGTAAGGTTTTACCAAATAATGGAATAGCATTTCTTTTTATTGCTATTGCATCAAATATACCTTCACATAAAACAATTGGTTCATCCCAATTTATAAATAAGTCTAATCCAATAACATCTTTAGATACAGGTGGATTTTTGTATTTCATCCCACCATCAAAAATACTTCTAGCAATAAAATAGTTTAGTTCACCAGTCTCATCATAAGATGGTACAATTATTCTATTGCCATATAAACCACTTTCACAATAACCAATATTGTATCTGATAATATCACACATCTCTATTTTTCTTTTTTTCAAATGTACTAATGCGTGTTTTTTGACAATAGCATCATCACTTTTCCAAAGTGGGATATATTCTTCAGGCAATCTTAATTTGCTTTTTTCCTTGGATTTGTCACGATTTTGTGATAGTGATAGTGATTTTTTTGGGGAACCAATTAGCTCTGATAATTCTTCGAAGTGTTCTCTACTAGCTTTTAGTTTTTTGAGTAACTGAAATAAGTTATGTCCACCTTGATTAGAAACCCAGCAATGCCATTTGCCAGTTTTTACATTTATCTGTAGCTTTGGTTTATGGTGATGTACAAATGGAGACCACCAAACATATTCATTTAGTTTTTTTACAGGCCTACCATTGTTACCTATTACTCTATTTAGTAGATTTGTTATTTTCATTTATTAGTTCTATAAATTTCTCAATGTTTATGACAGCATATGTCTTACTTCTGTTTCTTTTAAATATCAATACAGGATCGTAAACACCACAATTTTTTTCTGCTTGTTGTAAAGAATCCCAAATATTTAGTTTTTCTTGATTCTTACATTCAAATGAATATGGTATTAGTCTACGAGCTGCTGGAGAAAGAACGATGTCCTCACCACTCACTCCCATTATCTGTGAACCAATGTCATCTGGTTCTAAATCTGAAAATGTTTCTAATAGTAAGTCTCTTACATTATTTTGTAATCTCTTACCTTTGTTCTTCGCGCTTCTTGTCTTCATATTTATCTCTATTATTTCTTCCTGGTACTTGTTAATACTTGTCTTGCTTGCCTTGCTTATCTTGCTTGCTACCTGGTTAAGTACTTAAGCCATTATTTGTCAAAAAGGTCAAACGGTTCTTGTATAAAAAACTTTCTGTGATTTTTTATATAACCAGAAATCAATAAATTTATTAATAATATATATTACAGAATTACTTGTTAATCAAATATATTTTACAACCACTTAGATAATTCTTTTCTTGCAAATCTTTCAGCCTTCTCTTCCCACTTATTATCGTCGTGTGGGTCTAATCCTTTGTAAGTAGCCATTGTTCCAGCCTGCGTATATTTCTTTATATACTTACTGACTCCTAATCTTTTAGAATCTAATGCGTGTCCTATTTCATGCAGTATTGTCAATAGAAACTCTTTTACTGATGGGTATGACCTTCTTAGAGTTACAGTATCCGTTTCAGGAACATACTCTCCAAAATCTTTTCCACTACCAAACTTTACTTTAGATTTCAAGCCATATTGTTTTACTAAATTTTTAGCTAAATCTAAATAATCTATTCTTTCCAGTAAAGTAAGTTTTGTAGCTTTACTGTAATTAGACTCTTCTAATTCTTCAATATTCTGTTCTTCGAAATCTTCACCAGCAACCCAATCTTCCCAATTTTCAAAATGAGCTTCGAAGTCATTATTTATGTCTCTTACGATTGCTGTCTTTGTTACAGAAAATTGTTCCTCTTCGTCCGCACCATAGATATAATCAGCCTTTGGAAATGAAGTTTGAGTATAAGCACCTCTTTCAAACCAAGGTTCAGGTCTTCCCTCTAACTTACCTAATACTCTCTTCTTATCACCTTTTATAAATCCAGTATCAGACTCTCCACCATCAGCTGCATAGCCTGGTATATTTGATATTTCCCATAAGTCTTTGAATTTACCCATTATGCGTCAAACCTCACTACGATTGCCAACGCTAAATCCTTATCGTTCTTTATGGGTGCTGACAGTTGTCCTATCGCTATAAGTTGGTTGAAGTCATTATATAACCCAACCTTAGTTACATATGGTCTAAATTCGGAATGTGTGACGAAATTTTCATAGTCTGTAGCAGCATTATATGTAGAATCAAATGAGCCTGATTTAGCAGCTGCATGGCCTGGTGGAAATAACTTCCAAGTTTCAGGACCATCGGATGATATACTACCACTCAACTCCTTCGTAACAGTTCTATTCATCGTTCCATTATATTCACCTTCTCCAACAACACAAGTATACTCATACTCTCTTATTGTTACTTGAGCTTTATACTTTAACGAAAATCCATCAGTACCTTCTAATTGTCCTACATCTATATAACGACTGCCAGTATCTGTCATAACAATTACACCATGTTCATAGAAAACATTACCAACTACAGATCCTGAAGATTCGGTAATTTCTCCATAATCAAATCTACCATTTGCTATACTACCACTTTTGAATTTAGCATATGATGCTGAGTATTGAGAGTCATAAAGATTACCATCCCCATCGTCAACAATTGTTACAGTATAATCATTCGAATCATCTGTTAGTTCTATTGACTTTGGTTTTATTCTCTCACCATACATCTGCTGAGAAACCGATATTACGGATGCTGATTGGTGCAGTAATCTATATTGCTTGTCATTATTTGAAGCAAAGTTTTCAAATGGATTCAAATCTGTATAGTTCTTTATAGAACCAGCAAACTCTTGTTTGTAATATAAATTGTTTATTAGATGCCAAGATGGTAAAGCGTAAAAAGATGCTGAACCAACATACTCTTTACCTAAGTCCGATGATGTTGAATAGTTATGATTACTACCAGTTATTGCTCTAAATGCAAAAACACCACTCCCACTATCGTTATTAGTGACGGTAAATTCTTTACCTACTTTGAATGGTGTTATGTTTATGTCGCCTGGGTCTAGTGTCTTAAACATGACCTAATATCTCCCAGTTTAGAAATCTAATTTGACTTTTATAAGAGCTTCTCTCGAAAACGATTTCAGTAATGGTTTACTCAATTTAGCTACAGCTAATAGTTCATTAGCATCGTTATATAATCCAATCTGTGTAATAAAAGATTTTGGATTTTTATAGTACGAACCAATTGTAAATGAACCATCTGAAGAAGTAGCAAAAGTTGGATTAGAACTAAAGTTGAATTCCTGATTCGGAGCTCTAACAAAAAAGTGTTGTGAAGTAATTACTTCTTCTCTTCTTGATTGAAATTTTATCCCCCGTTCAACAGCTTTATAAAACTTACCAACATTACCACCTTCAGCATTAGAACCAGTTGCCGTTAATAATGAAGCACTGGTATTCAATACAGGTCCGTTGAAAACTAATATTCCTAAGTCAGGATAAAATAATCCATATCCACCACCATCTTGTTGAGCAGCTGCTTTTTGTGTTACTGTAGTACCACTACTAATAGAACCACTAACAATGTTGAATACTCTTCCACCTTGATTTACAGTTGGATTTGTTGTAGCACCACTATCGTCAATAAATTGAAAAAGTCCCGCACTACTACTCAATTGTAATTCCCAGTTGCCGGGATCCATTTTTTCTCTCAAAAACTCTCTAGCTACAGAAATAGCATATACAAATTTTGGTGTTATATTCCCACCAGTTCCAGCAAAAGTAAACTGACTTTCTTGTGGTCCTAATAGAATATTAGATAATTGTCTATAAATAGCCGCTGAAGCTCTAGTACCATCTACACCAGCCCTTCCTAAAGAACCACTTCCATTGAAGTGTCCATAAGCAACAGAAAATTGTGTCTTTCTTGTTGTAGTTGTTACTGGAGAGCCATACACATCTAAATAATGAGCTGCTGAACTTCCTGATTGTACCGATGATGTATAAAATGCAGTTAATGTTCCAGACCCATTTTCCCACATACCTGAAGAAACAGTGTCTTTGACATTACTGATAACATCATTTCCTTCATCGAATAATTTATAAATTGCCATCTTCTACTCCTTATCCTAGTACAGCACCAGCTGCTCCAGTGATTCTGACTTTATTGGTTACAGTTATTGATCGTGTAGCACCTGTGTCGTTACCAATCACAGTCAATTGTGTTGCTTTACCACCGACAGGTGTATTGAATGATAAAGGTACTAATGCTAGTCTAACAGAATTAGCAACAACAGTCTTACTATTTGGAGCATCATCTTCACCTAAAAAGAAAGGTGTAGAAGCGCCTGGCGAACCAGCCCCAGCTCCACTAGCTACTGTCATATTAGCAACAGATTGGTCATGTAATATAAATGTATAACTATTATCAGATACATTAGCAGTTACTCCATTCACAACAATTGATGGTTGATTTAGTCCACCAGCAGCAGCAAATGTAACTGAACCAGGATTGATAGTTAGAACTGGCATCCTAGCAGTATTCTTTGGTAATGTAATCAATTTGTATCTCATCACATGATTTTCATCAGGCAGTGCTTCAAGTAAAGGCATATTTTCTATTACCTTTCCATAAAAATCACTACCGTTTGGATGTGTTACATCCCACAAACGATAATCTACTTCATCGTCTGCTAAAGCAAATTTTGTAATATTGAAAGCCGATGTCCCCTGTGCTAATAACTCTCGACCTTTCTTTGTGAGTATAGCGTCTACGGTAACTGTAGCGTTGTTTAAAAATCCCATAGTTTAACTCCTAATATAATCTGTATTTATGGTTAGATTGTGATATCATATATAAATATAAGAATCTCAATTTTTTATTTATTTTTTTCCAAATCCGCCACCGAATTTGAATTTGAAGAACTTCTTACCGCCCTTCTTACCCTTTTTCTTCTTCTTTAGTCTTTTCTTTTTCTTTTTACTAAATCCAAATTTGAATCCTTTATCAAATGGATCGTCTTGAGCACCAAATCCAGCAGCAAAGTTAGCAAACGGAGTGCCTAAATTGAATTTTGGTATTGATAAAGGCTTGTCTTCCAAAGTACCATCAGCTTTAACTTTGAATCCTTTTCGACCAAATCTTTTCTTCTTTCTCTTCTGCTTTCCTCTAAATTTGAATTTAGAAATCTTTCCATCACCAGTTTTCAATGTAGACTCCCCATCATTATCTGTAACCAATTTGGTTGGTGATGTAATTGTAATTTCAATTGGTGCTCCACCATCAACTGTAGTCTTTACAGTATTTTTTACACCAGTATAATATGAATTGAATAGTCCTTGATTATGTTCAGCAAGAACATCTGAGTCTGTATCTGAAAATGATTCTGAACTAAATAAACCACGAGACATACTTTCAACAGATGTATAAATCCTATTATATTTTTGATTCCTACCAAATATACGAGAACTACTAATTACTGGCATTTCAAATTGTGCAGGAAATAAATCCCCAGCAGTTATTGATGAAGTTAGATAAAATCCTGGTTGTCCTCTTGTTTGCCAGATAGATATTTCAAAGTTTCTAGCTTTCAATTCACTTAGAGTTCCTTCATATGTATCATATGAACCAGTCAGAGAAATTGATGAACCAGATTCCGCATTTGTTCTAGAAATATTTATTGTATCTGAATAATGATCTTGTGTTGTTACAGCAACTCCAGCATTGAACGAACCAGTTATTACATATTCTGATTGCATGTCTATGGTAGTTCTATAATTCTTTTGTTCTGCTGTAGGCTTCTTTGCTTGTACTACTTTTGGTCTTTCAAATATATTTGGTTCAACTAAAAGTCCTATATTAGCTTTTGCCCTAGCAGGTATTAATTTTCTAAGTTGTGGGTATAGAGACTGGTCATAATATTTCAACATTCTAATATAGTCCCAAAAGTTATTTGGGTCGGTATATTTTTGCCAGTATTGGTCAGCTACCTGTTTTAATTCTCCATAACCCAATCTATGTATATCTTGAGGGTCTCCTATATAATTTTCAAAGTTCAAGTCACCAACAGATTGTATTATATCATTATTTATAACATCGGTAGGAGCAAAATATATCCCAACTTTGTTACTGTCATTTGGAGCAGTATCATAAGCACTAACAGTTGCTCTTTTAGTTCTATCTAATATTTTACCTTCTTGAATATTATTACCTTCTAATCTTATTTTTTTAGTAGTTCTTCTAAGAGCACCTATACTTGGAATATGAGATTGTAACTCATCTACTACACTACTAAAAAAGTTACCAGTAAACCCACTATGTGAACCTGATGTAGTATATGTTTGATTTGAACTTACATCTCTGATGCCAGTAGTATCTGTGGATAAGTCTTTGTTATCATTGAAAGAGTATCTTGTAACTAAGTTAGTATAAGATGAACTAAGATTGTTACCATTATATGCTTGTGGATTAGCAATATGATTTTTGAATTGTTTGACGCCTAATATTTCAGTCCAATGTCTATATTCCATCATTGAACCTGAAAAGCTAGTACCCACTGTAGTTGATACATCCGAGCCTTCTACTCCAGTTGCTCTTAGACTGCCACTACCACCTATGTAAATTGTACCATCATCATTCCAAGCTCTAACATATGACTGAGAGGTTGCTGCTGTTGTAATCATAGACATAGTTGTTGCTGAATACAGATGTATCTTACTCCTACTAGAATCATATTTTCCAACTGCTAATTGATATGACTGACTCAAATTAGCATGAGAACCAGTACTAATACCTCTCCTAACCATAACAGAATAAAATTCTCCATCATATACAGGAAATTCAGTTGATTGTATTTCCCGCATACCATCTGATCCACTTATCTGAAATGCCACATGACCATAATTGTCTACAGAATTATTATCTTTTAGTCTTATAAAAAATCTTCTATTAGTTGCTCCAGTAGATTCTTTCTCTACTAAAATCTGATTCGAACTACTTACTGCCCTAAATCTAAATTCAACCGTATCTGGCTTTTTACCACTAATATCATCATTAACCCAAGGAAGTTTTACATATTGTGAAGACTTAAAGTCTAATGCTTTTGTAAACTTTCTTGTTATCTCAAATTGTGGAGCATCATCATCTGATATTTTAGGACCACCATATTCTTTTACTCTTAGTATTGTAGATGGTATACCATAAACATTTATCAAACCTTTTAGAGCATTTATAGTTCCTTTGTGTTTTAGAAAATATGGCATATTATTTACAATACGACTCCACAATTCTCTAGTTATATCCTTTTGTGATATTGCTGAAAAGGTTGAAACTCCAGAACCTGTTGCTTCATTACCTGAATGATATCTTGGTAAACTTACCATATCAGAACTATCATTCAATTTCCAGCCTAATGATTGTGCAACACTCCATAATAAATCTTTAGAGACACCTTCCGATAAACTTTCCCTTCTATCAGAATTATCAGTAATCCCTTTTATATAAACCCATATATTGTCAAAATGATGACCAATCATATCAGTAAACTTCAAAAATGGTTCATTACCCCCATCCTCTTTTATATGTTCTGGTAATAATGAACTCAATTCATTTAGATTCTCTACATCAAAAACAGAAGCACTAACTACTTGAGTATTAAACCAATTATCAGCTACTGATTCCGTAACTGAGTATAAAACATATGGATTTAATAATGTACCAGTTCCACTTTTCTTAGGCCACGCATTGTCGTAATATTCTCCTAATGAATTAGTAACATAAGATGAACTTTGATAATACATATAACTTTCAAAATGATCAAATTTATTCTTTACTTCATTTATTCTTGTATCCCATACATTCATATCATCTACAGAACCAGATATAGTTTTTAAGGAAGAACTTGAAGCATTATAAGATTCTATTAGTTGTAGTTTATATTTGAAATTTTTTATTCGTTGTTCAGCAGAACTAAAGTTTACAAAGTTTTTAAATTTTGAGTGGTCTATATTTAATTCAGCACTTTCAGCACTAGAAGAAACTATTTTATTTTTAAGTTCCGCAGATACTAATGGGTCTGATGTAACAATATCAGCTTCGTTTTTGAATGTAGAAGTTCTTCTTTGTACAGGACTTTCAACATTAGTCAAGTCAGGACTCTTCAGTAACCTATCACCAATTTCATTATCCACAAAATCTACTATCTGAACTTTTTCGGATACTGGTGTTACCATTTCCTTTACAACAGATAATTCATCAAATCTACTAATATCACCTGGTAATGGATTATATAATTTGAAAGTTATTGCGTGTGGATATTTTGTTACCGAACCCATATCTCTTTTGAAATTAGTTGTTAGGAACATCCTATCTCCGAACTTCAAATATGTTCTCAATTCTCTTGGATTGAAAACTGTATAGGAGACATCAAAGCCAGTATAACTACCCGCATCTGCTCCACCAGCAAAATAAGCATCTGCTGGATTATCATCATCCGAAACTTCTAAAGCAGCTGAATTGAAAGTTTTGTTTACTTCTATATACCTACCATTATCAGAAACAGAAGTTATCTGTGCAACAAATGGTTTCTTTATTGGAGTTTCAGTAGTTTCATTTACTAATTCAAATCTCAAATCAACATTATCTATCCAAGTTATACCGAAAGTATTAGTATCAGTCATATCATGACCTTCGAATACAACAGACCAACCAGGAGCTTCTAATCTCCAATCATCTCTAATCGGTATACTAAGCTCTACTCTTTCCCAAGTATTAGCTTGTAAAGTTCTATACATAGGAGAGTTAGTTCCACCTGGTCTTACAAACGAATATCTTGGTGGAACAGGACCTTGAAATTGCCAATAATAATTAGTTGATATTTCATCGGGCGCTGACCATACCCAAAATTCTTGCTCACTTAGCGTACCTACTTTATCAGGTGTTTCACCTACTATAAGAACTCCACTACCATCATCAAAATCAGGAACCCTAGCTAAAGGAACTTCATCAACATTTAACATCCAATTTTCTGTACCAGGATTTCTAGTACCAAAAATAAAATCATTACCACCAGTATAATATTCACCAACACCAAAGAATTGTTCATTTAGTGTGGATTGTAAATTATGTTTGTCACCACCTGTTTGATCGTAATATTCAGTACCGACTATAGTAACCCACGCACTAAAGTCACCACCAGAAGATGATGGGTCTTCTTCCATAACGATATCAGGATTGATTGGCATATTTTCAAAGCCATCATTATTTATTTCTGCTGGATAGTAACCATCCCCTTCAATCCATTGTCCATTATCATCAGTTTCATATAAGTCGCCATCTCCATCATCGACTCTGTAGTATAGATTATCTATAAAAGCATAAAATCTAATCGTACCACTTTTACGATAACCAGCCCATTTTACACGACCATTATTATCATTTATGGCTTGGTTCATAGGACCATCTAAGTCAGCTATTTTGAATACTCCCTCAATTGCTGGAAATGGTTCATCTGAACCAGGAATAAATCTATCTATTCTAAAAGACTTATTACTGTCATCTCTACCCATACCATCATTGTAGAATATATGATAACTACCTGGTTGAAATTGTTTGATACCTGTTCGTGTATCCCTAGCTTTAGCAATAGATTGTACATTACCAAATTGAAATATATCTTCATATAAACTTATATCTGTAACAACACCATCAGTATCCTCTCTCTGAACTGTTGTGGTTCTAAGTTGTGGGAATAACTCATCCCAATCATAATAATAATATGTGTTATCTCTTATGGTGTTTTGTCCTTTTTTGACAATCCATATTTGGTCTTTCTTTCCAAATAGAGCCCAACTTCTATAATCAGTTAGTTCACCACCACTGGCATTTTGACCAGCAAACATTTTTACCTCACCCTTACTAGCAACACAACCATATTCCCAATTAGTACCTGATGCTGGTTGTCTTTCAAATATTGGTCTTCTAGTTAGAATACTTTCTCCTTTTGGAGCATATGGATGAGCATTTACAGCATTAGGAAAATCTTCTGGGTTTACTGTTTTATAAAGTCTATCATTGACTGTTTTTGTTATAGGTGTTGGTATAATAGGTTCAGGATAAGTATTCCATTGTACACCATCCCATCTCCATTCATTACCATCACTCATTTCACCAATAGCATCATTGAATCCAGTATAACTACTATTTACGCCCCAAGTAACTGTAGGATTTTGTGCAAAGTCTTCACCTGGATCAGTAACTTTCCATACACCGATACCACCATATACTTCAGTAGTTATATTCATTTGTATAGGTGGAGTTGGTGCTGATAGTCCAAAAAATTGTATTATATCAGAATATTTTCTAGGAGGCTTTGGTTCTAAATTAGCAGCACCTTCAGGTGTAGCTGGAGCAAATCCAACTGGTGGACTTGTTGGTTGTGATTCATTTTGGCCTGGCGGCGATAGTGGATTATAAAATCCTTGTGGCGGTGAGTCAGGTTGTGGTTCTGAATCTAAAAAGTTTGGATATCTTAGACTTACTCTAACAGGCTTATTTGGAATATTTGATTTGACATCAAATGTTATGATAGCATTGTCACCGACATTTATACCTAAACTTTCTAATGTTCTCGTATATGTCTGTGATATCAATAATGGTCTATGTGGATTATCAAGTGGCCACTCTGAAAAATCTTCTGAAAAGGATTGGTTGATATCAGGAAATTTCATACAAGCACTATTATCTTTTCCTTCACCTTGCGCCCAATGAGCCCAATATCCTAAATGTACACAATTTTTCCAAACATTACTATTTTCTAAATAAGAAAGATATCCACTACTCCAATCTACAGCCTGTATTGCTAATGAATGTAAGTTCTCATCCCAAGGATAACTTGTACCCAAAAGTTCTACTTCACCATAAGTATTTTTTAGGATTGTCTCTCCGCCAGAATTTTTTACTATATTAGTTTCTGTTCTTGGTACTGATGTTATAGTCTTTACTAAAAATACATTTGGTACATAGATTGTACCACCAACCATTCTTTGAGTAAAAAGAAAATTGTATACTGGAACAGTTACATTGTAACCACTAGCACCAGGTGAGCCAGGTAAAGATCCTGGTGGTCCTGAACCAGCATTGAATCCAACTGGTAGCGACCCGCCAGTTTGAACCATTTGAGGTACAATTGATAATACATTACTTTCTGTATTCATTTCACCCAATTGATTTTCATCACCAAATGAAACTGTTATTGCTGGTGCTTGTAACCTTCGTATACTTTCACCTAACCTATAAAAATCTTCAAAGTACCCTTCAGTATTTATGTCTTGTGTTCTTATTCTTACTTCTGTTCTATTGGGGGATACAGCATCTACTTGCAATCCTAATGTTTTTAATTGTAACTCATTACCCCTATCGTTACCAACCATTTCAAATATTTGACCATTAGGAGTAATGTCTATATTCTCATAATCTTTATAAACATCAAAATTTCCGTTTTCATTTTGCTGAGTTTTTACCAATATATTTGTCGATTCATCACCAGCCAATCTTCTGAGAAATCTATAATTTACTCTATATTGTCCTGTATTTATTCCAGCAGATTTCAATTGTACTACTGGTCTAATCAATAACTTACCTTCATCATCCACCTCAATACTGTTGAATGGAAGTGTTTTTGATTCTATATTAGAACCATCTACTGAAAGTAATTGAAAATGTATAAAATCTCTTTTTTCTTTTTCACCAAAGACACCATTTTCGTACGGTTTATTACCTATACGAAATGATTGTCCTGTTTGTAATAAATTTCTATCTGCGTTTGTTAGTTGACTAGCCATTATAATTCAGTAAACTCCCTGTCTATTACTTCATCCAATATCGGATCATTTATTCTGTATTGTTTTACTTCTAATGTTTTTGGTATTACAGTAGTTTCATCATCAAATAACTCACCATTGTATGGGCTTTCAAATATTTGTATACTACCATTTTTATTTCTAACTAATAATCTTCCGTCTGCTGGAATTCCGCCTGAACCAGGATTAGTAAAAGCAGCAGTTCTCAGTAACTCTCTTTGTTGAAGATACTTTTGTTCTTCTTCGTCTTTTAGATTTTGATAGTACTCGTTACTTTCGAGTTCTTTTCTTGAATACGGCATTTTTACCTCACAACTTTGAATTCAAAATCATTGTCATAATGAGAAACCATTTCTTCTGTAGTACCACTTCCACTCACTACTCTAAAACAGACTTTGTAATACCTTTCAGATTGTAATCCATTCATCCAAAAATTAAAATAGTTACCATCAGAATCACAACTTAGTAGAGAGCCTGTTCCGTAATTTACAATCACATCATCTGTACTAGCATCTACTATAGAATAATAAGCACCATCTCCTACTAAAGTACTTCCACTTGGAAAGTATTTTTGAGTTAGATATTCTGAAGAAGTATTACTATATGATTTGGTAGGATATCTTCCTCTACCACAAACTCTAAATTTAGCTTTAGATTCTTCCTTATATTCAGGCCTTAAATTTTTCACATACACCTGTAAATCTTCTAATTCGGATTTACCTAATGCTGATAATGAACCTGTACTCCATTTTGTATCATACCACTCAACTTCTAATTTTGGTGGATAGATAGTATTTGTTTGTCTGGAAAAGAAAGACATATTACCTAATCTTTCATTATTACCCTCAGCACTTCCTGTATTTAGTGTAGCACTACCACCAGCACCAGCAATCATACTACCACTTCTTTTTATAATAAATCCTTCATTAGCATATGTGCCATCCAACCACTTATCTACAATTGGTGTCACATCCATTCTTATATCTCTTGTCTTCCATTCCAAAGACTGTGAGCCATATACATCTGAAAACCAAGTACCACCAGATGCTGTCATAGCACCATTCCACATAGTCTTTGTTTCAGCATCATCCTTATAATTCCAACTAGCACCATCAGTAGTTGCTGGATTATCAGAAGAAAAACCTTCACCCTCAACCCAACTTTGACTAATTGGATATGCCCATAATGATTGACTTGTAGTCAATTCAGATGGTTTAGCATCATACAAATTCAAATAATATTTTGCATTATTTCCAATCGTACCATTAGAAACAGATTGAGATATATAACTCAAATCAAATTTCATTAGTATTCTAGAAACTTTTGGATTTGTATTCGAATCAGTTAAATCTTTTCTTACTTCCAATATCTCATCAAGTCCAGTATTCAAACTAGCACTTGCTTGGTATATGGTTGTATCTATATCTGGAAAAATAAAATAGTGCATTAGTTACCTCCTGCTGATGTTCCTACAACCCTACCCTCAATATCACTTGCTGGAAATTTTAGTTCAAAACAGCTTGGGTCTAATGATGGATAAACAACACCTTCTTTAGTTGCTGACTGCATATCATACATATTTCCTGAATAACCACCAGATGTCAAAAATTTATTTTGTATCAAAACTGGCAACCCATTAGGATTATTTTCTTCAGGCGGTGATACTGCAGACACCCCATCTACCAAAGATATCTGATAAGCTAAATCAGCAACTACAATTGGTTGTCCAATTTGCCACTTATCAATATCAAAAAATTCTCTTACCTTTTGTATAGCATTCAACACCACCTCTTCACCATTATATCCTGTCTTAGCTATTATGTTAAATTTTACTGTGATGTTTATTATAAAAGCATCCTTTATATTTACAGCATCAGTAACCATTCTAAATTGTGTTAGGTAAGTTTGTATATTTTCTTTTACGGCTTTGTTTAGTTGTGTCAATCTCTTACCCGCATCATATCCCAATAAATATAAATTTAATGCTAATGGATTCATAATTCTACTATCAGAGTTAGCACCAGTATCAGTACTATCTAATTGTGAATCTTGTACTATATATGCTTTTGCCACATTACCATATCTTGGTGGTAAAGCATATATTCTAGTAATATAATCTTCTTTAGTAACAGCTCTTGATTGTGCCTGAAAGTATGCTAGTGCATTATTTTTTACTTCTGTTATACTTTCAGATAATCTTCCACCACGACCTGGACTAGGATTAGTTACACCAATTGAGCCCCTTGAAGTAGCTACTAATGCTGGTGATAATCCAGCAGCATCTATTTCAACATTAGAACTAACAACATTTCTTAGAGTACCAGCACCAATGTTATGATTTATTCCACCACCAGCTCTATATGTAATTGTCAAAGTAGTATTCGCTGGTGCTTGACCATAAGCTTTAGTACTCAAAAAGTTAGAAGGATCAAATGCTTTTCCTAAACTGGTTGGTGAGCCTGGTAAAGAAGAACCAATAGAATCAGGATTTGGAATTATCTCTTCGTCAGGACTATCTGATGTACCAGCACCAAATCTTAATTCAGTTCTACCATCAGTTCTTATAAATGTTGTAAATCTTCTTGCTGTTTTTATCAGCTTCAATAAATAAGGAGCTTGGTCTGCTTGACTACTCAACTCCGGATCATTTTGAGCATTATTCTCCATATCTGAAAATACAGTATCTTGTGCTAAAAACGGAACTTCATACCAACTATTACCATCACTATCTGTACAACTAACTATTTCTGTTACATCAGAAGTTCCTAATGCTATTCTCTTATACTTTTCAGGACTAGTAATATTAAAAAACTCTGTTACTACATTACCACTAACAGCCCTTACACTTTTTCTCAATAGATAAGTTGTTGGTACATTATTAGCATTTTCAAATATACTAATATTCATAGGGTCGTATGATGACGAAAATTTAAAATTACAATCTTCTAAAGTTGAAAAAGTTATACCACTGGTTGACTCTACTTGCATTCCATTTTTTATATTTAGAGCATAACTCAAATCAGGAGATGTTTTGTAACTAGCTCCTGTACCACTTGATTTTGCTGGTACTGTTTGAAATATATCTACATTTACAGTTGCTGGTGTTGCTAGTCTTGGTTTGTATCCTAAACTCTGAGCCATATTATATACTGTCTTAGTCTCTTCAGCAAATGCCAGTAAACTTTCTTTGAATTGATTGTCAATGTAATATGAAAGTACATCTCCAACATAAGAAGCCATTTCCATAAACATCATACCTGGCGATGACTCGTTGAAATCATTGTATTGTTCTGGAAAATAAACCTTAGCAAACTCTATTAGATTTGCTTTGAAAGATGTAAAGTCTTTATTTAGATACTTTACTTCCTTTACTGAGTTATTTTTTGGTGCTGAATAAGGCATTTACTTTCTCCGTTTATCCACCTAGTGCTCTACTAAATGCTGCATCACCCTCACCTAGTTGTGGTAATTCTAATTCAACATCACTAGCTGCATCTGTATTTATAGCAAAAATAATTCTTGGTGTTATTGTATTTTCACTACTGGTAAAATCTATACTTTTTATAATAACATGTGGTAAAAATTCTGATATTGCTGACCTTATCGCTTCTTCTATTTGGTCTTCCGTATCAGAATCTATTTGTTGAAATACTGCTTTCATTAAATCTGAACCAAAGAGTGGATTACCTAATCGTTCTCCTTTTACAGTCAATAATAAATTTTTTATATTTGACTTTGTTTGTTCCAATAATGTTTGTGTTTGTTTGAACACTCCATCTTGATGTGTACCTAAAGGAAGCTGTAATCCTACAGATACATTTGGATTCAAATCATTTTCAGTAAATGACATTATATCTTTCCATCCTTTTTATCTAATGCTTTCATCACTCCACTATAATCCTTTGTCAATGCTTTCATTACATCTTCAGGAACACTATCTGGATTTACACCAGCTGCTTGAGCAGTTGTAACTCCAATAGATTGCCTCTTCATTTCAGGATTACCAAATTGTCCACTACCATATCCCATCATCTCAGCCATCTTTGAACTATCCCAAGTTCCTCCACCCATTGTCGGATATTCTTCTTTTTCTTGATTAGCAGTTTCATTCAAAACTTTATTCAACATTGGGTCTTTGACATAACTTACTTCTTCTTTAGGTTTAGACGATGTTGTGGGTCTGAATAGTCCCTCATTTATAAATATCTTCTTTACTTCTTTTTGTACCTCACGTTTGATTAATTCTTTCAAAGTTTGTACTAATTTACTATTTTTTGGCATTTGAAACTCCTGTTTTATATAAATATCTCAATACTCTAAATTCTGTTTTTTTTTACTGTTGAAGCATAGGACCAATAAACTCTTCATCTGGACCCAAAGCATCAAACATTTCATCTACATATACTGATCCGTCTCCGTCCTCATCAATATTTACTAAAGAATTACCTACGTTCTCCAACCCACCTTGTGGAATACCAGTTTTAGTAGATTCTACTACAGCAGTTACTCTTTCTATAGGAGCGTCCAGTAATAGTTCAACAGTAGGCGTTAGTGTAGGACCTTGTGTAGCAGTTTCGGTTAGTGTCATTTCAGTAGCATCAGGTTCTGATTGTCCTTCGGTTCCTACCTTTTCAGGAGAGTTATTTAGAATTTGAGCATCTGCTTCTTGTTTTGCTCTAACTCCATCATTATGTTCTTTCACATCTTTTCTAGCTTTATCAAGTCTGTCTGCTCTTTCTTTTTTTCTATCTTTTAGTTTTAGTCTTTTCGCAGCTCTAGCTGCTTTTCTAGCCGCTATTCTCTCTTCTAATTCTCTTATCTTTCTATGTAAGTCACCCTCAACTTTTTCATTTGGAGCAGCTCTTAGAACACCACCATAAAATCTAGTAAAGTTATCTATTGCTGGATCAATAATAGCAGCTGTGTCTTTCAGTCCATTTAGTTCGTGTTCTAATTCAGTTTTCAAAATCTTAGCAGCAAATTGTAAAGCAGCAGCAACTGGATTTAGTGACATAGATATAGTATTTACCTTTTCTACTACTTCTTGAGCCTTTACTGCCGCATCAGCAGTACTAGCTAACTTCTTTGCCCTTATCTTTTTTTCTTTTAAACCATTGAAGAAATCAGCAACAGTAGACAGTCCTTCTTGAACCATAATAATCTGTCCCATATATTCATCATATAGTAGATTATTTTCATCTATAATTGCTATAGTGTTATCTAAGAATCGATTTAGTGAATCAACTTCTAATTGACTTTTGACAGCTATTTCTTTTCTAATTGCTGTTGCTATATATGGGTCTCTGTTAGGCACTTATTTACTCCGCATAAACTTTTTTACTAAATAAAATTGGATTGTCAACTATATAATTTTTCTTTATAGCTTCAATCTTACCTCTCAACTCTTCAACAGCTGCTCCCATTTGTATATGAGTTACTTCTACTTTTTCAGGATTAGGTCTTTTTTCCATTGTAGCACAAAATCCTTCAAATGTTGAAAGTAGTTCCATAAGAAAATTTTTCATCTCATTACCCTTTACTATTGGATTTTGACCATCTGTTTTTCCAATACAAACCTTTTTGAGTCCAACTATATTTACAGCCTCTATAGAAGTCAAATTTATATCTTCTGGTGAATGTAAGGATATGTCTCCCTCTTTTGTATTCATAATAATTCTATCTGAAGTTACAGTTATACAATCTCCAGCAGAATCATAAAACTCTTCCATATCTTTTTCTACAGCAGATGGTTGAAGTGAATTTGGTAAAGGACCTGATGTCATCTCAATACAAGAACCAATGCTGTTAGGATTATGAAAATGTGGAAATGATTTATCGTAATTTTTATGTTCTACTTGAATCATATCTCTATCTTGATTATTACCTATAACTATTTTAGGATATGCTGGTTTACCATTCCTTTCAGGCTCAGAAGTCATTTTTATATAATTACCAAATCTTCCTTGAAAAACAGTATCACCTGGCGATATTGCTACTGGTCTGGCATAATATGTTGTTGGTTCAAAAACATCTTTCTCACCAACTATTCTTTTTGTCCTATTACTATTTACTTTACCCATTCTGTTCAAAGGAAAAGAGTAAAAAATCTGTCCATCATGATCTACTAATGTAACTTCTTCATCTACTAATGGCATACAATTGAAATGAGAACATAAAGGTCCTATGTTTTTTATTTCCTCTTCATTGTGATTTATTACTACATCAATATTACCATAACGATTCCAAGCTCTAGTTATAACACCATCATTTCTTCTTCTTTTTGGTAATTCTTTTTCGTGTACATATACCTTTGTTACTCTAGCACTTACTTGTTGTTTGTATTCAGTACCACCAATGGATTCTTGTATGAGGTTTACTGCCTCACTTCTTTTTAGTAAGCCACCTTGTGGTAATTTTGGGTCTATATTCGGTACACTAATTTGCTCTATGCCCATACTTATCCTCTAACTCATCTGAGTGTTTTTGTACATCATTTGCTACATCTTCAACAGCATTTAGTAATTGTTCTTTTTCAGCTTCTGATAAACCGAATTCATCTTCTGCACCAGCTTTACCTTCGGTAGCTATTATTCGCTGAACAATTGCTGCCATCTTTACAAGTTGGTCATCATTCTTTACATTTATTTCTAAGTACTCTTTTAGCATAGGAATAATCTGTACAGCAGTATCACCATCTTTTATGAACGAAGTTACTTCTTTCATAAGCACTTCTAACTGTGTTTTATTTCTTTCTGTATTTTTGTAAATATCCTCAAACAAATTCGAAAGCGATTTGCCCTTAAATATTTCGTAATCATTGGCCATAATTAGACTCCATATATATCAAATGTGGGTTATTGTTATATATAAATATAATGTCGCATAAAAAAAGGGAGTAAAAACTCCCTTTCCTTATCTAACTTAGTTCTAACCGGCTAATTGTTGGTCATTTCTAATCAATGAACCTGTATAATCTATATCAACCATACCAGTTGTATCAAATTCGTGATATAATCTATCATTGAATTTTTTCATAACATTGATTATACGGGTGATGTGTTGTGTGTTAGAACCAGTCATCTCTCTAATGAGGATATAGAGAGCCTTTTTATTGAAGTTTTCAATATTTTCTTTTATACGAAAGATATGTAATACAGAATCAGCAACTCTTATATCTTTGTTTCTACGAAATATGTTAGTTAGGTTTGTATCCCAAAACCTATGTAACTCATTGATGAAGAGAGTAGAACTTTCTTGAGACTTTTCAATAGCCCTTTCTTGTTGGGTATTTCTTTTATAATCCAATACATCCATCTGAGAATGTATTTTACCCATCTTATAGTTCTTATTGTTATTTAGAATAAGATAGTTTTTAGCAACAATACTAAAGTAAGAAAAAGCTCTACCTTTACCTTCTTTGAATTTGTGCATATTCATAACTAAGAAAGAGACAACTTCGTGTTTTACTTCATTCGAAGATACATCAAAATAATAAAATTTGAATGTATGAATGATATTCTCAACTAACTTTTCAAAGGCTTTTTGGATATGTTCATTATATATCGTATTTCTTAGCCTTGGTTTATCAGGTGCATTATTGTATCTGATGATTGCTTTTTCTGTTTCCATTGTGAAGTAATATCTACTACTTCCTTTTTTTGCTTTTCTACCCAATTTCAGGCTCCTTTTCTATATTTAGTTCGTTTACTGCTTTTTCTATTTCTTTGAATATAATTCCTACTTCATCATCTTCGGCAAAGTACTCTTTATAGTCAAGTTGTTTTATGGTTTTATTGACATTTAGCATTCTAGTAGTATACTCATCTATCCAATCTTCCATCACTTCCATCTTTCTCATCGTATTCCATAAACCATACCAAGAAGCTACACATAAAACTGCCAATAATACAAGGATTATTTCCAGAATCATCGTTATTTTTCTCCAAATAGTTCTTCAAATAAATCAGCTGATTTAGTTTTCAATCTATCACTATCATCAGTTTTTGTTTCTACTGCTTTTTTCATATTAGTAGCAACCTTTACATTAGCCTCTTCATCTAATCTGTTCCATTCGTCACCTTCAATGTGAGTAGCCATCATATCAGCCTGATGAAGTATATAAGCTATGTTAGACTTCAAAGACCAATCAGGATTATAATTCATATAATATGTCTTATTAGCTTCTTCATACATTCCATCTGTAAGTCTCAATCCGATATATTCCCATTCTGTCATTTGTATTCCAAAATGCTGTAATATAAATAATGCTCTATCAGTAACAGACATATATTGTAGTTTAGGATTATGTTTGAATATAGAACCTTGATTCTTTCTATGCCATTCAGAATCTTGTGGTATATAATAATCCTCTTCTAAATCACCAACCTTACCTAAGTCGTGATGCATACCAGCAAATATAAGTTCTTCATCTGTAAAGTTTATTGTAGCACCATCCTCTTCCCATAACTTCTTTATTTTCAAAGAGCAATTTACAACATGCAATACATGCTCTACATAACCACCAACCATAGCATTATGATAATGTGCCTTACCACTAGCAGGTGCTATTGACATCCTATCTTCAAAATACTTATACATTGCTAAGAGCTTTTCTTTACGCTCTACATCAAATGTATCTTCGATAAGTTTCATTAGGTTTTCCCAATTTTCTATTATTTGTTTTTCTGTAAGTTGTTTCATTTTTTACCTCTTTATTTTTTTATTCACCAAACATATATTTTTCTACTGGTAAAGTATGTTCAAATGTATTTCTAATAATGAAAGGATTTATTTCATCAATATACTTTAAACTAACCCACCAATCTTCATAAGGTTTATTTTCTATGTTTGCTATGTTACCGGCTATTAAAATGTAGCCTTTAGATTCTAAATATTTTCTTGATTCCAATGCTAATTCTACATAACGAGTATCATAAATATTATGCTCATAAGTTATAACTTTAAAATCAATATTATCAAATGGCATTTTTCTTAGCAATTCATAATTCATCACGCAATCATCTATTCCTTTATCTATATCCAATTGGAGATAGTCAATTACCGGAGGTATTACCTCATCATCAACCAGTTTGACATAGTCACAAGTCAAAGCATCAGTTAGTAAAAGTTTATCTTCTATTCTTCTGTCCTTATACCAAACTGAATTCCAGTACTCTTTAAATTCTTCATTTGATAATTTCATCCCATCTATAGTAATAACAACAGGACCATCCCAATCATCATAACCATAATCTATTGATAACCCTTCCCATCCAAATTTATCTGATAGAAGATATGTATTATTTCCATTTGTAGGGTCTCCCGCTCCTATTTCTAAATAAGTACCATTTCTCTTACCATTGAAACATTGTAGTACAAAAATGTCTTGGTATGATTCTGAATAATTTTTATTGATTGAATCAAAACCATTGAATTTTACTTTCAAATCTTTAAATTCTCTCATACTTTTTCATATCCATATTTAGTTAGTTTTATTGTAGGTTCAGTTCTAAGTCTATTTCTGTAGATATTGAAAGGTATTCCTCTACCCCATCCGATATATTCTAACAGCTGCTTTTTTGTTACTGAACCAACTTTGTGGATATAGTCCACAATTTTTTTATAGCCATCCGTATTTTCTTTTACCATCTTTAGACTGTCTTCTGCTTTTACGAAATGTTCATTATATTGTTTCACAATCTCTTCCCAAGAGTTTTCTTTTCCTAATTTTATAGACCTAGTAGAATATTCTTCTCTTAGACTCTCATTATCTAATATCATATTCATCTTCTTTAGAAACTCTTCATCTTTATCAAAATAAATACCAGCCTTTTCAGCATACTGTGAATAGTAATTAGCATTGTAGAATATATAAGGTACACCAACAGCCATACCATCGGAAGCAGAGTTAGCCCAACCTGTATGATGTGATTGTCCACAAACACCTACCCAACATTTAGATAGTTCTGTAAAGTAACCTTGTCTATCAAATTTATCATTATAGACATATTCTCTATCTACCGAATCAGCAAGCGGCACCCATACTGTAAAATCTTTTCTTTGTTCCCATAACTTATCCATCTGTTGTAAGAACCAAGGATAACTTTTGTAACTATTAGCCCTATGATTCCAAACAATTACTTTAGACTCTGAGTTTGGTTTCTTTCTTGGGCCCTCTACATTATCCCAACCACGAGGTAAAGGTTTTATCTTATCTTTTAGTATCTCCACATCTTTATCAGGTAAACAACTTGGTGCGTGTTCTATAATAGTATCTTTTACTGCCTGTGAATTTACACCAACACTATTCATAGACATCAAACCAGCATAATGCTGTCTAAGTAAACTTGACTCATAACCAGTTGTCTTTGGTATTTCTATATAAGCATCATAACCAAATATAATAGGTCTACAATTAGTCATATTATTGAAATGATTTTCTAATTGTAATGCATGTTCAGGTAAATAACAATATACAAAATCCCAATCTTTAGTTTTATAGTCGGTAATCTTTTTCAATTGATAAGTATCGAAATGCTGTCTCATCTCATTTGGATAAGTTGGTTGTTTGTAAAGTACCTGTTCAGTATTATCATATTGAAAGCCGGGCATTATCTCTGGAGTAAGCACTGTAAAGTGTATATCTCCTCTCAGCGCTGTCAAATACTTTAGTATGTTAGACATTATAATATAATAACTATCCTTCGTAAAGTCCTTCTGAAAGGTTATATTAGGATATACTAAACACCTATACTTGTATTCTTTAGTTTCGTCTATATCTGAGAAAAAATTGTTCATTTCAATATATCAATCAATTTATTACTTGTAAATTTCTTTATACCAATAGCGTCATCAATTCTTTTGAGAGACTTTTCATAATACTCTTCATCTAACTCACAACCTAAAAACTCTCTATCTGTATTAGCACAAGCTATAGTCGTACTGCCACTTCCATTGAATATATCTAATACAACATCACCAGGATTTGTATGAGCTTTTATTATTCTTTCTAACAACTCAATTGGTTTTTGTGTTGGATGCCAACCAGCATATTCCTTTGATGTAGTGTGATTATTTTTAGGCCATACATCCGTTGGTATCTTTCCTAATGGATTCAACTCTACACCTTTACGAACACTTTTTTTCATAATGTATGGTATTCTAACATCATCTTTATTGAACATAAATTCTTTACCTTTAGAATACATAAGTAAGTCTTCGTGTTTTCTAGCAAAATTCTTTTTTGTTCTGCCACCCCAATCATAAGACCATATTATCCAACTCTGATAAACCATATCTTCAAGTGAATTTAGAACATCTAATTTATATTTCAAAAATGTATCGGTTTTAGTAGTACCCCAAACATACATACAACCATTTGGTTTTAGTACTCTAGCACATTCTTCACTCCATTTCGAACACCATTCTAAATAATCTTCTTCAGTATCCCAAGCAGAGTCCCATCCTTTGCCACCATCAAATCCTATATAATATGGTGGGTCTGTTAGAACTAAATCTACAGACTCAGTATCTAATTCTGATAAAAATTCTAAGCAATCTTTATTTTCTAAAATCATCTACCTACTTCTCCTAAGTATTTTTTCTTTGTTTCTTCCCAAGTAGTATTTACGATATCTCCATAAAATAACTTTTCAGGTTTTAGTCTACCTTCGTCAAATAACTTACTATATCTTTTGATAGCTTTTGGTTTCCACCACTTCATAATGTAATCCGAATCCTCAGAGTATTTCTTCTTCATCTTCAAATCTTTTTCTTCTATCTCACCACGCAAAAACTCTTTACCATTTTCATAGATATCAGCAAAGTAAATACCGCGTTTGAATCCGTGTTGGTATTCAGATGGTTTGATTCCAACTGCTTTGAATATCATATTGATTGTCTTTTGTTTTACTCCAGTTGGAGGACCAGCAACACCTTCTTTTTGTGTAGTAGCCGCTAAGTATTCTTCTTCTTTATTTTCCTTCAACCACTGGTGCCATATATCATAAGTCTCATCGTCTGGCTTTAGCGCAATTCTACCTTTTGAAGAACCCATAGTTCTCCAAAGTGGTATAGAGTTATACATAGAATGTATTCCGTATAGCGATGTAGTTGACAGTCCAACAAGTGTCTGCCCGTATAGTTTCTTCCAAGCATCTCTTATAACCGATGAAGTTACTAAAGCGGCTACTAATTTACCCCCCAAAAAATTGAAACCTAATGGTTGAGCACAACATATAGTAGTTCCAATAGATGTGTATTTTAGTTTACCATCTTTGAACTTATTATCTTTTGTCCAACCGATAAATGTATCTCTAGCTCCTAACGATGTTACATCAGAGCCCAAACATATAATACCTAATATTTTACCACTTACTTTATCTTTTACATAGAACTTTACATTTCTGCCAGGATTAGCAGTAAACTCCATAGTGTGAATCAACCTACGAACCAATGTCCATTCTTCATTATGTTTAGCATTACCTTGTTCTGTCATCTCAACATAAGGTTCTAAGGCTTCTATCTCTTTGATAGTTTGTTCTTTATTATTTATATCTTTTGGTGTCCAAATAGATTTCTCTATCTTAGAAAAGTGTGGAGCTTTCTGAGTCATAGAATAGACATCAGCATTGAACTCTAACCATTTTTTATAAAGCGTTTGTTCTTGAACAGACATAGACTTTAGATAGTCTAAATTATCGATAAACTTCTTACGTTCAGCTTCGAAGTCAAACTTGGGTTCGTCAAAAAAGTCGGTGAAACTCATAACATTTTCCTATAAATAATCAATTAGTAATTTGTAAATAGCCATCGATGGCCTAAAAGTTTGAGCGGGTGGTGGGAGTCGAACCTACATCTCTTCGATGGAATCAAAGTGTGTTTCCTATAACACTTCACCCGCATAAATAAGTATACCTGTATATATTCAAATACAAAAAAAACTCCTGATATCAAGAGTTTTTTTCAAACCATACTTCATCTTTGAAAGCAACTTCATACTTTGAAGTATCTCCTAAGTTTACAACCACACTGTTTAGATTAGTAGTAGCACCATCTTTACGATTGTTGTTGTTTTCTGTTAGAGTATCAATTACAAACTCAGTATTAGGTTTGATAATCAACACACATCTTTCTTTCCAAAAAACACCAAAGTAGTGATTGTGATGTGAATAAGCCTCAATAGCTTCTGGACTATAAGCACCATTGTAAACACCAGGTACATTTAGTGGAGCAAACCTAGCACCAGACTTTTTGTATTTTATTTTCTCAGTAAGGTTACGAACCTCTTTATCATTTATCGCCTTACTTTTATACTCAGCAGTTTGTCCATCAGCCTCATAAGCATCAGCACCATATTTATCACTACCTTTACCAGCAGAAATTTTATCAAATGCCTTATGTCCTAATTTCTCAGCTATAACAAACTCTCTCCATTGAGTCTTATCTGTAATCTTTTGAGCACCATCTTTTTCTCCTTTGAGATATAAAGCGTGAGCTAAATCCTCATAAGAATAATTTTCAATCAAAGTGTCTATTGTTTTCATATTTTTTTCCCTTTTCATTATATATAAAGCTACACATTTTTGAGCATATATACAAGTAAAAAGTCCAGATTTATTGATCTTTTTTTATACTCACTCATTTGTGTTTACATGATCCATGGAGTGAGAAATTGCAGTATCGGCATACTTTTATTCCAGAAAAGCTCATTTATTTACCAAAAGGGATTTTCACTTTCAATATTAGGTATATCTTTTGGGTCTGGTATCATCTCAATAACCGAATTTTCATCTACTGAATCAGCCCATTCAGGAGTCCACTCTTCTTCTGTACTATCTAATATACTAATATCAACACAATTTTTATCAGCTAATATCTTACTGAGTTTCTTTTCATCATCAGCCCAAATAGAAAATGTAATAACTATTCCATTTGGTTTATCCAATGACAGATCTTTTGCTTTTATTTTATACCACATAATATGTGGAGCTGACAGGGATCGAACCTGCGACTTCTTCCGTGCAAGGGAAGCGCTCTCCCAACTGAGCTACAGCCCCATATGTAATTCCTTATATTTTTCTACTGCTAGTTCTTTGTGTTTAGCTTCTACCATAACATCAATCTCATTACCATAAGTATTGATTTTTTGTAAAACATAATCTGAATGAGCTTGAACTCTTATCTTCTCATCTTTCTGTTCATCTCTTCTACTTTCTGAATAGTGAGTAGCTGGTGTGATACCTTCAGGCCAAGTTGATATAGCCATTTCCAAAGCTTGTTGTTCTGATAAATCGCCTGTACAAAACTGATGGTGGTGGTAATCAAATACGATAGGAATACCAATTACTTTGTAAACACCATCATATAAATCCCTAACTGAATACATACTAGCTTTGTCATCGTTTTCTACTGTTAGTCTACTTTGTACAGACATCGGTAGTCTCTCAAAGTTTTTACAAAACCTTTCCATAGCAGATATTTTATCTCCATAAGCACCACCAATATGAATATTGATTTTGTTGTATGGTGTCTCACTTAGTCCCATCATATCAAATGTAGCAGCATGGTCAGTCAAATCACCAATACAATTTTCAACTACATGCGGATGTGGTGAAGTAAGAACATTGAAAGGACCTGGATGAGATGTGATACGAATATTATGAGTTTTAGCTTTCACACCAGCAGAATGTAAGTATTGTCTAATCTGTTCTATATCTTTTAGGTCATCCCACTCATACTCAGACTTCCAAGGTGCAAGGCCTGAAGTGACACGAAAAAAATTGTATCCATTCAGTATATTCCAATCTATAATTTTATCTAAGTCCATAGCATTAGCTAGAGTAAGTTCACTAGCATAATCTACACCTTTAGATAAAAAGGTTCGTTTTATCATACTCCTACCAGTAGTTATTGGTTTTACACCTTTAGGTTTACCACCATACTTTTGTGGGTACGACAATTGCATGTTTATACAAGCATATCCTATATTCATTACCATTCCTCATTTCTTCCAAAGTTATTTTTTTCTATTCGTTTCTTTAGATGTCGTTTGTACATCAAAAGCATTATTGCCATTTTAAATAGTGATATGATGCCACCTAACCACCAAAAAACTTTTAGTAAAAAGTACGGCATCAAAAATCACCAGGAGCAACTTGGAATGTATTCAATCCCAAATCTCTCCACATCTTCACAACCTTATCCCTATCATCCACAACAAGAAAAACATCATCGATATCAACAAAGGTATCTAACATAGCTTTCTTTAGGATTTCATCAGGCATAAACCTCATAGCTTTAGTAGCTGGGTTTCCATCAGCGATTGGCCATGAATCAGCTTTGAACTTATCAGGCCTCATCACTAACAAATCAAATGGTACATTGTGAATTTTCAACCAATCTTTAGTAGCAAAGAAACCCCTATCGTTCCTACCTGAAAAGATTACAATTTTGAATCCATCAGCTTTGAACATTTGAGCCATTTTGATTACTGGTATATTTGGTTTATCCCAATCCATAATAGAAGTAGGTGAAGCAAATATCTTCCAATCTAATTTACCATTAGGTTTGAGAGACTTGTCCCTACGAATATCGATATCAGCAAGAGTTCCATCCAAATCGAATATTACTGTTTTTTTATCTTTCATATTTATCCCTTTCATAACATATAAAGCTACGAATAAATTTGCTAAGATACAAGCAAAAAGTCCAGATTTTTTTATTTTTTTATACTGTCTGTGGTATTATTAGAGTAGTGAATATAGTAGCTGATAGTGTTGCCAGTTGCGTTCCTACTAATAAACTCGCTGCAGGAAAAACTGAAATTAATGTTGCTGGAACTGCAGCTGCAGAACCCGCAGCTACTATCGAAGCTTGTACAGTAGCTATCTGTAGAAGAATAGCAGCTGTAGTATTTAGTCCAATTTTAGCTGGTGGCTGTATTGCTCCGCTTGGTAGAAGAGCAGTTTGTATAATCCCAATTTGTGTTCCAGCAGATGTTATGGCTGTAATTGCTGGTGCTATAGCACCTCCATAACCAGCTGCCGCTGCTATAGCAGTAACATTGATTGGTATAGCCGCATCAATAAATCCTTTAGCTGCTATTGCTGGTGGTAATAATATACTAGCCATTAGTCATCCATATAAATAAATATGAGAGGCATAATTACACAATGAAGTATTACAAATATTAGTAGCATTGTTCCCATTTTATTTCTCCTATAATTTTTATCTGGTTCCACGTTCGGTAGTCACCAGTAACCAACCATAGGCCTATTTGTTCAGACAGACTAACTGGCAGTTTCTTTATCCACTAACTTCCCTCTGGCTAAAGTGGTAATTATATTTCTACTCGCCCATCCAAGATTCATCAGCCATTTCTGAATATTGTTCAATATAAGAAATCACTTCTCTTACTAAATCCCAATCTTCGTCATCTCTAGCTTCTTTCAATGTGCTTAGTATCCAATCCATATCCATATTACATTTCTCCGATTATGAACATAAATAGTTATTTTTTGAAACTTTGTTCCATCTCATCACGCATTTTATGATATTCTCTTACAGCGTTTGATGATGCTTCTACACCCACAGTTGCAGTTTGAGTATTATGTGGTGGCTTTGAGAATAACATATTTACCAATACGGATAAACCTATAATTTGTAATAAGTTCAACTCTGGTAATCCAAATATAAATGGCATCAACCAATTCCATAGATACATCATCGGTATACTTAGAACTATAACTGTGCCAATTATAATTAGTAAAGATTTAGTATACGCTTTTAGTAACACTAAATCATAATCAAATGAATAAATTTTCTTTTTCATAATCTTTCTTTTTCTTTTCTTTGTAAAAAAATATAGAGTATATTGATTTAGCAATATAACTAAAAGCTAATGCTAAATAAAATTGTACTCTCAATAAATGCATACCTAAATCTAAACTTTTTATGGTATCTTGTATGTACTCTTTTGTAATCATAAATGCCATCCCATTATTATAAAATGAAAAAATAGATATCCTAATAATAAGTATAATACAATTTTCCCATAATCAAAAAATTCGTCTTGTTTTGTATAAACAAGCCTTTTCTTATCTAATCTGCCCATTGCTGTCCATCCGTAAAAGGTAATCTAACTAAGTAGTATGGCTTATTGTCCACATAAAACATTTCTCTCATAGCATATCTACTGGTTTCTTCAAATACTATTCTATCCATAATAACTTCCCTAGTCTCTTCCATTTGAGGTTCATGTAGATTATCCCATCCTAACCCTTCTACAATTTCTATTTTTATTTGACAATGTACATCCCAAGACGGAACTAATCTGTATGCTATTATTTCAGGCTTCTCTGATAGTAATATAGGATTTTGCTGTCCTTTTAGACTACCAAACATAACTGCTACTAAAGCAATTATTATATGAATTACTGTTAGATTTATTCTTTTCATTTTTTATCCTTTTTGACTTTTAGTTTTTTCAATTCCTTTTCTGAAAAGTTATCGAAATATTTACTGTCTAATAATTTTGTATGTGATAAATGTAACTCTTCTCTTGTAGCTACATTTATAAGAAAGTATGGCGACTTTTTTCTTGTAGGTTCACCAGCAGCTGTTCTTTCTTCGAAAGGTGAAAATAATATTGCTTTATATTTTCTACTCTCATCAGACCAATTCTTTAGAAATCCTTGTATACTTTTTTGATAAGCATCTCTTGGCACATCTTTCCATTTTAGTTCTTTTGTATCCATACATATAAATAGTGCTGAAGTGAAGTCTGAATCAAAGAATTTTCTCCATAATTCGTTTAGTGGTTTTTTGCCAGGTCTCCAAACTTCTATCATAAGTTTATAACTTTGTAATTCAACCTTTAGAAAAGGACATACTGGCATTCCACTAAATGCTTCGTTTGGTGTTTGTAGATAATCCAAGTAAATATTTACTTCGTCTTTTATCTGTAAATCACTTTTATCTACATCAAATAATTCTAATTGATACAACATTTCTTATATTTTTTTCCTGAGCCACAAGGACATTTATCGTTACGACCAATCTTTACATCAGCAACATATGTGATATCTTTTCTTCTATCATGAATAGTTTTACCCATAAGATGGTCTATTTCGTGTTGGACACAAACAGACTCTAAGACAGATAGTTCCTCATCGGAGCCACCAAATACTAACTCATCTTTTTCTTGCTCAGTTGTTATAACTATGTCCCTATATCTTTGTGTGGATATTCCTTTGCCAGGGTAAGATAAACAACCTTCATAAAAACCAATCGGATTTTTCTTTGAAACAATCTTCGGATTGATGAGTACCAAAGGTTCACGAACATTGACAATGGCCACTTGTGCATCAATTCCCACTTGATTAGCTGCCAACCCAATACCGTCTTTTCTTTTGTTATGTATCTGAAATAGTTCTTCTGCAATAACCAATCCCTCTTCAACAGAAACCTCCTTTAGTTTTTTATTTATTACTGAATTTGTATTTTGATTACAATCAATAACCTGTTTCATAATTTTTTTATCCCTTTTCCCGTACGATTTAGGGGATGGTAATCCAGAATATAGACACACATCCTCTGCTAATACTGTATTGTTTTCAGTATGTTTAGGTTCATACGGGCACATCAAACATCCGTGCCCGCAACAATAACCTCGTTCCGTTAGAAACTCTTTTGATAACACTATTTTCCTAATTTATGATTTAGAAAATCCTTCTGTTTCTGTACAGCTTTTTTGAGAGCTGCTTTCTTCTCCGCGTTACGAGCCAAAAGAATTTCTTCTTTACTCCTACGTTTCTTTCGTTTTACAGGCTGAACTTTCGTAGATGGTAAAGTACCTTTCAACTTTTTTTGTTCTTTACCTTTATGAAAAACATTTCCATCTTTATCTACGAACTCATTCATAAAATGCCATCCAGCAGGTCT
>Ga0070748_1000176_pt1 | contig 33489 bp, 55 predicted proteins | sample VirMetDEL_Nov_12_FD_77015 | JGI IMG/M metagenome (GOLD analysis project Ga0070748, IMG submission 77015) | Aqueous microbial communities from the Delaware River and Bay under freshwater to marine salinity gradient to study organic matter... | ecosystem: Environmental > Aquatic > Marine > Coastal... | reverse complement strand
TTAACAACGGGTAGAAAATTACCTTGTAAAAGTGCCTTTGGTGGTATTAAAAAAGTATTATTTGCAGACTATGGAACGATTGATTCAATAGCAGTAGATAGTACAACTAAGGAAGCAACTATCACAAATGGTAGTCCTGCTCCAAGTTGGTATGAGTATGATGTAAAAGGTAATTCTAGCCTTGAAACTACTGTAACAAGTAGTAGAGAAAATGGAACTACGTTTTATACTCAAACTTTAAACCTAACTTTAACATATTTAGATGCTAAAACGCAATCTGAATTACAAACTTTAGCAGTAGCTAGACCATATGTAGTGGTAGTAGATTACTACGGAAACAATTTTCTATGTGGATTAGAAAATGGTATGGAATGCACAGGTGGAACAGTTGTAACAGGAGCTGCAGCAGGAGATTTAAGTGGATTTACTTTAACATTCGAGGGAATGGAAGAAACTGCACCTTATTTCTTAGATGCACCCGTAACTGCTGACGTAACACAAATCGACCCAACTGCTTAATATTTATTATTTAGTTAAAAATAGGCATCCTTTTTAGGGTGCTTTTTTTTTTACCTTATTCATTTTACAAATTAGATACTTTTTTGCGTTATATTAGTAATGATTATAATAAATTCAACATCCGTAGAACAAGAGATTAAGGTTATCCCAAGAGATTATGATATAAATGGTGTAACTTTTACATTACGGGATGATAGCACAAATGAAATAACAGTATTTGACAATCCAATATGGACAATAGAAAATAATTATTTGATAATTTTCCTTAACTTTAGCCAAATCTTAGTAGAAAATCATTATTACGATTTTAAAGTATATGCAGAAAAAGAGGTTGAAATAATTTGGAATGAGGAAAATGGTTTATGGAATGAAAGTTCTTTTTATTGGAATAGTGGTAAAACCGAAAGTATAGGTTTAATTTATCAAGATAAAATTTTCTGCACAAATCAAGAAATTAATCAAACAAATAATAAATATTATAATTTGAATGAGGGGCAATATGAAACTTATGATGATTATGATAACACTTATAAAGTAAGATGAAAAGATTAAGAAATAGTAAAGGTCAATTTATTAAAGATTCTAAAGCATCAGAATTTGGATTTGTAAATTTAAGCACTTATACAAGTCCCGAAATAAAAGAAGTATCGGGAAAAGAATATATTGAATATGGTGCTGATAATAATTATTTTCAATATTTAATAGATAGATACAACGGAAGTCCTACAAATAATGCTGCAATAAATGGTATTAGTCAAGCAATTTATGGAAAAGGTTTAAATGCTACTAATTCAAGTTCAAAGCCAAATGAGTATGCACAAATGGTTTCTTTATTTAAAAAAGATGTAGTTAGAAAACTATGTTATGATCTTAAATTAATGGGGCAATGTGCTATTCAAATAATTTATTCTAAAGACAGAAAAACTATTGCACAAATAGAGCATATGCCTGTTGAAACTTTAAGAGCAGAAAAATGTAATGAAGATGGAGAAATTCCTGCTTACTATTATTTTAAAGATTGGGCAAACATAAAAAGAAGTGATGTTCCTTTAAGAATTCCTGCTTTTGAAATGTCAAAAGAAAATATTGAAATATTATACATACAACCATACAAGGCAGGATTTTACTATTACTCTCCTGTAGATTATCAAGGTGGTTTACAATATGCAGAACTTGAAGAAGAGGTTTCAAATTATCATCTTAATAACATAATGAATGGACTTTCTCCGTCAATGTTAATTAATTTTAATAATGGTACACCTAATCAACAAGAAAGACAATTAATAGAAAATAAAATTGCTGAAAAATTTAGTGGAACAAGTAATGCAGGAAAATTTATCCTAGCTTTTAACGACAATAAAGAAAGTCAAGCAGAAATAACACCTGTTCAATTATCTGATGCACATAATCAATATCAATTTTTATCAGAAGAATCACAGTCTAAAATACAAGTAGCACACAGGGTTGTTTCCCCTTTCTTATTAGGGATTAAATCTAGTACAGGATTTTCTAGTAATGCAGATGAAATAAAAACTGCAAGTTTATTAATGGACAATACTGTTATTAGGCCATTTCAAGAACTTTTAATAGATAGCTTTGACAAAATACTAGCTTACAATGATATTAGCTTAAATCTATACTTTACGACCTTACAACCTTTAGAATTTACTGAAGTAGATACTCAAATTCAAGACAAAGAAACTATTGAAGAAGAAACAGGAATTGAAATGGAAAAAACAAGTTTATCTGAAATTTCTTTAGAATCATTTGGAGAAGATGAAGATTTATCTGAATGGGAATTAATAGATGAGCGAAAAGTTGATTATGAATCAGAAGATGCTTTGGACTATCAAATAGACCAACTAAACACAAAAGAGGAAAGTTTATTATCTAAGATATGGAATTTTGCAAGAACAGGAACTGCAAGACCAAATGCAAAAAGTAGTCAAGATGAGATAGTAGACGATACACAATTTAAAGTTAGATATCAATATGCACCATTAAAAGAAACATTTGACAAAGATGGTAAAAATGTTACTAGAGATTTTTGTGAGAAAATGGTGGCAGCTAAAAAGATATACAGAAAGGAAGATATTGAAATGATGGGTAAGCAATCAGTAAATGCAGGATGGGGACCGAATGGTGCTGATACATATTCAATATGGCTTTACAAAGGTGGTGGTGCTTGTCATCATTTTTGGATGCGTAAAACGTATATGAAAAAAGGAAAAGGAAGTATTGATATAAACAGTCCACTTGCACCAACAATAGGTGTTAATCAAGCTAGAAAGGCAGGATTTAAACCCGAAAAGAATGATGAGTTGGTTGCTAAACGACCTATTGATATGCCAAACGAGGGATTTTTACCAACAAATAAAAGAAGATAGATGGCTACACAATTATTCATAAATAGAACTGATTTAATTAGAAATTCCATAATGGATGGAAATATTTCTACTGATAAATTTATACAATTTATAAAGATTGCACAGGAAATAGATGTCCAACAAATAATGGGAACAGATTTATACAATGGTCTTATTGATGCTATGCCAAATATAGAAGATGCAGGAAACGAAAGATGGAAAAAAATATTAGATGATTATATTGTACCTATGTTAATATGGTATGCACAGGCTAACTATTATCCTTTTGCTGCATATCAAATAAAACAAGGTGGTGTATTTAAACATACTTCTGAAAATTCTATTAGTGTTGATAAAAATGAAGTAGATTTTTTAGTAGAAAAAGCAAGAACAAATGCTGAATGGTATTCTAGAAGATTTATAGATTTTATGTGTTTCAATCAAACTACATACCCCGAATATACTAGCAATACTAATGACGATATTTATCCAAGTCACGATGCTACATTTAACGGATGGGTGCTATGAGATATAAGCCAAAAGAAAAAAATATTAAAAAATTAAAAGTTTTCCTAAAGAAAACAAAAAAAATAAAAAAAACAGAAGATGGCATCATTAAGCAATAACACAATATCAAGCACTTATCAATCACTTTTAAAAATTATTGATAACACACAGTTATCTTCAAGTCTAAAAGAAATTTCTGATGGTAATGGAAATGGAAGTGGTGTATATTTAAATAACTCGGGTATTTTAGCTATTGACAATACTTTGAGAATTGGGTCTAGTCAAGAAATGTTTATTTCTCATAATGGAAATGCATCTAATATTACAAACAACGTTGGGGGTTTAAATATTACAACAAGTGATAATTTAATTTTACAAGATGCCCTTGGTAATAAATGGATGATGACTAATCAACAAGGGTCTGTAAATTTATATCACGGGTCAGATAATATAGCAGCAAAATTAATTACTACAACTGCAGGGGTTAATTTATTCGGAACTATAAACATATATGACCCTGTTAGTAATTCTGATAGGGTGCAATTATTTCACGATGGAACTAGAGGGTATATTAATAGTAGTGATATATTACAGTTTCAATCGGGAATATTTAATTTCAAGGGTACTGATGGTGTTACCAATATTATATCGGGAAGTGAAAATGGTGGTGTTTCTTTATATTATCAAGGCGCACAAAAACTATACACAACAAGTACGGGTATAAGTATAACGGGAAGAATATCACAATTAAGTGACCCACAAGCTGCACAAGATGCTGCAACTAAAAATTATGTAGATAATCAAATTCCATATAAATCATTAGTTCAATTAGTAACTCAAAGTGGTACTTCTGACCCTACTGCAATACCCGTTTACAATAATACATTATCAAGCTATTCTTGGTCTAGAATAAGTGCAGGGCAATTCAGAATTACTGCAACAGGAATACCTTTTACTAATAATAAAACAGTTGTTTTTGTTAATGCAGGAAGTAGTGAAAATACATTTTTACCTATTTATTGGGAAAGAGTAGATATAAATAAAATTGATTTATTGACTTATGATGGTGAATTAGAAAATGCGTCTTTCGAAGTAAGAATTTATAATTAGTATCTTTGATTAAACATTAAAATAAAATACAATGGCAAAAATTAAAGAATCAGAGTTAAAAAAGTTAAAAGAACAAGAGGAAAAAAAGGCTGCAATTTTGCACGATTTAGGAATACTGCAAGTACAAATACATAGTTTAAACCATATGTATTCTGATTTAATGATTGAACAAAATGATTATAAAAAAATCATTGAGGAAAATTATGGTAAGGTAAATATTAATTTAGATGATGGTAGTTATGAAAAAGCAGAAGATTAAAATTAGTGAACATATAAGCTACAAGGAAGCAACACATTCTAACTATGCTAAACAGTATGGCATTAAAAATGTTCCATCTGATGAAGATATTGAAAATATGAAGTTAGTAGCTGAAAAAGTTTTTGAGCCATTACGTGAATGGGTTGAAGCACCAATACGGGTAAATAGTTTTTATCGTTCTAAAGAATTAAATTTAGGAATTGGTGGGTCACAAGTTTCTAGCCATTTAACAGGAAATGCAATAGATATTACTTCTATGGGTGGAAAGACCAATCTTGAAATGTTTCACTACATAAAAGATAATTTAGATTTTGACCAACTTATTTGGGAATTTGGAACAGAGCCAAAATGGTTGCATATATCTTATAAATCAAAAAAAGAAAACAGAAAACAAATTTTAGTAACTAAAAAACAAGGTATTTATTTTACTTGGAAAGAATGTAAAAATTGCTAATATGATAAAACCAATTAAGGGATTTAATTTAAATAGAGTTGAATTAGAAACTTATAATGACTACCCCGAATCAGCAAAAAATAATGCTAAGAAAGTCTTAAAGTGGAGAGATGAACACGGAAGTGAGGTTAAGGGAATGACCCAAACAGGGTGGACTAGAGCAAATCAATTAGCTAAAGGAGAAAATATAAGCAGGGAAACTATTGCTAGAATGTCAGCATTTCAAAGGCATAAAAAAAATGCAGAAGTAAGTGCAGAAAATAAAAGCACACCTTGGAAAGATAATGGATATGTAGCTTGGTTAGGTTGGGGTGGTACATCGGGTATTAATTGGGCATCTAAAAAGCTAAAATCAATAGATAAAAAATGATAGCAGATTACAAAACAATATTAATAAACGCAGGAACATTTGGAATTTCAATGACCAATATAGATATAACTTTAAAAATTCTTTTATTAGCTATAACAATAGGATATACAATTCAAAAATGGTATTTATTAAATAAAAACAAAAAATAAGATATGGCAACAATTTATGATACTACTTGGTGGGGAAGTCCTTTAAGTGATGGATGGGGAAGTATTTATTTTGACTATGGCACACCTCCTGTTGGAGAGCCATTGACAGATGCAACTTTTCAACAAGCAGTAAACGACTGTTTAGCACAAGACCCAATAAGAGGTAATTTTGATGTTGTCCCTTATGGTAAAATGCAGTATTGGGATGTTAGTCAAGTTACAGATATGTACCAAGCCTTTAAAGATAAAAATCAATTTAAAGGAGATTTAAGTCGTTGGGATGTAAGTAGCGTAACCAATATGTATCAAATGTTTTATAATTGTTACGATTTTATTGGTAAAATCAGTAATTGGGATGTTAGTAGTGTTACTAATATGCAAGCAATGTTTTATCGTAATTCTGATTTAAATGTTGATTTAAGTAAATGGGATGTAGGTAACGTTACTAGTATGGCACAGATGTTCTATAATTGTAGAAAATTTAATAGTCCTTTAAATTCTTGGGATGTTAGTAGTGTAAATTATATGCAGGATATGTTTTATAATGCAGTTTCATTTAATCAACCTTTAAATTCTTGGAATACAACTAATTTGATTGCTATGACTTCTATGTTTAGAAATGCTGTAGTATTCAATCAAGATGTATCAAGTTGGGATGTTAGTGGTGTAACCAATATGGCTTCTGTATTTAATACTGCACGAGCATTTAATCAACCCTTAAATTCTTGGGATGTTAGTAATGTAAGTGTTATGCAATTTATGTTTTATGGTGCTGATGCTTTTAATCAACCTTTAAATAATTGGGATGTTAGTATTGTATTAAGTTTTTATAGTATGTTTGAAAATGCTGATTCTTTTAATAAATCTTTATCAAATTGGAACACAAGCAGTGCTACTAGAATGGAACGTATGTTTGCAAACACAAATGTCTTTAATCAACCTTTAACTAGTTGGGATGTAAGTAATGTAACTAATATGCGAGGTATGTTTCAAACTGCACGAGCATTTAATCAATACTTAGATAATTGGAATGTTAGTAGTGTTATTGATATGTCTTATATGTTTAGATATACTTTGGCATTTAACCAAGATCTTAATAGTTGGAATACAACTAATGTTACTGATATGACGTCAATGTTTGATGAAAGTATTTTATTTAATGGAAATATCAGTTCTTGGGACACAAGCAATGTTACTAATATGCTACGTATGTTTAGCAATACACAAGCATTTAATTCAGATATAAGTGCTTGGAATGTTAGTAATGTTACTGATTTAAGAAATATGTTTCAATATTCATTGGCTTTTAATCAACCTATTGGAAATTGGGTTTTAAATAGTTCAGTTCAAGTAACTTCAATGTTTGACCAAGCAACTGCCTTTAATCAGCCTTTAAATAATTGGAATGTTAGTGGTGTTACTAATTTTAATAGTATGTTTAAAGGTAGCATTTTTAACCAACCCTTAAATAATTGGAACACAAGTAGTGCAACGAATATAAGTAGTATGTTTCAAGATGGAGTTTTTAACCAAGACATAGGAAGTTGGGATGTTAGTAATGTAAGGTCTTTTGCAAGAATGTTTAAAGATAATCTAAACTATCAAGGAATAGGTTTAAATAATTGGACTTTAATTACAGGCAATCCTGTAGATATGCAAGAGTTTGCACAAGGCTCACAATTTTCAGCAGATGTTAGTAGTTGGGTATTTTCCCCTAGATATTTTGATAATGCATTTGACGCATCAAATTTTGATAGTTCTTTAGTTGGTGTTACTTGGGGTGGTTATATTCAAGAGAGGCATTCAGACTTTGAAAATTTGGTAGGTTGGAGCATAAGTGTAAGCAACTATGATGCTACTTTAATAGCTTGGGAAAATCAAATTAATGTACCACTTAATATTACTGTAAACTTTGGGGGTGGAAGTAAATATACTTTAGGATCTGCAGCAGAAACTGCTAGGAACTCATTAATCAATACTTATAATTGGACTATAACCGATGGTGGTGGAGTACCACCTCAACAGGCATTAACTGATGCAACTTTTCAACAAGCAGTAGATGATATGTATGCAGTAAGTCCTAGTGGAAATTATTATTTAGTCCCTTATGGAACAATAAAAGATTGGGATGTAAGTCAAGTTACTACTATGGCAAATGCTTTTCAAAATAAGACTAATTTCAGTGGCGATATTAGTTCTTGGGACACAAGTAGTGTTACTAATATGAGTCAAATGTTTTATGTTGTAAATGGTAATTCTTCTTTTAATTCAGATATAAGTGCTTGGGACACAAGTAGTGTTACTAATATGCAGAATATGTTTTTTAGGGCAGATGTTTTTAATCAAGATTTAAATAATTGGAACACTAGCAATGTGAGTAATTTTATTGGGGTATTTTATGAAGCAGATTTATTTAATCAAAGTTTAGCAGGGTGGGATATAACAGGAATAGATAATACTACTGATTTAAATTTTTTCTTAACTAATGTAACTTTATCTACTGCAAATTACGATGCAACTTTAATTAGTTGGGCAGCACAGACACCTTTATTTAGTGGGCTTGTACCCGACTTTGGTGGTAGCCAATACACACTAGGTGGAGCAGCAGAAAGTGCAAGGAACACATTGATTAATACCTATGGTTGGACAATAACCGATGGTGGTGGAATATAAATAAATAAAAAAATGGAAAATACTTGGTTTATAGTTTTTGATGAAAATCAAAATGTTATGAGTTATGGAGATTATAATTCTACACAATTAACAGAAACAAAATGGTCAGAAGTTTTTTATTTTGAAACTGAAGATGATTGGGCAAAAATGTTAATTGATAATGGAATAAATCCTTTTCCTGTAGAAGATGAAGAATAAAAAAAAGTTTTCTGAAACTAGAATAGGTAAATTTTTAAAAAATGTTGCACCAAAAATACTTGGGATAATAGGCGATGTAATACCAAGTGCAGGCATTTTAGATAAGGCTAAAGACTTAATACAAAAAGATAGTGATATATCACAGGATGATAAAGATATAGCCTTAGAACTTCTTAAAATAGATACAATAGAAATACAGGAGATTACTAAACGATGGGAGTCTGATAACTTATCTGATAGTTGGCTATCTAAAAATACAAGACCATTAACATTAATATTTTTAACTGTATCAATGGTATTTTTAATATTGTTAGATTCTTTAAATATAGAGTTTGGAGTAGATAGTGAATGGATTGACTTACTTAAATCACTTTTGATTACTGTTTATGTAGCTTACTTTGGTAGTAGAGGAGTTGAAAAATTCAAATCAATAGGGAAATAGATTATTCAGTACAGACCCTAAGACTTTATTTTTATTCTATTATATTATTATTATATTTATTTTATATTTAATTTTAATATATTTTTAGATATATTTATTTATATTTGAATAATATGTTTAAATAAAAAAATTTAAATTTATTATTTTTATTCTACATAAAAAAATATTTTAATCAAAATTTAATATTATGCAATTTAAATTAAATGTAAATCACCTTTATAAAGAAGACAAGAAAGAAGAAAAAGATATGTATTCAATTAAACTAGAAACATATAATGGAAAGGTAGAGGGTAAATTTGAAAGAAGTGAAATCAGGCACATTATACAGATACTAGATAATGCCATCGAATAAAAAGGTAAGCAGAAGTAAATTAGTTAAAAAGCTAGATACTGTATTTAGTCAATATATTAGACTTAAAAATTCAGTAAATGGAAAAGCAACTTGTTTTACTTGTGGTAAGGTAGACGAATGGAAGAAATTACAGAACGGACACTTTCAATCACGTAAACATTATTCTACTAGGTGGGATGAAATAAATTGCCAAGTGCAATGTGCAGGATGTAATGTTTTTAAGTATGGCGAACAATACAAATTTTCTGTAAACTTAGATGCAAAATATGGAGAGGGAACTGCAGAAAGATTAAGCATTAAAGCAAAACAAATAATAAAGCTATCAAACTTTGAAATAGAAGATATGATAAAAAGATATAAAAACTTTGTAGATTCAATGTAATTGACTACATTTGATTGTTCTGTTCTGTTACCTATGAAAAGGGGTTAGATTAATTTCTAATCCTTTTTTTTGTCTTTTATTTTTAGTTATTAAATTTTTTGTTTATATTTGTTTAACGGAAATATTAATTAAATTAAAATTATGGTAACACAAAGAACAACTTTAAGTAAGGAAATTAAAACCTTAGAAGAACAATTAGGTCACGCAGTATTAAATGGTGATGCTTTTACTCAAATGGCTATTTATAAAAGGTTAGAGATAGCTAAATCAACTTTATTAAATCTAGATTAATGGGAATAAATTATTCAACAGAAACATCTAAAACAATCATAGAGGAATATGAGTTTAGAATAGAGGCATTACTAAAAAAGATAGAATTTTTAGAAGCACAAATAGAAGTATCAAAAGAATTTTTTAAATATAGATAAAATGAACAGAGAAAAATTAAAGGCTTTATACCTTAAGTATGAATTAACATCAGAAGATATTTTCACAAAAGAAATTGGATTTGGAGATAACAAAAAAACCTTTACTATAATCACAAGGTCAGGAATAGAAAAAATACAAGCTAAAGAAAACATTAAGATTGCTTATAAAGTAATTAAATGTGAAACTAATTTTGCAGTAATAAAAGCAACTGCATTTTTAGACTTAAAGCCTATTTATACTTGTGAAACTTTTGGTAGTGCTTTGAAAGGAACTACTTATAAAGACGGAAATTGTCAAAGTTGGTATGTTGTAGAAATGGCAGAGAAACGTGCATTAAGCAGGGCAGTATTAAAACTTACAGGGTTTTATGAATTAGGAGTATTTGGGGAAGATGAATCAGATGATTTTAAAAAGAAATAATTAATAACTAAATAAATAAATTATGAGTACACTTATTACAGGGTCTATTAGGGTAGACAAATTACCAAAGGAAAAATTTATAATGGGTAAAGATGGGGCAGTCTATTATAACTTTACAATATCAGTTCAAGACGAAACTAGATATGGAAACAACGTTGCTTTTATGGATAGCCAAACAAAAGAAGAACGAGATGCAAAAGTTCAAAAAACTTACTTAGGAAATGGTAAGGTAGTTTGGACGGATGGAAATATCACTTTAGCAGAAAAAGAGGAAAAAACTGAAAATGTTACAGAATCGGCAGATAATGATTTACCATTTTAAAAGTAACCAATTTTAATAAAAAAGGTGTGGGTTTTATTATCGACACCTTTTTTTTTATATATTTATAAAATAGTTATAACTTTAAGAGAATATAAATGACAGAAAAACAGAACGAACACAATATGTTAATGCAGTTTATAGAAGAAGAATGCTTTGTTAACGCAAAAGAAAAAGTAGAATATCCACCCGTTGCATTATCATACGGAGAAATAGTAGCAAAATCAAATAGTATAGAGGGGGACACTATTGTTCCAATCCCATTAGGTACATACGGAAATATATCCGTAGTAACTGCACCACCTAAAACAAAGAAAACATTTTTTATATCATTATTAGCATCTACATATCTTAGCAATCAAACTAATTTTGGTGGAGATATAAAAGGTCATCGAGGAGAACAAGGGCAGTTAATTCATATAGATACAGAGCAGGGAAAATGGCATTGTCAAAAGGTCTTTTCAAGGGTGCATAAAATGGATAGTAACATAAAGTCAGAAAATTATCATACCTTTGGTTTGAGGACAGTCGATTATAAGACAAGTGTGGATTTTATAGAATACTATTTAAAAGAGAATATAAGTACCCCATCATTATTAATTATAGATGGTGTTGCTGATTTAATTAGTGATGTAAATAATTTGCTAGAAAGTAAATGGATTACACAGAAACTGATGCAATGGTCTGCAGATTATAATTGTCATATCATAAATGTTATACATCAAAACTTTGGAAGCAGTAAGCTAGGAACAGGGCATTTAGGAAGTGAGTTAGAAAAGAAAGCAGAAACAGTAATACAACTAGAAGCTAACACAGTTAACAAAGATTGGGTAACTGTTAGGTGTGGTAGGTCTAGAGGATATAATTTTGAAACATTTAGTTTTACAGTAACAGAATTTGGATTACCCCAAATAATCGAAAACTTATATGACCCTTTAAAATAAAATGACAGAGAAAGAAGTTATAATACTACTAGCAAAAAAGCATAAGGTTTGGATATCTTATGTAATATCTTTCTCAAATAATAAAAATATTGCAGAGGATATTGTGCAGGAAATGTACATAAAAGTAATAAAGAAAATAGAACAAGGTTTAGATATTATTTATCACGATAACGATATAAACTATGCATATATCCATAGGGTTTTATACACTTTATTTATTGACTACATAAGAAAAAGAAAGAATATTAAAATCGTAAATTTTGATGATATTAATTATAATGAAATAGATTTTGATGTAGATTATGACAAAGCCTATAATAAAATAAAATCAGAACTTAGCAATATGTTTTGGTATGACAGAAAAGTATTTGAAATAATAAACGAGGGGGAAAGTATAGCAGACTTTTCAAGAAACTCATACATAGAATATTTTTCACTTTATAATACATACAGAAAGGTAAAAGAAAAATTAAAAAAATTAATATAATGGTAACAAGATTTGAAACAGAAACAGATTTAAAAAGAGAGGAAAAAGCATCTGCTCTTATTTGTAATCATTTCGGACTTAATAAAAAGAAACTAGGAAAAAATGATATTGACTTTGAAATATACAAAAATGATAATTTTCTTTTTTACCTAGAAGTCAAGGGCAGGAAAAAAAATATAGATGAAGCATATCCTTTGCCTGTATCAGTTAAGAAATTGACAAAATTATATGACAAAAAAAAACCTACTGTAATTCTTTGGGCTTGTGATGATGGTATAATATTTTCTAGAACAGAAAAATTAAAAGGAAGTATTAGAGTAAGTGGTAGACCCCCAAGAGATGGGTCAAGAGATGATAGGGAATTTATGGCATACTATAATAAATGTAATAATTTAAAAGAAATAAAATATGAAGCTAGGTAATATTATACATTACATTACAACTTACACAGGAATTAAGTACCTTGTAAATACTTATCATAAATACAGGGGAACAAAATGTAAATGTGATGAAAGACGAGAAAGCCTAAATAATATAAAAATTAAAAGATGGTAAAATTTGAAAAAGCAGACCGAACAGATTGGAGAAAATTTAGAATGGGTAAAAAATCACACCTATCAGCTATCGAGTTCGAATTGGTATGCCAACTACATTCAAAATACTACAAGCACCAATACTATAAACCTTGTACTTGTAACCCAAAAACAATAGTTAAATGGATTAAAGACCTTAACATCATTTGGGATAATGGGATTAAAAAAGATTAACAAATGGGAAAAGGCAGTTGTATTCCTGCTTAACCTAGATGGATGGGATTTAAAATGGTCGGGAGAGGGTTTTACTAGATACGATGCAATCGGTAAAACACCAAAAGGAAAAGACTGTGTTATTGAAATGAAATTTCGTAAAAAGTATTACGAACAGAAAATGCTTGAAAAGGACAAGTATGATGCATTAATGTCATTAGATAAGGATGTAATTAAATTATACTTCGTTAATGACCCAAAAGGTAATTTTTTATATTGGCTTAACAATATAGATATGCCAACTCCTGTAAAAAAATATTGTCCCGATACTACAATGTGGACGAAAAAAAGACTTTTAAAAGATGTTTATTTACTAGAAGAAAACGATGCTAGTATAATAAATATTAATATTTCTTAAAAAAACTTATTAAATTTTTTTGTTAATTAAATAATTTGTTTATATTTGTTTAAGTTTAATTTAAAAAACAGAACAATGAAAAACATTTATCAAAAAATTACAGAAAAAACTAAAAAAAATCACTCACACAAATTTGAAATAAAAGGCGAAAACTTTAGAACTTTTATTGATAGTGACAAAGATTTTTGTTTAACTCATTATGGCAAAGATGGTGAAAATGCTTGGTGTGTATATAACGCAAAAGGGCTTGAAAATAAAATATATAATTTAACAAAATAAAAAAAACAGGGGTGTAAAAACCCCTATAAAAAACAGAACAGATGTATAAATTAACAAAGTACAAGCAAAATTTATCAATTCAAGGAAATAACGTTTGGAGTTATTCAACAATAGTAGCAAGAATTGACGGAAGTAAATTACACCAATTAGGATATTGGTCGCAAACTACACAGAAGCATATTAATTATGTAGCTAGAGAATTAGATTTAACTTTAATAAAATGAAAGTAAATCAGGCACTATGGGATAAGGTTAAAGGAACAATCGAATCCCATACAGAAAAAGACCAATCTATAACTGATATTACAATCAAGTTTAGAATAAAAGAAAATTCAGATTTAAGAAATTATTTACAAATAAATTTATCACAATATGACAGACAGTAAAACTACATACATACACGAAACAAATAACCTTTATTGCTCAGACGGAGAATTTCACATAGGGTATGGGGAAGATAATTGGGTAGTGTATAATACAGACCAATTAATTAAAGACTTGCCTTTTATTATTAACCAAGTTGTAAAAGAAAATAAAAAGATGCAGGAAATGTATTTAGATTTGATTAAGGACGAATTAAAAGAATTATGCTAGAATCTAAACCAAATTTAAATATAGGGGATTTAGCAAGATATTGTCTAGATACAATAATAGTATATCCTAAACTTGAAGAACTTACTAAATATTATTATATGAAAGCGTTGTCTAATTGGGAAAAAGGAGAAGCAGAAAATGTAGCCTGCCAAATAGCAATAATTAATATCAATGATTTAATACAGGATATATTATGATATTATTAGTAGATGCAGATAGTTTAATATTTGCAAGTTGTTACAAGAAAAGAGAACACCCTGAAGACGAAAAGTATTACACAGATATAGCTGATGCTAGAAATAAGTTTGATGAGCAATATATGGCTATTGTAAACAGGCTAGAGGAAATGTATTCTATTGACAAGGTAATTACATTCAATGGTTCAAGGGGTAACTTTAGAAAACTAATTACAAGCAAGTACAAAGCTAATAGAAAAAAAACAGAATTACCACCATTATTAAATGATATGCACGAATTTGTAAAACAACAATATGATAGTATCGTGGGTTATGGTGTTGAAACTGATGATATGGTTGCAAGGTATTGGAAAAAACTTACTGATGAATTAGGAAGAAATGAGGTTATGATTGTATCTATAGATAAAGATTACAAGCAGTTTCCTGCTTTGATTTATAATTACCATTATAAGCATAAGGAAGTTCTTGATATCACAGAAGATGAAGCTATGTATAATTTTTATGAGCAATTTATTATTGGTGATTCAGCTGATAATGTTCAGTACTTCAAAGGCAAAGGGAGGGTTTTTGCAAGCAAGTGGCTAAAGGATTGTGAAACACAATATCAATACACAAAAAGAATGTACCAACTATTTAAACAAGAATACAAGGGAAAAGCAAAACAAAAATATATTGAATGCTATAACCTTTTAAAACTAAGAACTGAATGAAAGCAACACAGACACATTACGATAACGGAAAAGATTATGATATTATAGACGTATGTAACGATTACTCGCTTAACTTTAACAGGGGTAATATCTTAAAGTATATTGTCAGAGCAGGAAAAAAGAAAGACGAACTAGGAGACTTATTGAAAGCAAAAGATTATTTAGAACGAGAAATACAAATTTTAAGAAATAAAAATGGATAGAAATTATAAGAAAGTAGCAGAGGGTGTAGTTGAAATGACAGGGGTGGATATATTTTTAAACACTAGGCAAAGAAACTATGTAGAATTAAGGGCATTGGTTTGTTATATTCTTAGGGAAAAGCTAGGGATGAGGTGGACTAATATTGCATATTACTTTGAATCAATGGGTAAGACTATGAATCACGCAACTGTAATTCATTTGGTTAAAAATTACCCAACATATAAAAAATATAATACAAGCCTTGAAGAAATAGAAGATAGCTTTAATTTTAAAAGTGATTTGAATTATGATGAGATAGATAAGATACATTACCTGCAGGGCAAATGTGATAACTTTGAAAGAAAGTATTTAGATTTAAGAAACAAAGTAAAGAACGACCCAATTATGAATGTATTACACGACATACCAAAAGATAAATTAAATGAAATAATTGAAAAGGTAAGTTTATGGAAACAAAGTTGGAATTGGAAAAATAAAGATGAATGTAAAGTAATAGAAAGCAGTACCTCAATGGAGGGAATGCATTGGTAATAACAAAAAGAGTAAATCTTTACATAAGGAAGTAAATAAGATAAGAAAATTAAAAAAACTATACAGATAATAAATAATAGTTATAACCAAAAGTTAAAATAAATAAATTATGAATAAATTTGTAGCAAGAATGTTAGAATTAGGTGCTGAACTTGATAAAGCAGTAAGCCAAATTGAAATAAGTATGGTAATAAATGATGCAGACATTTTGTATAGAAACCATATAGAGCAATTAACTATACACGGTGTTGTAAAACCGTTTGTGCGTTTTAATGGACTAAAAACAAAATGCTTTGACCCAAGTAAAAAATACAAGGTCTTAGATGATAAAGAAGAACACTACTTAATTACTGACGATGAAAATGACGTAATATGGGTATTTAAAAAAAACTTTACTTTAATAACTAAGTGAAGCACATATGTTTTACAACGTATTTGTGTATAATTAGTTGCGTGAATTATTAATAAATTAAATAAATAAATTATGATAGTAGAAGCATTAGGTTGGATTATGATTGCTTTAATAGTAGCAGGATTAGGAAAGCAAATAGGTAAAATTTTATTTCCCGAAGATTGGGAATAACAGATTTACATTTTATTACGTTATAATAGAAATATTTATTATGGAATTATTACGTTATGAAATTAAAGTAGGATTTTTTAAAGGGGTTTTGTTTGGTGTAAGGCATTATCCCTTTGAAGATGAGGAAATATACGAAGAAGATATTGTTTTTTACTTTGGAATATTTCAATTAATAATTACAAAAATATACAGAAAATAATTTTTTTGTACCTTAGATAAAAATATTAACAATGATTAAAGCAAAAATAGAAAAAGTAAGTATATCTTCAATAAAGGAAAACGAAAACAATCCTAGAAGTATCAACAAACAAAAATTTGAAAAACTTGTTAAAAGTGTAAAGGAATTTCCACAAATGTTATCACTTAGACCAATAGTGGTTAATAAGGATAATATTATACTCGGTGGTAATATGCGATACAAGGCTTGTAGGGAAGTTGGTTTAAAAGAAGTGTATATTATACAAGCAGAAGATTTAACTGATAAACAAGCACAGGAATTTATCATTAAAGACAATATCGGATTCGGTGAATGGGATTGGGATATACTAGCCAATACATTTGACAATGTTGAATTGAAAGATTGGGGGCTAGATGTTTGGCAACCTGAAGAAGCGATTGATTATAGTGTTTTAGATGAAATTGATTTAGAAGAAAAAATTGATAACCTATACGACCAAACTAAAAAATCAGTTATACTTGAATATCCAACAGAAGAATACGAGAAAGATGTAAGACCTTATATTGATAAGTTAAAAACTATTGGGGTTGATATGCCTGAATTGTTTCTTAGTGCATTAAAAAATTATGATTCCTAAAATAATACATCAAATTTACTTTAACCTACACAATAAAGATATAGAGGAAATACCTTTATTCAATACAAGTAGTAAAAAAATACAGGAATTACACCCTGATTATAAATACATACTTTGGACTGAAAAAGAATGTGATAAATTAGTTAAAGAAAAACTACCAAAATATTACGAATTTTATAAATCTATGAGGTATGATATTCAAAGGATAGATTATATGCGATTCGTGATTCTTTATGTGTATGGTGGAATTTATTCTGATTTAGATTTAATTCCAATACAAAGGTTTGATAGGGTTTTAAATCAAAAGTTTTTTGTGAACACATTAAAAAAATTAATACCTAAACATAATGAATACGTTCAGAATGATTTTATAGGCTCTGTAAAGGGTTTTCCTATATGGAAACACCTAATACATAACTGCGAAAAAAACTATCTTAAAAAGGCTTCTATGGATGTTTATGATTCTTGGAAAGCTAGATTCGTTGTTCAAACCACAGGTCCTCGATATTTCAGTAAAATTTTAAAAAAAGCAATGCCTAATTACAAACCTGATGCATCTTTAGTTTTTACTAAGTGGAGAAACGATAATTGGAAAAAAGTAGATAGGGAAAATTATTTGGTTGAAAATTATGTAGCAGGGGGTTGGTTGTCTGCGATGAGCAATAATAAATCTTCAAAAAACTTTTACCTTAAAAAAATATGAAAATAGCAATACCATCATATAAAAGGGCAGAAACACTTGTAAAGAAAACTCTAAAATATTTACTTGATGATTGCAATGTTGATAAAAGTTGTATTACAGTATTTGTAGCTAATGAAAAAGAATATGATGTGTATTCTAATACAATCCCTAAAGGCATAAAAATAGTTGTAGGTAAAGAAACCTTGAGAGGACAAAGAAATTTTATGGATTTCTATTATGAAATAAACGACAGGGTATTATTCTTTGATGATGATGTTGAGGGTCTATACAAAAAGGTAAAAAGCAAAACAAAATTATTCACAGATTTACTTTCTATCTATAAAATTGGATTTAATGAATGCCTTAGAAATAAAACTGCACTATTCGGTGTATGTGCAGTAAATAATGGTTTCTATATGAATAACAAAATTTCAACTAATTTAAAATACATAGTTGGTTGCTTCTATGGTCAGATAATCACTAGGGATAAAAATTTATCTGTATCTTTAGAAGACAAAGAAGATTTTGAAAGAACTATTTTGTATTTCCATAAATATAAAAAAGTAGTTAGATTAAATATGTTAGCACCGAAAACAAATTACTATGATGAAGATGGAGGTATGCAAGTTACTAGGACAGAAGACAGGGTTACTGTAAGTGCATTAACATTGATAAAAAGATATCCTCAGTACTGTTCCTTAAATACAAAAAAGAAAAGTAAGCATACAGAGTTAAAATTAAATAGTAGAGCAATATGAAAACATTGAAATTAGAACTAACTGAACACAATACAAAGATTGGCTCAAAATGTGATTATATGCCACCGACAGTTACTGAAAGTTGTTTATTAGAATATGATGGCAAGGTTATTGGTTTCTATCTAACAGAACTTCCTGAAAAGTTAAATCAATATTTAAATATAGCGAACAATGAGTTTCTAAGTAAAAATGTTCCCAAGTCTTTACTCGAACGTTCAGATGTATATGCTATGCAGAAAAAATATGGTATAAGTAGAGCAGAAGCTAAAGCAAGGAATACTGTTCAAATGTCTACCATACTAGGTGGGGTTTTAGCAAAGCCACATTTAAGAAGACCTTACAATTCTGTATCAACAGTACACACACATAAAAAAGCAAAAACATTTATCAAGGCAATGTTATTAACTTGTAAGGAATCAGAAAAATTAATAAAGAAATATATGCCTGAACAATATGAATCACAAAAAAAACTAATAGAAGAAACTACATTACCTAAATATAGATTCGGAGAACTATTCACAAGTAGTATATCTAATTATAATATAGCTGCTCCATTTCACCAAGATAGAGGTAATCTAAAAAATACAGTAAATGTAATATTAACCAAAAGGAAAGATACTAAAGGAGGAGCATTATCTGTTCCCGATTTTAATCATACATTCGAGCAATCAAATAATAGTATTCTCGTATATCCTGCTTGGTATAATATTCACGGAGTTACAAAGATAATTCAAGAGAATCAAGACGCATACAGAAATAGTTTAATTTTTTATCCATTGAGTGGATTTGACAAATAATATGAACGAAAGTAGACACATAAAAAAGGAATCAATATTAAAAGCCTTAGAATCAAGCCTAGGAGTTGTTACAGTAGCTTGTAAGAAAGCAGACATACCTAGAAGCACATATTACAAATGGTTAAAGGAAGATAAGGATTTTGCATTGGCAGTTGAAGATATTGAAAATATAGCACTAGACTTTGCTGAAAGCCAATTACATTCACAGATAGGGGATGGGAATACCTCTGCTACAATATTTTATTTAAAAACAAAAGGCAAGAAACGTGGTTATATCGAAAGACAAGAAATAACAGGTGCAGATGGTATGCCTACAAACTTTCAAATAGAGATAATTGAAAATAAAGACTAACGTAGTTTTCAAACACCTTTTAAAGACTGATAAAAAAATATCAATAGAACAGGGTGGAACAAGGTCAGGGAAGACATACAACATACTCCTTTATATCATATTTCACTATTCCTTAAAAAACAAAGGGAAAACTATTACGATATGTAGGAAAACATTCCCTGCGGTTAGGGCGTCTGTGATGCGTGATTTTTTTGATATACTTAAAATACATAATTGCTATTTTGAAGATAATCATAATAAATCAAATTCAGAATATAAGCTAAATGATAACTTGATAGAGTTTATATCTTTAGACCAACCACAAAAGGTAAGAGGTAGAAAAAGAAATTTACTATTTATAAATGAAGCCAATGAGTTAGACTATGAAGATTGGCAACAATTAATATTTAGAACAGATGAAAAAATAATTCTTGATTTTAATCCATCAGATGAATACCATTGGATTTATGACAAGGTAATACCAAGAGAAGATGCCGATTTTAACATTACTACTTATTTGGATAATAGTTTCCTTAGCGATAGCATTAAGGAAGAAATTGAAAGGCTAAAATACACCGATGAACAATATTGGCAAATCTATGGACTAGGTGTTAAGGGGGCAAGTAAATCAACTATATTTAGGTATGTTGAGGTGAATCAAATTCCTAACGATGCTGAGTTTATAAGCTATGGTGCAGACGCAGGATATACTAATGACCCAACTACTTTAGTGAGTGTATTTAGAAAAGACTACGACCTTTATATTAAAGAACATCTGTATCAAACTCAAATGACTACAATAGACATACATAAGAAATGGAAAGAAGTTGGAATAGAAAGACAAACAATATACTTTGATTCAGCAGAGCCTAGATTGATTGAAGAACTACGCAGGATGGGTTGGAATGTACGACCAAGTTTAAAAGGTGCTGATAGTGTAAACGCAGGGATAGATTTATTAAAACGATTTAAAATACATATTCTAAAGGATAGCCATAATGCTATACAGGAATTTAGAAACTACAAATGGCAAGAAGATAGAAGTGGGAAAATGATTAATAAACCTATTGATAAAAATAATCATATTATAGATGCTATTAGATATGCTACTTATTCTGTAATTAGTAAGCCAAACTTTGGTAAATATACACTTCATTAAAAATAAATAAAAAAAGTTATTAAGTTTTTTTGTTAATTAGGTAAAAAGTTTTATATTTGTTTATCAATAATTATTAAAACAGAACAAAATGCAAAATTATATCAAAATTTATTCAAATTGGGAAACTAAAGATTTGTTTGACCAACTTTATTTTTTACAGGAACAAACCTATACTACAATAAATCAATATCGTATTGTAGCAATTCAATCAATACTTAAATTAAGGTAATATGAAAAAACTACAGACACTAATAATAATAATAGCACCAAGCTATTTTATTCTAAGAATGATAACAGGATTAATTTTTAATATTTAAGATATGGATATTTACAACACAATAGCAAATGATGAATACGGAGTAGACTTTGAGCAACTTGACCAAACTGAAAAGGATTGGATAATTAACGAAGTAGATAATTTAATAAAAAAATAAGATATGGAATGGTATGATTGTTTAAATCCACACGAACAAAAAGAATACGAATGTTCAGAATGTGGTAAGCCACTAGAAACAGATGATGGGTATTGCTCGGGAACTTGTTTTGAGGCAAGTATGCGATAACAATTTTCTTTGTGCATAGTTACAAATGTAGCTTTGTAGAGGTAGTCAGAAATGGCTACCTTTTTTTTATTACCTTTATTCAAATAAAAAACTAAAATAAATACGTTATAATAGTATGAAATTAGAATTAATAATACCAAGCAGTCTTTCAGATATATCATTAAGTCAGTATAAGAAGTTTCATAAAATACAAGAAGCTAACTTTAAATCTCATTTTATTAATATAAAGATGATTGAAATATTCTGTAATCTAGATGAGAAAACTGCAAGGATGTTAAAGTTTTCAGATGCAACTAAGGTTATTAATATTTTAACAAATATGTTAAATGAGAAACCTCAGCTTGTAAGAACATTTAAAATGAATGGTATTAATTACGGACTAATACCTAACCTAGATGAAATGTCTTTAGGAGAGTATGTAGACCTTGATACATACATTGGTAATTGGGATGAAATGCAAATTGCTATGAATGTTTTATACCGACCAATTAAAGAGCAAATAGGAGAAAAATATACAATAGAAGATTATAGTATAGAATCAAAAGATGCTTTAAAAGAAATACCTATGGATGTGGTATTGGGTGCAATTTTTTTTTTGTACAATTTAGGGATAGAATTATCACAAGTTATGATGGACTATTTTCAAAATCAGAAGATAGAGGACTTAATGCAGGAGCAAACTTTACAAGAAAATATGGATGGTATCAATCAATCTTCACTGCTCTCGCTAAAGGAGATGTTAGACGAATTGAAGATATCACTAAATTAAATATACATAAATGTTTCTATGCTTTAGAATATATGAAAGAGAAAGCAGAGTTAGATGCTAAACAAATAAAAAGTAAATTTAAATGAGCAATACGGGAGTAAGAGGTTTTTACATATTAACCGAAACAATAGAAGAACAATTACTATCAGATGTAAATGTAAATACTGTTACAACGGGAGATATTACAGACGTAAATCTTAGAAAGCAGGATATGTTTCCACTATCTCATATTATAGTTAATAATGTAGTTGTAAATGAACAGACTTTAGATTTTAATATTAGTATCTTATGTTCTGATATTGTAAATGAATCTAAGCTAGAAACGACAGATATTTTTAAAGGTAATAATAACTATCAAAATATTTTAAACACTCAACTAGCAGTCTTAAATAGGCTTATACAGAGATTAAGGATGGGTCAGCTACATCAAGATGGCTTTCAATTAGATGGAAGTCCGAGTTTAGACCCTTTCTTAGATAGATTTGAAAACAATTTAGCAGGATGGACTGCTACAATGGATATTCAGATATGGAATGATATTTATATTTGTTAATGGAATTTGAAGAAGTAAATAAGGTATTAACTGATTATGCTAGATATGTAGTTCAACAATCAAAAACCAATTTAACCAAGTCGGGAAAAGGGGATGGTGCTTTATACAATTCAATATCTTTTGAAATAGTAGAAGATAATACTGCAGCTATTGTAGAATTTTGGATGGAAGACTATGGAGCATTTGTAGATGAGGGTGTAAAGGGTGCAGACCCTAGTTTAGTAAATAGTAGTGTAACGGGTAGGATGGGAAAACAAAAAGCACCTTACAGTAAGTTTAGCTACAAGTCAAAAAAACCCCCACTTGATATGTTAATCAGTTGGGCAAAGAAAAAAAATATAAGGTTTAGAGTAAAGAAAGGATTAAAGGGTGCAGGACAATTTAAAAAAGGAAGTTACAGGAGTATGGGTTTTTGGTTACAGAAAAGCATATTTGCACAAGGTATTGCACCTACCTATTTTTTCTCAAAGCCTTTTGAAAAAGGAATAGTAAAATATGAATTAGAAATGCAAAAAGCATTTTTAAAAGATATAGAATCAAATATGATATTTTTAGAAAAATAATATGGCAAATATCTCATTAAGAAACCCACAGTATGTTTATAACGAAATTCCTGCAACAGGAGTTTTATCTTCTCAATGTTTGGTAGAGATTGGTGGAGTAACAGAATACACATTAAATAAAAATGTAGAGCCAAGCACAACAGTATATTGGGATATATCAGAACTAGCAAGGGATTTTATTACAATGACTTACAAGTCGAATTTCTTACCTAATAGTGTTTTCTTTACAATTACTATAAAAAACTTTGCAGGATTAAATGCTACGGGTGGGCAAGTAGGAACAGATACAGTTTTCAATCATAGAGGTTTTGAATCTTATGGTATTTTTTGGGAGGGTGTAAATCCTAATAATTTAGAATCTTGGAGAACAAACCCTACTTTTTTAATAACTCCCGATTTATCACAAAGCACACCCGAATATAATATTTATATTCCAATAGGCGAAACGGGTAGTGTTGCTACAACCACAACGGGTGGAACTTATAGTTCAGTTCTTTTTAATGATGTTGCTACGAGTGTTACTTTAATTGGAACACCAAATCAAGTTTTAAATATTAGAAGAATTGATTGTACTAAATACGGAAAAGGTAATAAGGTAATTTTTATAAATAAATATGGTGTGCAACAAGAGTTATGGTTTTTCTTAAAGAAAACAAAACGTATTTCTAGAACTAACGAGGGTTACAAATCAAATACATTAGTTAGTGTTGCAGGAAATAATCCTCCTGCTTATGATATACAAGATGCGCCAAATAAAGTATTTAATACCCAAGCAAAAAGAACACAAACTTTTCATAGTGGATATTATCCCGAATCAGCAAATAATTTCTTTGAGCAATTATTATTATCAGAATATGTTTGGATGGAGTTTGAAAAAGAATTTAGTCCAACACAGACAGAGATAATACCTGTAAAGGTTAAAACCTCATCAGTAGAATTTAAAACGTCTGTAAACGATAAATTAATAGATTACTCAATAGAATTTGAAGATGCCTTTGATTACATAAATAACATAAGGTAACATAGATTAACATAGATGAGAAAACTACAATTATACATAGATGGTCAAAGAGTAGATTTATTCAAAGATGAATCAGTTTCATTTACGCAAACATTACAAAATGTAAAAGATATTGGTAAGATATTTACTGAATTTACAAAAACCTTTTCCGTTCCTGCATCTAAAGTTAATAATAAGATCTTCAAACATTATTATAATTTTGGTATTCAAGATGGGTTTGATGCTAGGATAAAAGTTCCATCAGTATTAGAATTAAATACCTTACCTTTTAAAGAGGGTATGATGAAACTAGATGGAGTTAAGTTAAAAGATAACGTAGCACATTCATATAACATTACTTTTTTTGGAAATACAGTAAACTTAAAAGATATTTTAGCAGGAAGTCAATTATCTTCTTTAAGTGGTTTAGTACAATACAATCAAATTTATGGTTATAGTGATATTGTAGCAGGGTTACAAACTTACAGAAGTAGTGGTAATATTATAACACCTTTAATTACACATACAAATAGATTAATCTATAATAGTGCAGACCATAAACAATTTGACCCCGAAGCAACTACAAATAATATAGCACATCAAGGAGCAGGACAACAACAACAAAATGGTGTAGAATGGAATCAATTTAAATATGCTATAAAATTACAAGCAATTATAGATGCAATACAAAGTCAAACTTTTACGGGTGGACAAACATTAACATTTTCAGACGATTTTTTTAATGATGCTACAAATGAAGAATTTGATAATCTATTTATGTGGCTACATAGAAAGAAAGGGGATGTTACAGACCCTACCCAAATACTACAAAATTTTTCTACTGTCCCTAGATTTGGAACTACTGTTTGTGTACCTACAACTAATTGCCAACCATTAACGTCAAATACACAAGATGGTGTTTTATCGCTTACTGCACAATCTCCTTATAGTATTTCTTTTTTAACTTTAGATATCACACCACCAAATAATACAGACCAATATACTGTAAGGGTAATTCGTAACGGGTCTATAACTGTAGGAGAAACAACAGGAACGGGAAACAAGCAATTAATAATAGTCCCTTGGAATGATAGTACTTATACTGTACAAATTGCATCAGCTACAAATATGACTTTTCCTGTAGGTGGTATTCAATGGACTGTAAGTTGGACTACGGGAACAATCGGTGGTTTTAATAACAATGGTCAAATGATTTATTCTAATGCATCTACTTTTACAACAAATGCATTTTCAGAATTTAACATACAAGAGCAAATTCCTCAAATGACTATTATAGACTTTTTAACGGGTCTTTTTAAAATGTTTAATTTAACTGCCTATGTAGATAATAATGGTGTTATAGTTGTTAGAACTTTAGATAGTTATTATGAGAATGGAAATCCAAATCCAATAAATATAGATAAATATTTAGATACAAAAAATTCTATTGTAAATGTAGCTTTGCCATTTAAAAAAGTAGATTTTGAATATAAAGGTCTTGGAACATTATTAGCAAAAAGATTTGAGCAAACTAATAATGAGGGTTGGGGTAGTTTATCTTATTCCTTAAATGGTAATGTATATGATGCACCCACTAAGATTTATAAAATAGAACTACCTTTTGAGCATATGCAATATGAAAGGCTTTATGATGTAGATGGTGGTACTGCAACGGGTGTACAATATGGTTATTTTGTAGATGATAATTTAGAATCATATTTTGGATTGCCATTATTATTCTATCCTATCAGACAAGTAAATACAACAAATATAAGAATAAGAGATACGGAATCAACTGCAGTATCAGATATTGATGATTACTTTATACCATCAAATTCTTTAGCTTTAACCTCTACACAAAGCAAAACAAATATACATTTTGGAAACGAAATAAACGAATACCAAGCACAAGAGGTGGGCGACCCATTAACATTTACTGATACTTTATTTTATACTAAATACAGAACATACATTAGAAACGTATTTAATAATAGTAGAAGAATTACAAAAGTAACTGCATATCTACCTATGAAGATTTACTATAATTTACAGTTAAATGATTTAATACAAATAGGTCAAAACAATTACAAAATTAATTCTTTGACTACAAATTTAACAACAGGTAAAACTGAATTTGAATTATTAAATGATGTTAAAGGTGCATTGACAACAACAGGCAATCCTCCTAGCACAGTTGGTGGGGTAAATGCCACAAACATAGGTCAAACATCTGTAACTATAAATTGGAATCCATCTGTGTCACCCGACGGTATAACAATGTCATATTATGTAGTATCATTTAATGGAAGTCCTGTAGGTGGGTCAATGGCACAACCATTACAAACAACATATTCAGATACAATTACGGGATTAACATCGGGAACAACTTATTCTGTAACTATTGTTGCCTATGATGTTTTATTAAATTCATCAACACCATCAGCACCATATTCATTTACAACACTATGATAAAAAATATAATAGAAGTATTGCAGTTTGCAAACGGGGAAACAGAGAATATAAGAATTGCACAGGGCAAATATAAATTAGCAGAAACCTTTAAAGAGGGTTACAAACAAACAAAAAATAAATTAAATGGCGAAAAAGGTAGAAGTTGAATTTGAGTTAAAATACAAAGAAGCAGTAAAAAACTTAAATGAGTTCCAAAAGGAATATGCTAAACTTGAAAAAGAAGTTGAAGTAGCCAATAAGAAAACTGCAGAATCTTTAGCCAAAGTTGAAAAGTCAGCAAAGGATGGGGCAAAAGGTGTTAAAAAAGTAGGTGCTTCTATTAAGACTTTAGCTAAAGCAACAGGAATTATATTCTTGTTACAAAAAGCATTTGAATTTGTAAGTGGTGCAATAAGGGAAAACCAAGAAGTGATGGATGGTTTGACTACTGTCTTTAATACTGCTCAAATTATATTTAATGAGGTGGTAAATGTCTTTGTAGATGTTTATAAAAGTGTATCATCAGCAACAGAAAACTTTGATGCATTAGGCAAGGTAATTAGTGGTCTTATTACAATAGCATTAACTCCTTTAAAACTTACTTTCTATGGAATTACATTAGCAATTCAAGAAGCACAATTAATGTGGGAGAAATCCCCGTTTGGAAGTGGAGATACAAAAAAAATAGCAGAATTAAATTTATCTATATTAGAAACAAAACAAAATCTTTACGATGTTGGAGAAGCTGCAGTAAACGCAACGGGAGATATTGTTAATAATTTTGGAGAAGCAATTACAGAAGTTGGAGAAATCGGAACAGAAGTAGTTAATGGCTTAAAAGAAATAAGTATTGAAGCTGCACTAGAAACTGCAAAAACAAATCAAGCATTAAAAAAGTCAGCACAAATAGCTGCAGCAGAATCTAGAATATTATTAGAACAATATGATAAACAAGCAGAGGTACAAAGACAAATAAGGGATGATGAAACTGCAAATATCCAAGATAGAATAGATGCTAATAATAAACTTTCTGAAATACTAGACAAGCAGGAAAAAGAAATGCTTAAAAATGCAGAATTAGTTAAAGCATCTGCAGAAGCACAATTTAAATTAACAGGAAAGACAGAGGATTACGTTGCAGTATTAGAAGCAGAAGCAGAGGTACAAGGGGTTTTAGCAACTGTAACAGGGTTTAGGTCAGAACAACAAGTAAATAAAAATTCTTTAGATAAAGAAGCCTTAGAAATATCTAAAGCTAAATTAGAAAGTGAATCATTACTATCAATAGAGCAAAAAAGATTTAATGCCGAACAAATAGAAGATGAGTTAGCTAGATTAGAAAAATTAAAAGAAGTTGATGAGTTAGAAGCAGAGCAAGAATCGACAAGGCTACAAGCTATTGTAGATAATGCAAATGCAGGAACACAAGCTAAGATAGATGCACAAATAGCATTAGACCAATTTCAACAACAATCGGGTCAGCAAAGTGTTACTAGGGAAAAACAAATATCTGATGCAAGAATAAAAATTGCAGAAGCAGAAGAAAAAGCCAAGAGGGATGCATTAATGGGTTACGCAAGTGCTTTAAGTGATATATCAAGTGTTATAGGTACTGAAACCGAAGCAGGAAAAGGTATTGCAGTAGCATCGTCATTAGTAAATACTTATGCAGCTATTACAGGACAATTAAGTGCTTTTTCTAAAATTCCTGTTCCCGGTTATGCTATTGCACAAGCCATTGCTACAGGGGTAGTTGGTTTAGCAAATGTTAAAAAAATAATGTCTGTTAAAGTTCCAAATTCATCGGGCAGTAGTTCATCACAACCTACATCATTACCATCTGCACCTCCTGTTCAATCTTTACCTCCTGCATTTAATGTGGTCGGAACAAGTGGAACAAATCAATTAGCAGATGCAATAGGTGGTCAATCACAACAACCGATACAAGCATTTGTAGTTTCTAGTCAAGTGACAACTGCACAGGAGTTAGATAGAAATATAATTGATGAAGCATCAATAGGATAAAAACAAAATTAAAAATTAAATACGTTATATTATTATGAGAATAGTAGAATTAATATTAGACGAAGAATTTGAAGAAGCAGGGATTGAAGCAATATCAATAGTAGAAAGTCCTGCAATAGAATCAGACTTTGTAGCTTTAAGCAAACAAACAATACAAGAAATAAAGTTAGCAGAACTAGACAAAGAAAGAAAAATATTATTAGGTGCTTTATTGATACCTAATAAAACAATATTTAGAAGTGGAGCAGAGGGAGATTACTATATTTATTTTTCAAAAGAAACTATTGTAAAAGCATCACAAATGTTTTATCAGAATAATAATCAGAATAATTCAACACTAGAACACGAAAGGGAATTAAAAGGCTTGACCCTTGTAGAAAGTTGGATTGTAGAAGATGAGGTACACGACAAGTCTAGAAAGTACGGATTAAATGTGCCTGTTGGAACTTGGATGGGAGCAGTAAAAGTAAATAATGATGAAGTTTGGAATGAATATATTAGAACAGGTAAAGTTAAGGGTTTTTCTATTGAGGGTTATTTTGCAGACAAAATGGAAAAAACTCAAAGCAAGATGTCAGAAAAAAAAGATGATGAAATACTTAAAGAAATAATAGATATTCTAAAAAATGAGGAGAAAGGACTTACGAAATAAAGGTATTTACATCGGAAGTAGGACAAGTCCAAAAGGAAGTTCTCGTGCTTGTTTGTGTTGGGATAGTAATACATATTCAATAAGTTGTTGTGATGGGTCTATTTCAGCACAAGGTATTGGAAGTATTACAGGAATTGCTAAACCCGTATATGAGCCTTTAACTGATGCAACTTTCCAAACTGCAATAAACGATATACTAGCACAAGACCCGAACGGAGATTACGACCTAGCACCCTATGGTAAAATACAAGATTGGAACACTAGCCAAGTTACAGATATGTCTTATGCTTTTAACGGAAAATCAACTTTTAATGGAGATATAAGCAATTGGAATACATCAAATGTTACTGATATGTCTTGGATGTTTTTTGGAGCATCTAATTTTAATGGAAATATCAGTAATTGGAATACTAGTCTTGTTACTAACTTTACTGCAACGTTTAATAATGCAGTAGATTTTAACCAACCATTAAATTCTTGGGATGTAAGTGAAGCATTTGTAATGGCATCTATGTTTGCAAACGCATATAGTTTTAACCAACCATTAGATAATTGGAATGTTTCTAATGTAGAGAATATGACTTCTATGTTTAGACTTGCACAATCATTTAATCAATATTTAAATTCTTGGGATGTTTCTAGTGTTTTTAATATGAGTAATATGTTTAACAATGCAACCTCATATAACCAACCTTTAAGTGGTTGGGATGTTAGTAATGTTTTAAATATGTCTTATATGTTTTTTGAAGCAAATGCGTTTAGCCAACCATTAACCCTTTGGGATGTTTCTAGTGTTACCTCTATGGAAAGGATGTTTTATGGTGCTGATATTTTTAATGCAGATATATCATCTTGGGATGTAAGTAATGTGACTAATATGTCTTGGATGTTTAGTTATGCTACTTACTTTAATAAAGATATTAGTTCTTGGAATGTGAGTAATGTAACAAATATGACTGCAATGTTTAATGTTGCAAGTGATTTCAATCAAGATATTAGCTCTTGGGATGTTAGTAGTGTTACATCTATGGCAAGTATGTTTAACATTGCAACTAATTTTAATCAAGATTTATCGGGGTGGGTTGTTAGTCAAGTTACAAATTGTACTACTTTTAGTAATGGCACAGTATCTTGGACACTACCAAAGCCTAATTTTACAAACTGTACACAATAAATAAATATCAAAAATGCAAAAAATAAATTAATAATCGTTATATAAATATGAAGAAATCTACTGAAATGTTAAATCAAATTAAAACACTTTTATCTATTGAGGTAAAACTTGAAGAATTAAAGTTAGAAAATGGCACTGTATTAACTGCAGAAGCATTTGAAAAAGGGAAAGAAATTTTTATCAAAACCGATGATGAAGAAGTAGCATTGCCAAAAGGAGAATATTCTCTAGAAGATGGTAAGGTTTTAGTTATCGAAGAAGATGGAGTTATTGCTGACTTGAAAGAAGAAGTAAAAGAAGAAGTAAAAGAAGAGGTTAAGGAAGAAGAAATTACTTCTGACTTAGCAGAAGAAGATGAAGCAGATGTTCAAGATTGGGCAGGAATGGAAAAAAGGATTAAAAACCTTGAAGATGCTATTGCTGACTTAAAGGCTGACAAAGAAAACAAGATGGAGAAAGAAGATGAGGAAGTTGAAATGCAAGAAGAAGTTTCAAGACAACCAAAATCTAGAACTATCAAAGAAGAATTTTCAGAAGAAATTCCCGAAGAAGTAAAAGCTGAATTATCAGAAGCATCAGCAAAGCCAATTAAACATAATCCCGAAGCTAAAACTGAAAAAATAGAGCAAAAGGTATATGCACAAGGTAAATTTCAAACAACTTTGGGTAGAGTGATGAATAGAATTAATCAAATTAATAATTAAAGTATGGCAAAAAGAACTAAAGAAGAAGCAATAGCTTACAAGTCTTTGACTAAAGAGGAAAGGATTGCTCTAAGAAAAGAAAGAGCAGAAAAAAGAAGAGAAATTAGAGAATCTAAAAAAAATAAATAATGGCAATAACTTTTATACCAACTAGAACAACAGTAACATCTAATGGGGAAGCAGGTCCTTTGGATGGTGTTTACTACCCGAAACCATCTTATGTAGATGAGCCATATTTCCAAGAGATTGATGGAGATATGCATTTTTTAATTCAACCTTGGATGAAAACTGTATGTTTTGACGATGGGGTTTACGATTGGACTGATAATGCAGGTTTATTACAAGATGTTTATATAGCACCCCCTTTAGATGATGCTGCAGGGTGGAATATAGGAGATAAAATAACATTAAGGTTTTCTATGGGGTTTTCTGATGCAGGAACTGATTTAGTTTATTTTGGTTTTTATGATGAAAATGTATATATGGACAATATAACTATTGGTGGAGATAACGACCTTCTTAATGACGGACAATATGAAACTGATTATGGTTATGGTCTTTATGAATATTATCCATTAGAATCAAATGATGGATATAGTGACTATAATGTTTTTGAATTTCATAAACAAGCACAAAACCTATCGGGAGAAGGAAGTAATGCATCCATTTCTTCTATAAATTTAAAATCATATGTTTATGCTAATACAGGAGTAGACGTTTATGATATTGTTTACCCTTACTAATAAAAATAAAAAATAAAAATTAAAATAAATAAAAATGAGTAATTTAAAAAGAGTTGATTTAGCAACTACAACTAGCATAAGTACAACGTATGCAGGAGAATTTGCAGGAGAATATATCGCAGCAGCTTTATTATCAGCATCTACTATTGATGATGGTGGTATTACTGTAAAAGGTAATGTTTCTTACAGAGAAGTAATTAAAAAACTAGCAACAGGAAGTATAGTTAAACCTGCAGGATGTGATTTTGTTCCTACAAGTTCAGTTACATTAACAGAAAGAATTATTGAGCCTGTAGAATTAGAAGTAAATTTACAATTATGTAAATATGATTTCGTAAGTGATTGGGAATCTCAATCAATGGGATTTGGTTTAGGTCAGTCTTTACCTCCAAAATTTGCTGATTTCTTAATCTCTCACGTAGGAAATGAAGTAGCACAAAATACAGAGTTATGTATTTGGCAAGGAGATACTGCTGCAGTAAGTAATAATTCATTTGATGGATTAGAAAAACTAATTGACGTTGCAGTAACTGCAGGGGATGTTCCTGCTGCACAAGTAATTACAGGAACTACTTTAGATGCATCTAATATTATAGAAGAATTATCAAAAGTAACTAATGCTATTCCATCTACAGTATTTGGAAAAGAAGATTTATTCCTTTACATTTCTACACAGGCTGCAAAACTTTACGTTCAAGCATTAGGTGGATTTGGAGCGCAAGGTTTAGGAGCAAATGGTGTTCAAGGTATGGGAACTCAATGGTTTAACAATGGGTCTTTATCTGTAAACGGAGTTAAGATATTTGTTGCACAGGGTTTATCTGATAATAAAATGTATGCTACACAAAAAAGCAATATCTATTTTGGAACAGGATTATTAAATTCTACCCAAGAAGTTAAAGTATTAGATATGGCAGATTTGGATGCTTCTAACAATGTTAGAATGGTAATGAGATTTACTTCTTGTGTACAATTCGGAATTGCAGAAGATATTACTGTTTACGCATAATTAATTAATAACCATAGAAATTGGGTAGGTAGAAATTTATCTACTTACCCTTTTTTTTTAAAAAAATAAAAACAATGTCTTGTATCTTAACAACGGGTAG
>Ga0070748_1000174_pt1 | contig 33655 bp, 39 predicted proteins | sample VirMetDEL_Nov_12_FD_77015 | JGI IMG/M metagenome (GOLD analysis project Ga0070748, IMG submission 77015) | Aqueous microbial communities from the Delaware River and Bay under freshwater to marine salinity gradient to study organic matter... | ecosystem: Environmental > Aquatic > Marine > Coastal... | reverse complement strand
TTGGAGCAAAACCCAACAATCGTTTTTATACAACAGGCGCAGGATCAATAGCAGTTGATGACGATGCTGGTACAGTTACAAAAACATGGGCACAAGTTGATAAAGCTCTTGCCGATTCTGTTCAACAAACGCAAGCTACAAATAGTGACGGCGAGCTTCTTTGGACTGATGATGATAATGGCGATGCGGATATTATTTCTGCTGACAAGGTAGAAGGCGGTAACTATACAGTAAAAATGGAAAACGTACTCGACAAAAATGGCGATACGATTCCAGTTTATGGTTTGAAAACAAAAGCAAAAAACCAAGCTAAATCAACGGCTGGGTCTTTGCTTGCAAGTTCTGACTGGTATGCAATCCGTGCGGCTGAAGGTGGAGCGGCTGTTCCTTCTGATGTTGCTACTTATCGTGCCGCAGTTCGGACAAAGTCTGGTGCAATTGAAGATGCTATTGACGGTGCTTCTGATATGGCAGCATTCGTTGCTCTTCATACAGATACTGATGATGCGGTTGCGACTGTAAACGATTGGCCAACAGTACCTGACGTACTCGCATAAGGAATAATATAAATGACTCAAATTGCAAACCTTGCATCCAGTGATACCTTTTCAACTCGTAGAAGTAGAATTAACGTTGGTTTTGTTAAGATTGCTAACCTTGAAAGTACAGTCTTAAGCAGTGGGACAGGTGATGTAGCCAATACATATCTTCAAGCTAACTTTACCGCAAACAGTGTTGTATTTGCTCACTTGTCAAATACTAACACGCAGATTGCTACTAAAATTTCAAACAGTGTTTCAACTACTGTTCAAGCAAGGAATATTATTCCTGAAACAGACGACACATATAGTCTTGGTTCAGCAGGCCGGCAATGGAAAGATGTGTTTGTTGGACCGGGTTCTTTATATGTTAATGGTAAGAAAGTTATCGAAGACGACTCTGGTACGATTAGTATTACAACTGACGAAGACCAATCTCTTACGATTAAAACAAGCGGGACTGGTGTAACTACACTTCAATCAGCTACACCTATTGCAATTGCTGCTACACTTCAAATGGCTGCCGATAAGCGGATTACTGACGCTGACGGTGTTGCTGTTGAGTTTGGTGATGCACTTGATATGAATAGTAATAAAATTACTGAACTTGGTGCGCCTGCTGCAAACTCCGATGCTGCAACGAAGTTGTATGTTGATACTGAAATCGCTGATCTGGCCAACTCTGCTCCAACTACTCTGAATACATTGAATGAGTTAGCCGCTGCACTTGGTGATGATGCGAACTTTAGTACAACAGTAACAACAAGTATTGCTTCTAAACTGACTTCTGCTAACGTAGCAGTAACTGTTGGTGCTGGTACAATTACAACCACACAAGATGATGTTGCTTTGAATGATGAAGCTCTTGTAAATCCTGCTGGATTCTTGACATTTAATCTTGGTGGTACGACTTACAAACTACCTTACTTCTCATAATAATACCCCTACCTCCCAGTAGATAACTCCAGTTGTTTATAAATAGATATAAATGACTGGAGTTTTTCTATGGCTGTACCAAGCTCACGCCAAACATTTAAGGATTATTGCCTTCGAAGACTCGGATCTCCCGTTATCGACATTAATGTTGACGATGAACAGGTAGAAGACCGTATTGACGAAGCTCTGAAATACTACCAGGATTATCACTTTGATGGTACTGAGCGTATTTTGCATAAACATATTGTAACGACTAACGATAAAGCTAATGGCTACATCACGATTCCAGAGTCGATCATAGGAATCAATAATATCTTACCCATCGGTCAAGCGTTACAATCTTCTAATCTGTTCAGCATTCGCTATCAGATACACTTGAACGACCTTTTTGATTTGTCTGCAAGTTCGTATGTTCCATATACAATGGCAATGACACACATACGTATGCTTGAAGAAATCTTTGTTGGTCTTAAACCGCTTCGTTATAATCGTCACGTCAATAAACTTCATATTGATATGAATTGGACAGATGATATTCTTACTGGAGAATATATCATTGTTGATGCATATCAGATTACAGATCCAGATACGTATGGTGATGTGTGGGGAGACCGTTGGCTCTCTCGATATGCAACTGCATTGATTAAACGTCAATGGGGCAGTAATCTTACGAAGTTTGAAGGCGTACAACTACCTGGTGGTTTGACGTTCAACGGTGCTAAGATTTACGATGATGCTGAAACAGAGATCCAAAAACTCGAAGAAGAAATGATAGTGAGTTATAGTCTACCCGTCAATGACATGACAGGTTAAAAGTACCATGTTAAATCAATACTTCAATAACTTTGACTATGGTCGTGAACAAGACCTCGTTGAAGATTTGACAATCGAATGTCTCAAGATTTACGGATATAATGTCAAGTATATTCCTGGTGTATTTGTACGTGAAGATCCATTGTTTGGCGAAGATACACTTCGTAAGTTTGACGATGCGGTTGATCTTGAGATGTACATTAAGAATGTCGAAGGCTTCGAAGGCGAAGGTGACTTCTTATCGAGGTTTAATCTTGAAATACGTGATCAACTTACACTGACTGTTGCTCGTAAGAGATTCGACCAAGCAAAATCAGAAAAACTGACTACAGAAGTTGGATACAATATTCTTACAGAAGATGCAGATACAAACGTTCCTTCTCGTCAATATCTTTCAACTGCATATGATGGCGATTCTATTCAACTTGAAGAAGGTGGATTAGAAGGATATTCTATCACCACAAATCGACCAACCGAAGGCGACTTGATTTATTTCCCATTAGTAAAAAAACTTTTCGAAATAAAGTTTGTAGAGCATGAGCAAATATTCTATCAGACTGGTCGACTTCAGACATATGATATTCGTTGTGAGTTATTCGAATATAGTAGTGAGCAAATCGATACTGGTATATCTGATATAGATAGTATTGAAGATAACTATACCACAGACATCCTCGCATATGAGATGCTACTTGAAGATGGTGATAAACTTCTTGATGAATATGGCGGTTCGATAATGCAAGAATATAGACTCGAAGATAATCAACCGACTGCAAATAATGAGTATTTCCAAAGCAACGATCCAATCTTTAGTCCGAGTTCTGTAATCGACTTCTCGGAACGAAATCCCTTTGGTGAAGTGGACCGGTATTAATTTTAGTGATTATGCCACCTATAGTATAATGGATTTGTCATCGTTTTCTTACACTTAATACAAGTTGTATAACCTATAATTTCAGATAAGTGTTTTTTCAATTTTTCTGAATGAGTCTTTCCGTAGAAAGGATTTTTTTTGCCAGTTCTTTTGGACATCTTTAATCGTGTTTCTTTTGATATTTTTTTTCCAAGATTAGCTTGTCTCATCCTTTCTCTGCTTTCAACAGAAAACTTCTTGCCCATATGAGTGTTACTCATTTTCTGTTTTGTTTCTTCGCTGTGGTTTTTCCCGAGCATAGGATGTACACCATTATAAATTTTATTGAAAATGCCAATGTTGAGGAAATCTTTTCTTTTCGGCAAATTCATTCTCTTTAGTACTTTTATCTCCCATTCTCGTGCTTTGATGTTATCATCAAATGTTTTTCGGACCTGAATAATATCAGGCTCTCCGTATTCTTCACGAAATAACTTGACATGATCCGATGATGTATAGTATGATACCCATAAGTCATTTGGCTCACAACCTTTAGCATAACGAACACCATAATAGTATTTCTGATGTTCAGACCATCCGATAAGATATGTATAGGGTATATAAATATTTGTGCTGGACATATTAGTCTCCTTTGGCTTGTCTAGTGTCGGCAGAGGCGGCAACCTCGTGGTCGACTTCACTTTTATTTATAATTTCTTTAGTTTTTAAGGCAATGATATCTTCATCATAAATGCCCCTGGCATTCAGAATTTCTTTTACTGTATCGTATGTATTCCAATAATTATAAATAGACATGTAGATATTTATTAGGATAGATATTAATGTTTGGACAACAATATTATCACGGTACAATACGGAAGTATATAATCAGTTTTGGCAATCTTTTTAATGATATTGTTGTTGCGAGATTGAACACTGCTGGTGAGCGTATCCAATCTATCGCAGTTCCACTTGCGTATGGACCCAAGGAACGTTTCTTGGTCCGTCTCAATCAAGACCCAAACTTTGAACAGGCGGTAGCGATTACACTGCCTCGTATGGGATTTGAAATCACAAGCATGGTCTATGCGCCAACGAGAAAACTTTCTTCTACATTAAAAAATGTTACATTGAAAAGCGACGATGATGATAGAATGAAAACACAATATGTGCCTGTGCCATATGATATTAATCTTTTATTGTCAATCTTTGTCTCAAACGCTGATGACGGCGCACAGATACTTGAACAGATACTTCCATACTTTCGTCCGGAGTTTACGACAAATATTCGTTTGATTCCAGAGATGAATGTTGTTGTTGATACACCTGTTGTTCTTCAAGATGTTTCAATCGAAGATACATATGAAGGTGATTTTGACACTCGCCGTGCTTTGATATATAATCTTAACTTCAGTATGAAAGCATACATATACGGTCCTGTGTCAAATCAAGGCGTTATCAAAAGGTCTGTTACAAACTTCTTTGGTGATATTCCTGCTGATTCGGCACAGATTGAGAGACTTACATTAACACCATCACAGTTCGCGAATGGCGCGCCTCTTACGTCACCGTCTGCAAACTCTTCGTTATCAGTTGCGACAAGTGCTATTAGTGCTAACTCCGATTACGGTTTCACAACTGATATTAACACTGACACATTTACTATAGAGAATACATAATGGCAAAAATGGTATCAAAAGTTGATTTTAAAATTGTTCATAAACATAGAACAAGCATTGGCAACAGCCCGCAATCTCGCCCAAAGAATAAACGCAAGAGACCAAGTTTTAAGAAATATCGTGGCCAGGGCAGATGAAAACGAATCTTGAGAAGAACATGGAGCAAATCTTTGATTTGCCCACTGACACCAAACCAATGGCAGAGGCAATAGAAGAATCTCGTGTTACTGTAATGAATGAAACACCATCTACAGATAATGACGTTGATGATGATTACAAATATGCAAGAGAGAATCTTAAAGAGATTATTGATAGCGCACAACAATCAATCGCTGACCTTGCCTCTATCGCTTCCACTTCTGAATCACCAAGAGCATACGAAGTTTTATCTACCATGATGAAAACAATTGTGGAAGCAAATCATGGTTTGTTAGACATCCATAAGAGTGTAAAGAAACTCAAAGAAGATACTGATTCTGCACCAAAGAACGTTACCAATGCAATGTTTGTTGGTAATACCAGTGAATTGATGAAACTAATTAAAGATAATAAAGATTAAGTTTTAACAGGTCACATACCTATTATACACCGTTTGGATATATTGTCAAGAGAAAAAGTCAAGAAAAATGACTAATTTTGTAAATACTCAAAAGTTAGACAAAGACTTTAATAATTTACTTCACAAGCGACTTTTTCTCCAAAAGAAATCAGAATATCGGGCGGCACAGTTACGGAAAGATGTTAATATGGTTGCAAGTGTGGTTACTAATGGAGTTACCTTAGTCGCATTTTATACAGTGGCTGGAATTATTTTTCAAAAAATATATGATATAACTGGTGGTAGTACAATATTTTAAAATGTCAGAAAATTATCTTGCAAATCCACTTCTCAAAAAAGCATATGTTCCTGTTGAATATACTCAGGAACAAGTTGAAGAAGTTATTAAATGCTCAAATGATGTTTCATATTTTATTCGGAACTATGTGAAGATTATCAGCCTCGATAAAGGTTTGGTTAACTTTGACATGTATCCTTTTCAAAAAGAAATGGCAGAGACGATTGATAATAATCGTTTCACAGTCATTAAGACATGTCGTCAAGCAGGTAAAACAACGACATCGGCTGCTGTTGTTCTCTGGCATGTTCTCTTTAATGAATCCTATACGATTGCCATTCTCGCAAACAAACTCTCTACCGCCCGTGAGATATTGGCTCGTGTACAGAGAGCGTTTGAAAATCTTCCGAAATGGTTACAGCAAGGTGTTGTAACTTGGAATAAAACGAACATTGAACTTGAAAATGGCAGCCAGATTATTGCTGCTTCTACTGCTTCAAGCGCAATCCGTGGTTATTCTATCAACTTTCTATACCTTGATGAGTTTGCATTTGTACCGAGAAACATACAAGATGACTTCTTTACATCAGTTTATCCGACAATTATCTCTGGTACTAATACAAAAGTTGTCATCACATCTACACCAAATGGATTTGACTTATTCTATAAAATATGGATTAACAGTGTTGAAGAGCGAAACGAATACGCACACTTCTCTGTGAACTGGTGGGACGTACCTGGTCGAGATGATGAATGGAAAGAGAAAACGATTGCGAACACAAGCGAAGACCAGTTTCGACAAGAGTTTGAAGCAGAGTTTCTTGGTTCAGCAAACACATTGATATCACCAAACATACTTCGCTCTCTGGCTTTTACAACACCGATATCAACGCATTACGAAGGTAGCTTGAGTATTTACAAAGAACCAGTCAAAGATGCCGCATATTTCTGTATAGTTGATACGGCACGAGGAACTGGTATTGATGCTTCTGCTTTTATAATTGTAAATGTTTCAACTGTGCCGTATGAAGTTGTTGCTTGTTATAAGAATAATCTGATTGATCCACTTATATACCCAGAAGTCATCTATAATGTTGTCAAATCTTATAATGAAGCATATACTTTAGTTGAAATCAACGACAACGGTCAACAAATTGCGGATATTCTACATCATGATCTCGAATATGAAAATATTATATTCACTGCAATGAAAGGTCGTGCTGGTCAGGTAATTGGTGGTGGTTTCTCGTCACAAGTGCAGCGTGGGGTAAGAACAACGAAACAAGTCAAACGAATCGGTTGTTCTAACGCTAAAACGATGATTGAGAACTTTAAAATACTTCTTCATGACTATAACCTCATTAATGAACTCTCTACATTCATACAAAAAGGCACTTCATATGAAGCGGATACGGGTTCGCATGATGACCTTGTAATGTGTATCGTGCTTTTCGCATGGGCAACCAACCAAACTTTCTTTAAAGATTTAACCGACACTGATTTCCGTAAAAAACTTCTCGAAGACAGAGATCGAATGATTAGTGACGATGTTCTTCCATTTGGATTTATTGACGATGGAAGTGATATTGACGATATAATAAATACACAAAGTAGTTCAAATTTTTGGAATGAAAGCGACTCTGGAAATAAATGGTGATCTTGACTAAATCTATCATTTTATAAATAATAATGAAAAACTGAATAGAAACTATTCTATTAATGAGGAGAATGAACAATGCCTTTTCAAGTATCACCAGGCGTTAATGTAAGCGAAATCGATCTTACAACTGTCATTCCTGCTGTTTCGACAACCGACGGCGCCATTGCGGGGCGATTTCATTGGGGTCCAGCGGATAAGAGAGTGCTTGTCGATTCCGAAGACACATTAGCAGCCCAGTTTGGTAAACCAGATTCTGATAACTTTCAAGATTGGTTTACAGCAGCAAACTTTTTGGCGTATGGCAACTCGTTGTATATTTCACGAGTTCTTAATAGCGCAAACAATGCTTCCACGGCTGGCGTTGGACGCAATGTTAAAAACGATGACGATTATGAGAATAACTACTCTTCCGGTATTGCTGGCGGTGGAGATTACGTAGCAAAATATCCAGGTTCTTTAGGCAATAGCCTCAAAGTTTCGACTTGCCAAAGTGCAAACGCATATGAATCGACTCTTTCGAGTGCTAACTTGGTCTTTACACCTGCTTCTACAACAGTTCTTACGAAAGGTGCTAACACTTCTTCTGACCTTACAACTGGCGCGAACATCGATCTGACTGGCGAAGTTGTTGTTGGTGACGTTCTGTTCTTCCAGTCGGCTGATATTAATCTTGGCGATGGAATCAAAGTATCGGCAGTTGCTGATGGTTCGATTACTCTTGCGGCTGCTCCGACGGCAGAAGAACTCGGCACAACAGGCGTAACGAAAGTCCAGTCTGCTGCTATTAAACGGCAGTGGGAATTTCATAACTTGTTTGATGTTGCTCCAGGAACTTCTACATATGCAACTCGCGCTGGCGGTGCAAATGACGAACTTCATATTGCTCTTGTCGATGAAGATGGTGAGATTACAGGAACACGTGGACAAGTTATCGAGCGGTTCGCTGCTGTTTCTCGCGCAAGCGATGCGAAAACAGATGATGGAACAGCTAACTATTATAAAGAAGTCATTAACCAACGTTCTGCTTGGTTGTGGTGGGCTTCTCACACAGACAACATGTCATCTGCTGGTAGTGCGGCAACATCGACGTTCTCGAACTCAGATGATAAGCCGACGACTAATTCACTCTCTGGTGGCGATAGTGGTACGACAGCGACTAATGCTGAGTTGATTACTGGATATGACTACTTCAAATCTGCTGAAGATGTTGATGTTTCATTAATTCTCGGTGCTGGTAACAATGCTACAGTTCTTACTCATATTATAAACAATATTTGTGAGACAAGAAAAGACTGTATCGTTTGCTTATCGCCAGAATCTGCTGATGTTGTTAATAACAGTTCTTACGCTGGTAAAGAAGCTGAAGACGCTATTGCATTTAGAAATACATTGCCATCCAGTTCTTATGCTGTAATGGACGGTGCTTTCAAATATCAGTATGACAAATATAACGATGTATATCGGTATGTTCCAATGAACGGCGACACGGCTGGTCTGATGGTTCGTACAGATACGACTCGTGATCCATGGTATTCACCTGCTGGTTTCAACCGTGGTAACGTCAAAAACGTTGTTAAACTTTCTTTCAATCCGAAAAAAGCAGAGCGTGACCTTCTCTATAAAGCTGGTATTAACCCAGTTGTCACATTCCCAGGTCAGGGCACTGTTCTCTTCGGTGATAAGACAATGCTTGCTAAACCAAGTGCATTTGATCGAATCAATGTTCGTCGCTTGTTCATTGTTCTTGAGAAAGCAATTTCTACTGCTTCCAAGTTTACATTGTTCGAGTTCAACGATGCATTTACTCGGTCTCAGTTCCGTAACCTCGTTGAGCCATTCCTTCGGGATGTTCAGGGTCGACGCGGCATCTTTGACTTCCGTGTCGTTTGTGATGAAACAAACAATACTGGCGAAGTCATTGACCGAAATGAGTTTATCGGTGATATTTACATTAAGCCAGCCCGCGCAATTAACTTTATTCAACTTAACTTCATTGCTGTTCGCACAGGAGTTGATTTTGAAGAAGTTGTTGGTCAATTCTAATATAAATAGATAAAAGGTTATAGGAGAATAACATGGCTTTTAGTGTAACAGAATTTCAAGGACAGATGGAGTTCGGGGGTGCCCGTCCTTCACTCTTTGAATGCAATATTACCAACCCATTTAACTCATCGGCTGACGATAAAGTTCGCTTCATGGCTCGTACTGCACAGATTCCCGCTTCTAATATGGGCGTGATTCCTGTTAATTACTTCGGTCGTCCAGTAAAGTTTGCTGGTAACCGTACTTTTGAACCATGGACAGTAACGATTCTCAATGATGAAGACTTTGCTGTGCGAAGCACTCTCGAAGAATGGCATCAAAATATCAACACAGTTCAAGGCAACGTCCGCACTGCTGGTGCTGGTCCTGAAGCATATAAATCTCAGGCTTCTGTCATTCATTACGGCAAACAAGGAAATATTCTTCGTGAATATAAGTTTGTTGGAATGTTTCCGACTGTTGTTGCGCCGATTGATCTTGATTGGGGTAATGAAGCAATCGAAGAATTTACTGTGACTTTCGAATATGATTACTTCACAGTTGACAATGCTTCACAGTTTGGTATTGCTATCAACACTTAATTGAAAATATTTCTTTTCAAAGAAAAAGGGAGCTTCGGCTCCCTTTTTTGTTTTCTCTATTATTATAAATAAGTAAAACAATGAATAGGGATACCATACCATGGAACTTTTCGGATTTGAAGTTGCCCGCAAAAAGGAAGAAAAACAAGAAAATTTACCTTCAATCGTATCGCCCACACAAGACGATGGTTCTATTGAGATTGCTCCAGGTGGTGCTTATGGAACATATGTCGATCTTGAAGGTAAAGCAAAGAATGAAGGCGAACTTGTAACAAAATATCGCCAAATGGCTTTGCAGCCTGAATGCGAATCGGCAGTTCAAGATGTTGTTAACGAAACAATCGTGATGGATCAAGACGATCCTCCTGTGCAGATTGTTCTTGATAATGTTGAATTTCCAGAATCAATTAAAAAGAAAATCCGAGAAGAGTATGAGCATATTCTTAAACTTCTTGATTTCAATAATATAGCATATGATACTTTTCGTAAGTGGTACGTTGATGGTCGTTTATATCATCATATTGTTATTGACGAAAAGAATCCGCGTGTAGGCATTAAAGACTTACGCTATATCGATCCTCGTAAGATTCGTAAAATACGTGAGCCTATCAAAGAAAAAGATAAGCGTACTGGTACAACAGTATACAAAGGTATGAACGAATATTACATTTATAACGCCGGTGGAATTACTACTGCTAACCAAGCACAAGGTGTAAAGATTGCAAAAGATGCAATATCATATTGTCATTCTGGTCTTCTTGATGATCGTAACAGTATGGTATATTCTCACCTTCATAAAGCAATCAAGCCACTCAATCAGTTGAGAATGCTTGAAGATGCTGTTGTTATCTATCGGCTCGCTCGTGCGCCAGAGCGCAGAGTATTCTACATTGACGTTGGTAACTTGCCGAAGATGAAAGCTGAACAGTATATGCGTGACATGATGGTCAAGCATAAAAATAAACTCATCTATGATGCAACGACTGGCGAAGTCCGTGATGACCGTAAGTTCATGACGATGTTGGAAGACTTCTGGCTCCCTCGGCGCGAAGGTGGTCGTGGCACAGAGATTACAACCTTGCCTGGTGGTCAAAGTCTCGGCGAAATGGACGATGTTGATTATTTCCGTCGCAAACTTTACAAGTCATTGAATGTTCCCGTCACTCGTATGGAAGCAGAGAATCAATTCAATCTTGGTCGTGCTTCTGAAGTCACAAGAGACGAACTCAAGTTTAGCAAGTTCGTACAGAGACTTCGTTCAAGATTTACAATCCTCTTTGATGATCTTCTTGAAATTCATCTTGCGCTCAAGGGTATTACTACTCGCACAGAATGGAAAGAGATAAAACAAAAAGTTTTCTATAACTTCACAGAAGATAACCATTTCACCGAACTTAAAAATGCTGAAATTATGACAGAACGATTACGTCTTGTTGGCGATATCGATTCATATGTCGGTAAATATTTCTCAGAAGAATGGGTTCGCAAAAATGTTCTTCATATGACTGAAGACGAAATCAAAGATGTCGATAAACAAATTAGTGCTGAAGGAGGCAACGAAGAAAACGCTGAACCTGAAGAAGAGCAACAAGAAGAGCAGATTCAGCCAGCAAATACGCAAGTAGAAGAATTTACTCCTCCAGCACAAATATCTGACGAGGAGAAAAAGCTAGTTGAAAGCATGACAAAGTTTATGAGTTCAATGGTCGATAGCGAAGAGGAGTAATCTTCAATGAAGGCGACCGTTGAGAACGCAAAACTTCTTGCTACTCTTTTAGCAGTAATACAGAAAGAGAATAGTGCAGCCAAAGACAAGCTGTACGAACAACTCTATGCGTCTCTCCAAGAATCAATAGAACAAGAGATTGAAGAATCGTCTGGCATTCGGCTGCTTGAAGTCGATGGTCTTGATGAGCCAGTTCCCGTTCGTGTATTCCGTGGTGAACAAGGCGAACAAGGTCTTATCGGTGAACAAGGTGAGATTGGACCTGCTGGTCCACAGGGAGATGCTGGTCCTCAGGGCGAACGTGGTCTTGTAGGATTACAAGGTGAGCGTGGTTTCGTTGGTATTCAAGGTGATACTGGTCCGCAAGGCGAACAGGGTAAACAAGGTATACAAGGGCGAAAAGGTGACCGAGGCGCTGTTGGTCCTGCTGGTCCACAAGGCATCGAAGGTCCGAGAGGCGCTGTTGGTCCGACTGGTCTTCAAGGTCTTCAAGGCGAGACTGGACCTCAGGGCGAAAAAGGCCGTGACGGGCAAGACTTTGAATCGGCGGATTTAGAAAAGAAGTTTACGAAACTTTATGATGAGTTTGTAGCAAAAATATCATCTCAGATGACTCGTATGGCATATGCCCGTGGTGGTATGGATATGTCATCAGGCGGCGGTTCTGGTGAAGTTCGTTTAGAGTTTCTTGATGATGTTAATCGTGATTCCGCAAAGAGAGACGGATATTATCTTAGATGGGATTCTACATCGGGCAAATGGCTCGGTGATGCGGCAAATACTTTTACAACGACTATTGTTACACGAGATATTATTCCCGAAACGACAAATACTTATTCGCTTGGTACTGTTGATAGAAACTGGAAAGAATTACATCTTAGCGGCAACACAATCTTCTTGGGTGGTGTTGCAATTAGTGCAGACCCAGTAGCAGAAACTTTGAAAATTGGTGTTAATGGTAAAGCACAAGTACTTGTTACAAATGGATATATTACAAGTACATATATTACAAATACTGAAGCTCGTGCATTTGTTCTTGACGAAGTTGCTAAAGTTGTAAATGCTGCTCCAACCACTCTGAATACACTTGTTGAGATTGCTGATGCGCTCGGTGATGATGCTAATTTTGCAAATACACTTACTACAACGATTGCTACAAAAACATCGAATGCGTATGTACAAACTCTTTTGTCTAACACAAATGCGTATATTGCAAGTGTCGATAATACAAGAAATCTCAACCTATCTAACACAAATGCTCGTTTTGCAACGGTAGAGGGTACATTTGCAACAAATACTTATGCGAAGAGCATTGGTATTAGTTCTGCTGCTTTTACACAAGCAAACAATACAATTACATTCACAAGACCAGACGCATCCGAAATCAAGTTGCAAATTAACGCTTCTGGTGGCGGATCAGGCAACGGTGACGTATCAAACGGATATCTTACATCAACATTCACTACAAATACTGAGTTTCAGAGAGTATTATCGAATACCAATGCGTATATCGCATCTGTTGTTTTAAGCGGAAATACCACAAGTATTTCTGATGCAAACAACAGTTCTGGGTCTTCTCTTATCTCAACTAATATAAATAGTGAAGTAACATTTAAAAAGATAAGGGCTGGAAGGAATCTTGAGATTGTAGAAACAAGTAATAGTATTATACTGACTGCGATCCCACAGAAAGATTATGGTTTCTTATCGGACGATTATGGTTCGATTGGAAACTCTTCAGAAGGCACTGTCGATTATGGAACGCTATAAATGGCACAAGAAGTAAGACTTAGAAGAGGCTCGGCAAATCAACATTCTACCTTCACGGGCGCTGAAGGTGAAGTCACTGTTGATACCACCAATGACACTCTTCGTGTTCATGATGGTGCGCTTGCTGGTGGTCATCGTCTTGCTAAGTATAGTGACCTTACGAGTGCTGGTGCAAATACTGGTATGGACATGCCGCTTTCAACTCCGACTGATGGTAGTCTAACAGCCAATGCTGCATATACAGGATTTACTTCTGACACAAAAGTTACCGATGCTATCGATATATTGAATACAGTAATCAATAATGTTCGTAACAATACATTTGTGAAATCAGTTACTTTCGTTGCTGATAGTACATCAGGTGGTGCTGGTACAAATATTACTTTGACAACAACTGTTGATGGAACAGCCAACTCTTTTGAGATTGATTGGGGCGATGGAAGCGCAAACTCAGTAACATCCGATTCAACGCCAAGTCATACCTATGCAACAAACTCTGGTTCGCCGTTTACTGTTGCTATCACTGCTTCAAACACGAGTGGCGATGGTGAAGGCTCCGAAGCAACATTTTCTCGCACCGATTATATCACAATCTTTACCGCAACGCCTGCCGTATCGTTTGGTATGTTCCGAGCAGTATCAGGTGGTTCTGAACTTACAGGCAACAACTTGTATGTGATTGAAGGTAATACTGCATATATGGACAACGACACTACGAATATTGGTGGTGCTACTGTTCAATATAGTATGGATTGGGGTGACGGCACAACGCCTGATGTTATCAATAGCGACTCGGCTGCAGGTGGTACTACTGGCACAAGACTTGCTCATACGTGGGGTGCTGGTACAAGTAGCGGAACAGGTCGTGATACGATGACGCTGACGTTGAACGCTCACAGTACGGCACTTCCCGCAGACATTCCTGCAACTGGTACAGTATCACTTAAAGTATATGATGACGCGCCTGCCGCGCCAAATGGATTGAGTTCAAAAACTATATCATTCGATAGCAGTACAGGAACAAGCCCGAAACTTGCAAGTGGATTTACTGATTTAACGGGTGGCGCAACATATACTGCTGGTGCAAGTGTCAATCGTACAACAGCAACGAGTGGCACAATCGACAGTTCTACGATTTCAACTTTCACATATAATGCTGACTCAGGTACACTTACTGCTATTGTAAACGGTGGCGCTAACGGTGCAATTTCACTTACAAGCGGTGACAATAGTGCGACTGCTACGAGTTTGATTCTCACAGAAGAGAGTGATTACAATCTTCTTAATGCAAGCGGTAGTTCTGTATCGTTTGCAAGTAGCATCTATTATCCTGGATTGTATAAAGGATTCAAAGCAAAGGTTGCTGTTTCCGGCTCCGCTGCCGCTGTTGGTGTGAACAGCATGAAACTATCACACAGCGCAACTGGTAATACAAACACGGTTGAGTTTGTCAAAGATGATTTAACTTCATCTCCAACGGTAGATGTTTCAAGTGCTACAGTCACGCAAGGAACCGCAGGAACATTTAGATACGTTTCAGGTATTCCTTACTATAATAGTGGCTCTCCAACTCTTACATTAGGTGGAGTTGCGATTGCCGATCTTGTTGGTCAGTGCTACACAGATCAAAGTAATATCGTTGAAGTTGATGACGGTACGAATCAAGAAGGTACAAGTTCTTCTGCGATTACGAATACCGACTATTCATATGCAGACATTGATGGTACTTCTACAATGTTAAGCAGCGGCGTTCCTATCGTCAATGTTGGCACATCAAGTGATTATTCTATTGGTAACTTGACTGTTCCGATTACAAGTGGAAGTGTTCGCACGGTAAGTAGAATCAAAGCCCGGGCAAGAAATGTCAACGGCACGAGTAGTTATTCAAGTGATATTGCTACAAACATTCAAGTTCATAAAGCCTCGCAATCGGGTATCGTTGAGCAAGCAATCGCCGTTTCTGACTCGCTCGGTAGTACATATGATGATGACGGCGTTCGTATCTTTGATTTTAGTAGTGAAACAACAGACAATCCATCATATACAAATAGCACAAACTTCTATACAAATAGCCTCTATTCAGAAGCCTCTGATCCTGGAGTTGCTGGAACGAAAGAAGCCACACTTCGTCTTGGTGTAATCAAGCACGATGTTACAAACTACAGCACGGGATATCTTCCTGCTGGACCAAATCGTAGTGGTGATACTGGTACACAGTACTTTACATTTGCTTTTCGTAGAACGGGTGTTGCAAACTTTGATATCAATATTACAAGTTCAAGCATCACTGGTCTTTGGATTGCTGCACCAGGAACTGCCATTGATGATGCAAGTGGTCTTAACGGTTGGATTGATGCTTCATCAACATATGGTGGTAGCGGTGTGCCAGGAAGTGATACGAGTAATGGTGGTAACGGATCAAACGGTTGTGCATTTACAACAGGTGATAGAATACTAGCATCAACAGCTTTAAGTGGTGGCTATACAATGACACTTGGCTCTGCTAATATGTCAAGCGCAACAGGCAATGTCGTTCTAGTAAGAATTGCACTTGCTTCTGGTCAATCTGTTTCAGCATTAAGCATAGGAGTAGCAAGCTAATGGCTGTTTCAGATACACAAAAAGTTGACTATCTCTGGAAAAAACTTGGTTACGGTGTTGCCAAAACAGATGTCAATAGTAGTAAGCTCGCTCCAAACGAATCGATTTCATCACCGCTTATTCTTCGCGGAGATAAAGTTTGGAAACAAGCTGATACGATTCCATCAACAATGCCTGGTTCTTCTTCTGGTGTTGTAACAGTTTATCCTACTTCCGCACCCACAGAAACAACCGTAGACGATACGGCTGCGGCTAACCGCACATGGAAAACAGGTCTTACAGATTGGATTCCCCCAGAAATTGGAAGTACATATCAAATCAAGGTTTATGTACACACATCAAGCGATGCCTCTGGTGCATCTAGTGGTGATCAATTGTTTGCTGTTGGTTCTGGTAACAATGATGAATGGTTCTTTGATTATCAAGCAGGTGTATTAAACTTTATTGGAACAAATTTGCCGAATGGCATAAACTTCTCTGGTAAAAGTATATACATATCTGGTGCAAGATACACCGGTACATTTGGAGTTGGTAGTTCCGCAGCAGATTTTAATAATACAACACTAACTGGTAATACAACAATTACGAGAGCAATTCTTTCTAATGTTCTTGGAACAGAATATGGTGGAACAGGATTAAGTAATTTTACAGAAAACGGAGTGATGATTGGAGCAAATACTTCTACGATTGGATTTTCTACAGGTTCAGATGGTGAAGTATTTCAAGTTGCGGCAAACGGAACACCATCTTTTGGTGTACTTGACGGTGGTACTTTTTCATAAAAAAGAGTAGATGATGAGCAAAGAAATTGAAGCGATAAATGAATATATCGGTCACCAGCAAGAAAAAATAAATGAGCTAGTTCAAGAAGTGATGATGCTCGAAACAAAAAATAATATCCTGGTAAGGGAAGTAGAAGAACTTAAAAATATAAATAAAACGTACAAAGATGAAATTGATGCCGTCTCGTTCCATAGAGATGGTGTTTCAACTTTAGTTACAGATTCGAATTTACAAACTAGAAATGAAACTTTTGACAAACTTTCCACTGATGATGGTAAAACAAGAATAAGTGGATTAGAATTTAACAAAATGACTATGCTAAGGAGAGAATAAAAATGGCATCAGTAATAAAAATCAAACGCAATAATACCGGCGGAACAACTCCGTCTGGAGGCGATCTCGCTGCCGGTGAACTTGCAGTTAACACAGCCGACGGACTGCTATTTACGTCTTCTGACGGCTCGGACGTTGTTTCCCTTGGAATGACAACTGCCGATATTCAAGAAAAAGCTGCTCTTGCAAATACAAACGCGGCGATTGCGACAAAGGCTTCTGAAGCCAATTCGTTGCTTCGTTTGTCGAATACTAACGCTTATATCGCTACGAAACTCAACAGTTCTTCGTATACAACTGCTGACGTTCAAGCAAAAGCCGCTCTTGCAAACACAAACAGTGCAATTGCGACAAAGGCTTCTGAAGCCAATTCGTTGCTTCGTTTGTCGAATACTAACACTTACATTGCTGCGGTTCAAGCTGACGTAGATTCTAACGAAGCTGCTGAGTTGGTTCGCTTGTCGAATACTAACGCTTACATTGCTGATGTTAAAACAGACAGTGCTTCTTGGAACAACTCTACAGATACGTTGACATTCACACGTGGTGATAGTTCAACATATACAGTTGCTCTGACAGGTTTCCCAAGTGATAGTGTTTCGAACACATACTTGCAAGCTAACTTTACATCCAACAGTGTTGTGTTTGCACAACTATCTAACACAAACGCATATATTGCTGCTGTTCAAGCTGACGTAGATTCTAACGAAGCTGCTGAGTTGGTTCGCTTGTCGAATACTAACGCATATATTGCTGCTGTTCAGGCCGATGTTAATTCCAACGAAGCTGCTGAGTTGGTTCGTCTGTCAAATACAAACGCATATATTGCTGCGGTTCAAGCTGATGTTAACACCAACGAAGCTGATGCTGATGCAGCGTTTGCTAACCTTATCGATGGCACAACAGCGTTTACGGCTATTGATGTAAACGGTGGTAACATTGACGGTGCAACGATTGCAACATCTGACGTTACTGTTGGTTCTGGTAAGACGTTGAACGTATCTGCTGGTACGCTGACTCTTGCTGACAACCAGATTTCTGGTGACAAAGTTGACGGTGGTACAATCAGTAACTTTGCTTCTACTGGTATTGATGACAATGCTACAAGCACGAAAGTTACGATTGCTGATGCAACGACAACTGTTGCTAACGACCTAGCGGTCAGCGGCGCTTTGACAGTTGACGGCAACTTGACTGTTGAAGGTACTGTAACATACATCGGAACGACAACTGTTAACGTTGAAGACAATATGATGAAATTGTCTGCGAACAACGTTGCAGATACTGTTGACACTGGTGTTTACGGCAAGTATGTTGAGTCGGCAACGACAAAATATGCTGGTTACTTCCGTGATGCTACAGATGACACGTTTAAGTTCTTCGAAGGCTTGACTGTAGAGCCGGGCGGCACTGCTAACACGGCACATGCTTCTTATGCTACAGCAACAATCGAAGCTGTTATCGACGGTGGTACATTCTAATTAGAGTGAAATATCGGGGAGGGATTTATTCCCTCCCCATCACCTTTTTAAATTTTTAGTTAGAAGAGTAAGATCAAATGGCATCTACCTTAAAGATTAAACGCACTAATACGGCAGGAAAAGTCCCTACATTTGGAACTGAAATTGTTGAGGGCGAACTTGCCATTAACATCAAAGACCAAAAACTTTATACTGCTAACTCTAGTGCCGTATTTCAACTTGATCAACAAGTACCTGCTGGTACTGTTTATCAAACAACCGCTTCTGTTGGTACTCTTTCTGAAGATAGCACGGTTGTAACTAATGTTGTTTCTTGGGCAAACAGTGTTGTTGATTTTTCAACTTTACAAGACTATCAAGCAAACACGAATGCGTATATTGCTGCTACCGCAGAAACTGCTCAACAAAACTTGGCAAACACAAATAATCGATTTGCTGTTATGGCAGGTGCCTCTGGTACTGAAACGGTTGATGGTGGTTCATATAGCTAAATAAGAAAAGAAACGTAATATAAATATATGACGTAATATAAGCTGTTTTGGTTCTTACATAAGAGCTTCAAAGCAGTTCCTACATAGGGGATCCTAAATTATGGCTTCTACGATTAAGCTAAAGCGTAGTAGCATTGCAGGCAAATTGCCTACGACAAGTGATGTTGCTACGGGCGAAATGGCGCTCAACATTAAAGATGGGCGTCTCTATTCATCGAATGGAACTTCTGTATTTGAAATTGGATCAAATCCGCACTCATTATCTGTTGGGAGCGGATCGTTTACTATTGCCAATGGTGCAATAACATTCCCTACGTCTGATGGTTCTGCGAATCAAGTTCTTGTAACTGATGGCTCTGGTCAACTTAGTTTCGCAACCGACCAGACAAAAAATCTACAAAGTATTGATGGTCATGTATTACCATCTGCAAACGTTACATACGATCTTGGTTCTTCAACAATGTCTTGGAGATCATTGTATCTGAGTGGCGACACAATCTTCATTGACAATACAAAAATTCAAACAACACCAGCAGGTGATGTTCGTTTTGCTGATGCTGCGAACAACACAGTTTCAATTGAGGCATCTACTGTTACTGTTGGTGGTTTGAGTTTCAGTAATGAAATTGCAAATGGTGCCATTGCTACAGTTGCAGCAAACGGCGATGTTAGTTTCACATCACCAGAGGCATTTTCAGCCACTCCATCGAAAAAAACATTTAACACATTAAATTATAATGATACGGTAATGGTTGATTACGTTAATGGTGATGCTGTGACTCGACAGGTATCTACATTAGATTCGGAAGATTATGTTGTAACTGGATTTAGTGGTGGCGCTATAACGTCAAGTTCTCAAGTTAAAGATTTACAAGTACAGGGTCAAGTTGTGACTGATTTATCAACATCTATTACAGTTGATTCGTTAAAAGAAATTGCTGCTGCTGCAAGTGATTTTGCTGATTTTCAATCCAGAATAGCAGCGTTGTAGAGTTTTAATATTATAAATAATATAGATAAAAACGGAGGTCGTTGTGACAGATCAGATTAGAGATGCGATAATTGCTTTACGGAATGGTGAGTCAAGTGAATTTAAAGCAGCAGTTAGTGCTTCTTTAATGGACAGAGCGATGGATGCTATTAATGTTCAACGCATTGGTGCCGCTCAATCTATCTTTGATGAACCAGAGGTAGAGGTTGAAGCTGAACCAGAAATCGAAATGGACGATCCACAGCCAGAGGAAGTGTCTGATGAAGAAATTTAAACAACTCTTTGAATCTGTTGGGTCACCTGCGGTCGATTCAAAAGAAAAAAAAGATGATGAAGAAGAAGTAAAGGGATACAAGCCTCGGTCAAAAGGTGAAGAAGACTTTGCAAATATGCATACAGTCGATAAAAAAGATCATCCCGTAGCAAGTCCCGATCAACATACCGGAGATCGCAAAGGACCTAAAAGCGATGCGGGCGAAGATCATGAAGGTAATGAAAAGAAGGGCGAAGAACTTCCAATGACCTATTCTCAATTTATGAAAATGGGTGGTTTCGGCCAGTCTTCTGCTCGTGCATCTGATAAATCACAAGGTGACATCAAACCAGTAATGCAAGGTTCTTCTAAAGTTTCTGAAGAAGTTGAACTTGATGAAGCAGTTAAAGCAGGTAACGTAAAACTCAAGTCTGGCGAATCTGTGATGCTAAGTAAAGATGATGCCGCTGCTCTTAGTAAGGCGATGCAGGGATTAAATTCTTCTAATAAAAAGAAAATGCAAGACGAACTCATGAAAGATAAGAAATCGTTTATGAGTATGGTTAAGTTCGCAAAGATTGCGGCGTAAGGGATAGAACATGGCACAGACAATTACAGTAAATCAAAATAAAGGCTCACGGGGCGCTGGTATTCTTGTAGTCCGTTCTGATGCTTCAGGATTTATTTCAACCAGTGGTAATGCTCCTGCCGATTCAAAAGCAAACACAGCGGGCGAAACTATTTCTGCGATGAATATTGCTGAACTTGCTTGGTCATGTGCTTCTGGTGCTACTTGGACAGTTAAACGTGGCAATGGCGTTGGCGCAAATACAGTTTGGGTTACTCACGGTACAAGTGGATTTCTCGATTTTGCAGCAAGCCAAATGAGATTGGAACAGTCTGGCGTTGGCGCAGCAAACGTAAGTTTCACTCTTGCTGGTGGCGCTGGACAACTCATTCTCAAAATGCATAAGTCTTCAGGAGAGTAAGATGAAACTGATTACCGAAGTTCACGAACAAGATATTCAGTTTGTCACTGAAGCAAAAGAAAGCGGTGGTAAAGACTACTTCATCGAAGGCGTATTCATGCAAGGTAACATCAAGAACCGTAATGGTCGTATGTATCCTATGGAAACACTCATGAAAGAAGTCGCTCGTTATAATAAAGAATATGTTGAGCCAAATCGTGCTTATGGTGAACTTGGTCATCCTCAAGGCCCAACAATTAACCTTGAGCGGGTGTCGCATATGATTAAAGAACTCAAGCAAGATGGTAACAATGTTATGGGTCGTGCAAAAATCATGACTGAAACACCGATGGGTAAGATTGTTAAAAATCTTATGGACGAAGGCGCTAAACTTGGTGTATCTTCTCGTGGTATGGGTACACTTAAACCTTCGAAAGAAGGCGTGAACATGGTTCAATCAGATTTTCAGTTAGCTACCGCTGCTGATATTGTTGCGGATCCTTCTGCTCCTAATGCTTTCGTTGAAGGTGTTATGGAAGGTGTAGACTGGATTCAAGACGTAAATGGTAACTGGGTTTCGCAATATATTGAGGAAACGCAGAAAGAGATTCGAAAAGTTTCAAAGTCGGAACTTCAAGAAGCGCAAGTAAAAGCATTTGAGAAGTTCTTGAAACAACTCTAAAAGATGATGATTTATAAATAATAATGTAAATTGAAGACATATTGATTCAATAAGGAGATAACAGATGTCCGAAGAACAAGTATTAGAGACAATGGACGCTGAAGTTCTTGAGACTGAAGATGAGGATCTTTTAGAGTTCAAGGCAAGCATGGGCGATCCATCTGAAGTACCGGAGCCTTCTACAAAGAAGACTGACGAAAAACCAAAAGGCAAGGGCGAGCCAATGCAGAAAATGCCAAGCACAAAAGCTGGTATGATTAATGCAATGATGGGTTCCATGTCTAAAATGAAAAAAGCAGACTTGCAGGCCACATATAAGAAAATGAATGGCATGTCTGAAGAAGCCGAAGTTGAAGAAGAAGTTCTCGAAGAAAAACCTCTTGCTCAAATCAGTTCTTCCGATATCGATGTTTCTGATGATGTTGCAGCAATTCTAAACGGCTCTGAGTTAGACGAAGAGTTCCAAGAGCGTGTTGCTACAATCTTCGAAGCGGCGGTTGTTGCTAAGATTAACGAAGAAATCGAAAAGTTTGCGGTTGAAGCTGAAGCTGACGTTGAAGTCACAAATTTGGCAATCGTTGAGGAACTTACCGAGAAAGTTGATTCCTATCTTGACTACGTTGTTCAAGAGTGGGTTGAGGAAAACAAACTTGCCATCGAAAAAGGTGTTCGGGCTGATATGGTCGAAGACTTCATGCGCGGTTTGAAAGACCTTTTTACCGAGCATTATGTAGATGTTCCGGAAGAAAAAGTTGACGTTGTTGAAGAACTCTTCACGAAAGTAGAAGAACTTGAAAGCAAACTCAACGAAGAAACCGACAAAAATGTCGAACTCATTGGTAAAGTAAAAGATTTCGAAAAAGAAACTCATTTTGCTGAATCAACAAACGGACTTACTGACACACAAGTTGAGAAACTTCGTGGTCTTGCTGAAGGTATCGAATTTGTTTCTGGCGAAGATTTCGCTCAGAAGATTTCAATGCTTAAAGCACAGTATTTCGATATTGACGAAGAAACTGTTGAAACAGTTATTGTCGATGATGAGCATGACCCTGTTGCAATTGAAGAAGAAAAGCAGGGTCCAACAGGAGCCATGGCTAACTATATGTCTGCCATTTCGCGGTCTGCTAAAAAATAAGTTTATTATAAATATTCAATGAAGGCTGATTAATACCTTAAGGAGAAAATCAAATGTTTCTATCTGAAGACTTACAGAAGAAGTGGCAGCCAGTACTTGAGCATCCTGAACTTGAAGACATCAAGGATTCTCATCGTCGTGCTGTCACAGCAACTCTTCTCGAAAACCAAGAGCGTGCCGCTCGTGAAGGTGCTGGAGGAACTGGTGGATACCAGGAGCCGACACTACTGGGCGAAGCTGCACCAACTAACGCAATGGGCGCTTCCAGCTCGGTCGCAGGCGACGGTAACGTCGATATCTTCGATCCGGTTCTGATTTCGCTCGTTCGCCGTTCCATGCCTAACCTTATTGCTTATGATGTTGCTGGCGTTCAGCCGATGACAGGACCGACTGGTCTTATCTTCGCGATGCGTCCTCAGTATAAAGAGCAAGGTGGCGACGAGGCACTTTACAACGAAGCACGGACAGACTTCGCTGCTTCTTCCAACAACGCTAGTGGTCTTGCTAACATTAACCCTGGTCGTGACCAAGCAGCCGGTGCTGGTACAGTTCAGGCAGGTGCCGATCCTACGGCTCGTGCTTCTGGTTCTGGATACACAGTAACACCTGGTATGTCAACGTCTACTGCTGAAGCACTCGGTGATGCCTCTGGTAACCATTTCTCGGAAATGGCTTTCTCGATTGAGAAGGTTGCTGTTACAGCAGTTAGCCGGGCACTCAAAGCTGAGTACACCATGGAACTGGCTCAAGACTTGAAAGCCATCCACGGACTCGACGCCGAAACAGAACTCAGCAACATTCTGTCTGCTGAAATTCTTGCTGAAATCAACCGTGAAGTTGTACGTACAATCAACTACACAGCTACAGCGGGCGCCCAGGATAACGTAACATCCACCGGTACTTTCGACCTTGATGTCGATGCAAACGGTCGTTGGAGCGTTGAGCGGTTCAAAGGTCTCGTGTTCCAGTTGGAGCGTGAAGCTAACCAGATTGCTAAATCAACTCGTCGCGGCAAAGGTAACATCCTGATCTGCGGTTCTGACGTTGCTTCTGCACTGCAAATGGCTGGTGTTCTTGATTACACACCTGCTCTTAGCAGCAATCTTAACGTTGATGACACAGGCAACACATTTGCTGGTGTTCTTAACGGACGGATGAAAGTCTATGTTGACCCATACTTCTCCAGTGCTTCTGGAAATCAGTATGCGACAATCGGCTACAAAGGATCTAGCGCATTTGACGCAGGTCTGTTCTATTGCCCGTATGTTCCTCTGCAAATGGTTCGTGCGGTTGGTGAGAATACATTCCAGCCAAAAATAGGGTTCAAAACTCGTTATGGAATGGTTGCTAACCCGTTTGCAACAACTGCTGCTAACGGTGCTATTTCTAGCCAGCAGAAAAATATATATTATCGGATCGTTTCTATTGCGAACCTGATGTAATATATTTTAACAATAATAATATTACAAACTTAGAGGGAGCTTTTTAGCTCCCTCTTTTTTTGTTCGCGTTTGAGTGCTGCCTGACGGAGTTTCTCACGTACTTCAGGTCTTTTGGCGGGATTATCTTTAAGCATTTTCTGACGACATTTCTCTTTAAACTCATCACTTAGTTTCTGTCCCCCTCTACCTAATCTGGCAGTATTACCCATACTAGCTTCGGCTAACTTTTTCTTAGTTTCATCTGAATGAGGTTGATGGTGACCCATTTGTGGATTCTTAGCTCGACGTTCTTTCATCATCTCAGATAATTGCTTTTTATATTCATCACTATGGGTTTTACCCTCAAAGTGTTTATTACCTAGATTAGCAAGTCTACGTGCTTGCTGTTGAGCTTCATAATTTGTAATCTGACCACTCAGACATTGCCACGCAACTCTATCTTGCCACCGCCCATATTCTTCATACAGTTTGCGATGTGCTTCAGCGTGTTCTGGTATAGTTAATTCTACGAGATTTGATGGATCATCGGTTCCACCAGCGTGTCTTGGAATGATATGATGCCAGTGTTTATAAGTAGGTGTGCTGGGCATATTAGTCTCCATTGGCTTGCCTAGTGCCAGTAGATGTTGTAGCATCGTGACTGGCTTCACTTCTATTTATAACTTTTCTTTCCTCATCGCGACTGGCTTCACTTCCATTTATCCTCATTCTATCAATTTGTCACTGTTATTTTCAAGAAACTCTTCTTTGATATCATAGACAGTTTCGCTTTTAATCATTTCAATAATCGTTTGAGTGAGATAAACTTCTTTTTGTAATAAGCCGATTTTTGCTTCGAGTTCATTTAACTCTTTTATATAAAACTCCAATTCTTTTTCTTTACGAATTTTTTGTTCTATGAAATCGGCTATTGATATTACACCTTCATGAGTATTTTGTTTTGACATGTGATTCTCCAAGTTTAGCCATATCTATTTTATATATTATAAATAGGCATGTAGATATCTATTAAGGAATTTATCATGGCATTAGTACCAAAACTTGGTGTACAGTTAGAAACTGAACAACTGTCTCAAAATATAAACTTTTTATCACCGCTCGGTTTTAGATTTTTATTGAACCGTGCGCCTAATGTCGAATACTTTTGTCAGTCGGCAACACTGCCAACTATCTCTATGGTCGAACTACAACAGCCAAGCCCTTTTGTTGTGAATCCAAGACCGGGCGATAAGATTACATACGAGCCATTTACACTTCGGTTTCGTGTTGATGAGAACATGACCAACTATCTTGAGATATTCAACTGGATTAATGCTCTTGGTAAGCCAGAGAATTTCAATCAGTATGAAGAAATCTTATCTGATGGTAGCATTCTACTTCTTTCTTCTAATAACAATCCTAAAGTAAGGATTGCTTTTCAAGACCTCTTTCCTCTCTCCCTTTCACCGCTTGCTTTTGATGTTACTCAATCTGATGTCGAATACCTTGAAGCGGATGTAATGTTTCGCTACAGAATATTTACTGTGGAAAATCTCTAAAAATCATTGACAACCTTTTCAAACTTGTTATAATAGGATATGTGATGCGTAAGATACTGATTAGAACTGGACGACAAGATGATCTAAGTAAATGTTGGTTTCTTGTTGATGCTAAAACTGGTAAATATATACATGATACAAGTTTTAAAACTCAACAAAGTGTAACTAATATGTGTAATAATATTAAATCTCTTATTGATGTAGAATTTATATTTGAATAGAGAATAGGATATATTTGTGAAACTTGATGATATTATTAGTATGTGGCAAGATGATGTGAAGATTGATGAGACTGAACTTTCTCGTGAGAGTATCAATACTCCAATTCTTCATGGTAAATATCTGAAACATTACTCCGAACAAAGACTGAAACTTCGTAGTCTTAAAATGAAACAGAAGCAACTTCATTCAAAGTTGTTAGACTATTATCGTGGTGATCTTAACAATCCAGAAGACCTTGCTGAGATTGGACGCGAACCTTATCCACATAGAATACTTAAAGGTGAGATTGCTACATATGTCGAATCTGACTCGGATATGGTTGAACTAAATATCAAGATTGCTTATCAAACGGAACTTGTTGAAGTTCTTGAAGAAATAATGAAGAACATTAATACTCGTGGATTTGTCATTAAAAATAGTATTGACTTTTTACGATTTACGAGTGGTAATTAGGGAGTGAATACATGAGTAGAACTGGTATTACAAATGTTTTGGTAAATAATCCAAGCGCACACGAAACCGCCAGAGGTATTTTTGAAGCATCAGACCAATTTTCGATGTTTGAGATATGGAATGATGTAGATGATAATCACGAAACTACATATCAACTCATTTCTCCTAACGGAGAAATCATTGACCTTACTTTTACAACAAATGATCCTACCGCTTTCAATAACTGGTGTATAAATGAAGGTCTAAGCCCAGAAAAAATTCATGCGATTGCAAAAGAAGGATCAAAATCTTCTTACAAAGAATGGTTTGTCAAAATAATTGATACGCCAGTTGTAATACCTGAAGAAGAGCCCGAACCTGTTATCGAAGAGAAGCCAAAGAAACCTCGGCGTAAGCGTAGGACAAAAGCACAGATTGCTGTTGATAAAGCAAAAGCTGAAGCAGAAAAAACAACAAAACCGAAACGAAAACGAAAAGTAAGCGTGAAGAAAGTAGCCGCTGCTAAACCTTTACCGATTCCAGAAGTCGAACCAGAAGATTCGACACTAGGTAATCATCGAGTTCCTCCTCGTGCGCTTAAAAAAGAAAAAAGTGTTTGGCAAGATGCCGAAGAAATTTCTACACTAGTTAATCGTAAGCAACGGAGAGCAGCAAAAAAACGAAAGAGGAGATAGGCGCTATATTATAAAAGACAGTGAATAATGTCTAATAATAAGATTGAAACATCCACCACAATTTCTAATAGACAATAGTGTGAAAAGTAATACCTTGATAATAACTAAAGTCGATGAAGTATATATGCAAATCGAATCCGAAGCGGTGATTCGACAGGAGCTTGTTGACTTTTTCGAGTTTGCAGTTCCTGGTGCTAAATTTATGCCTGCATATAAAGCGAGAATGTGGAATGGTAAAATCCAACTTTTCTCTCCAATGACGAAGCAGTTATATCTTGGGTTACTTCCTTATGTCGAACACTTTGCGGCTGAACGAGAATATAGTATCGAAACAAATGAAGAGATAAATATACAAGAGAACTTTTCGAGAAATGAAGGTGTTGACTTTATAAAGAACTTAGGTCTCAAGTTAACTCCACGTGATTATCAAGTCGATTCGTTTGTCCATTGTGTTCGGAACAATCGTGCATTGATAGTATCGCCAACCGCATCTGGTAAGTCTTTAATCATCTATATGTTGGCTAACTTCTATCAAAAGAAAACACTACTGATTGTACCAACCATATCTCTCGTCCATCAGATGCGTTCTGATTTTATTGATTATGGTATGCACGAAGACGATATTCACATGATTATGGGCGGCGAAGAAAAGCGAAGCGATGCGCCGATTATCATATCGACGTGGCAATCGATTTATAAAATGCGAAAAGATTACTTTGCTCAGTTTGATGTTGTGATCGGCGATGAGTGCCATTTGTTTAAAGCGAAGTCACTTACCTCTATTATGACAAAGTTAGTTGGATGTAAATATCGATTTGGGTTTACTGGAACACTTGATGGATCCGAAACCAATAAGTTAGTACTCGAAGGGCTGTTTGGCAAAGCAAAACAATTTGTGAAAACAAAAGAGTTGATAGATTCGGAACATTTGTCGGCTTTTAAAATTAAGTGTCTTGTGTTGAAGCATACTGACGAAGAAAAAAAACTTGTCAGTAAGATGAAATATCAAGATGAGATTGATTATATTGTAGGTCATCAACGTAGGAATACTTTTATAAAGAACCTTGCAGTATCATTAGATGGCAACACTCTTTTATTATTCCAATACGTTGACAAGCATGGTAAAATATTGTATGATAGAATATCAAAAGCAGTTGCAACTGATAGAAAAGTGTTCTTTGTATACGGTGGGACTGATGCACAAACTCGCGAACAAGTACGCGCAATCACGGAAGAAGAATCCAATGCGATTATCATTGCGTCATATGGTACATTCAGTACTGGAATTAATATTAAGAATTTGCATAATATTATTTTTTCTTCTCCCACTAAGTCTCGTATACGTAACTTGCAGTCTATTGGAAGAGGTTTACGTAAGAGCGCCACAAAAGATAAGGCGATTCTATTTGACATTGCAGACGATCTTCGGCACAAAACCAAAGTAAATTACACACTCAATCACTTTGCGGAAAGAATGAAGATATATAATTCGGAAGAGTTCGATTATAAGATTTACAATATAAATCTATAAAAAGGTTGACAATCAAACATGCAAATAGTATACTTAAAGTTAGTAACAGGCGAAGATATTATAGCCTACGCCGAAAGCGTAGATGAAGAATATGTTCACGTACATAAACCTATAACTATCCATACAAAGAATACGGAAAGAGGTGCTATTCTACGGTCAACTCAATGGATTCCATTTACAGAACAGAATGATTTTCCAATCAAGAGAAAAAACATTGTTATTCTATCGAATCCATCAAGAGACATGGAAGACTATTATCACGAAACTCTTGACATATTGGATGATATGATACTTGAACCGATTGACCCATCTCAAGAACAGTTAGATAAACTTGACCCAGAAGATCGAGAAGCATATGACGCATTCTTTGAACTTTATGCGAATAACGAAGTAAAGGTACACTAATGGCTAAGAAAAAACATTATGTAAATAACAAAGACTTTTTAGCGGCAATGATTGACTTCCGAGAAAAAGTTATTGAAGCAAATGAGAAAGGCTCTACTCGTCCTCGTGTACCGCATTACATTGGTGAATGTCTCATGAAGATTGCAGTCAATCTTTCACACAAACCAAACTTCTCTGGTTACACATATAAAGAAGATATGATTAGTGATGGTATTGAAAACTGCCTTCAGTATATCGATAACTTCAATCCAGAGAAGTCACAGAATCCTTTTGCATATTTCACTCAAATTATTTACTATGCATTTCTTCGGCGCATCACGAAAGAGAAGAAAGTACTGTATACAAAGCTAAAGTATACCGAAGAAAGTTATGCGCTCAATATGAATAACTCTACACAAGAAGGTGATGATAATGATTATGCACCACCAGGCAAAGTCAACGAATGGTCTAATGAATATGTTGACAACTTTATTGAACAGTTCGAAGAGACAAAACGAAAGAAGCGAGTGATTTCTCAATCAACACCAATCGACTCTCTTTTGAAAGATAATGAGCTTTGAAAACAATTATTCATATCAATAAAAACTTAAAACAATCAGACGATAAACGTAAATCAAAACGCCCAGTTTGTCGGGTTGAAGTTGAAGGTAAAACTTGGTATGGAAGTGAAGTTGATATTCTCGGTCCAAGTAAGATGATATATAGACCTGACGAGCCTCGAAAATGTGGCGCAAAACTTTGGATCGAAACGGATAGTGAAGTCATTATACATGACAAAACAACGTACAAGGATATGCAGCCAATATGACAAAAGCCGCTTTAATAACCGATACCCACTGGGGAGTGCGTGGAGATAGCAAACAGTTTATCGATTACTTTGATAGGTTCTATACCAATGTATTCTTTCCATATATACTTGATAACAATGTCGATACTATTTTTCATCTTGGTGATATTGTTGATCGGAGAAAGTTCATTAACTATGTCACTCTTAACGAATTTAAAAGAATTTTTATATCACGTTTAGAAGAGAACGGGATTCATATGCATGTGATTGTTGGTAACCATGATATTCCGTATCGTAATACCAACGAGATTAATGCGATGAACGAACTCTTTCGCTCTGATAATATCTCTACGTATTCAACTGCTACTGATGTTGAATTTGATGGTTGTCAGATTGCGATGCTGCCTTGGATTCACAACACGAACCACACAGATAGTATGAAATTTATAGAAGAAACGAAGTCACAAGTTCTGTTCGGTCACCTCGAACTTGCTGGCTTCACGATGCATAAAGGAATGGAGTCAAAAGATGGCATGGATCCTCAACCCTTTAATAAGTTTGATTTGGTATGTTCAGGTCATTTTCATCATAAGTCTTCAAATAACAATATTCATTATCTTGGTTGTCCTTACGAACTTACTTGGAATGATTTTAATGATGGTCGTGGGTTTCATATCTTTGATTCCGAAACGAGAGAGATAGAGTTTATTCGAAATCCCTATCGTATGTTTCATAAAGTTTGGTACGATGACACTGAAACTACTTTAGAAAATTTACTTGACAAGTATGATTTTTCAGCATATACTGACTCATATGTAAAAGTTATTGTTCAGAGTAAAACAAATCCTTACTGGTTCGACATTATGATGGACAATCTCTACAAAGAGAATCCAGCGAACGTAAGCATTGTTGAAGATAATAAGCATATGGATTCGTTAGGTGATGATGAGATTGTTAGTGAAGTTGAAGATACGTTGACCACACTTCATAACTATGTTGAGACTATGAACACAGATATTGACAAAGATAAACTAAATCAGTTATTTTCGAATCTGTATATTGAAGCGCAAAATATGGATGTTGCATGATTTTATTTGAGAAGGTCCGCTATCAGAATTTTCTGTCTGCGGGTAATGTATGGACTGAGATTGATTTAAATCGAAGCCCAAACACTTTGATTGTTGGTGAGAACGGAGCAGGTAAATCGACAGTGCTTGATGCGCTGTGCTTTTGTTTGTTTGGTAAACCATTTCGTAAGATTAACAAACCACAACTCGTGAACAGCGTAAACGAAAAAGGTGCGCTGGTTGAAGTCGAGTTTACTATCGGTAAGATATTTTATAAAGTTGTCCGTGGAATAAAACCAGCAAGTTTTGAAATCTATGCGAATGACCAGCTTGTCAATCAAACCGCATCGGTTAGAGATTATCAAGACTATCTTGAAAATACCATACTCAAACTCAACTACACTTCGTTCACACAGATTGTGATTTTGGGTTCAAGTACGTTCATTCCATTTATGCAGTTGCCAGCAAATCAACGGCGAGAGATTATCGAAGACCTTCTTGATATCAAAATCTTTACTGTGATGAATCTTCTTTTGAAAGAAAAAACTCAAGAGAATAAAGTTTTCATTAACGACTGTAAATATGAGATTGACATTTACGAAGAGAAACTGAAGGTTCATCTCCAATATATTAAAGATATCAAAACAAAAAACGATGAACGGCTCAATTCGATTAAGGCTGAGATTGTGAAATCAGAATCATCCATCTCTGAACTTAATAAGTTTATCGAGCAAAAGAACGAGAATATTCAAACTCTTCAAGGTAAGATTACAGACCAAGACTCGGTCAAAAACAAACTTGATGAGATTAAAAAACTCGAATCGAAGTTTGAAACTAAAATACGTAAGTTTAAAAAAGAGATTGCATTCTACGGAGAAAATGATAACTGCCCAACATGCTTACAGGTTCTATCAGAAGACTTGAAAAAAGAAAATATTAATAATGGCAAGTCCAAGATTTCTGAAATCGAAGAAGCGATGTCTCAACTTGAATCTGAACTTACAAAGAATAATGAACGCCTCTTAGATATCTATGAAATCAATGAAGAGATATCTCTTTTTCTTGAAGATATCACAGATAAGAATAATCAGATATCATCCATCAATCGTTATGTCAAAAAACTCAACGCCGACTTACAAACAGAAAGCACGGACACTGGTAGTCTGAAAGATGAGAATAAGAAAGTGCGTGAGTTGAAAGACGCAATTGAAGAACAAGAGAAGCGCCGAGAAGAATTTGTTAATGAGAAAGCAGTACTTGACGTTGCTGGCGAACTTCTTAAAGATAAAGGAATAAAAACACAAATAGTTCGTCAATATATTCCTGTTATGAACAAGTTGATTAATAAATACTTGGCATCGATGGAGTTCTTTGTCAACTTTGAATTAAACGAAAACTTTGAAGAAGTAATAAAATCCCGTCACCGTGATGAGTTTAGCTACACATCCTTTAGTGAAGGTGAGAAAGCAAGATTGAACATTGCTTTACTTTTAACATGGCGAGCCATTGCAAAGATGAAGAACTCTGTTCATACAAATCTATTGATACTTGACGAGGTATTTGATAGTTCTCTTGATGAGGTAGGCGTTGAGTCGTTGACGAAAATCTTTCATGAGTTCAATGATGGTACTAATCTATTCATCATCAGTCATAGAGGGGACGTGTTACAAGATAAGTTCCGCTCTGTTATTAAGTTTGAAAAAGTCAAGAATTTTAGTAGGATTGCCGCATAATGTTAGACCTGGTTAAATCAAATGATCCAATTCTTAAACAAAAAACTCTTCGGTTCGACTTTGAAAAACCTCAACGAGATCCTCGAGAACTTGCCGAAATTTTGGCAACTGTAATGATGGAACATCATGGTGTTGGTCTTGCAGCACCACAAGTTGGAATACCACTATCAGTATTTGTGGTCGGTGATCCCATGAATAAAGAGTCAATCATGGCTTTTTTCAATCCAAATATTGTTGACATGAGTATGAAACAAGAGTATTATGATGAGGGCTGTTTGAGTTTTCCAGGACTGTTTGTCAGTATAAAAAGACCTACGATGATTCGATTGAGATTTACGGATATGAACAATGAAACGACAACTACAAAATATACTGGATTTACTGCCCGAGCAATACAACATGAATATGATCACCTCGAAGGTACGGTATTTACGACTAAAGCCACAAGTTATCATCTCGGAAAAGCTAAGAAGGCTCAAAAGATTTATCAACGCAAATCTTAAAAAAATGAGAACGTGAAATGACTAAAATATATGAATCGCCCGACGGTGGTAAAACTGTTCGAGCGCGTGATATAGTAGAACAAAAATCAAAACAAAAAGCTAACTTCGAAAAAGTTGCAGACTTCATGAACGCGTTTCGTCAA
>Ga0070748_1000172_pt1 | contig 33875 bp, 26 predicted proteins | sample VirMetDEL_Nov_12_FD_77015 | JGI IMG/M metagenome (GOLD analysis project Ga0070748, IMG submission 77015) | Aqueous microbial communities from the Delaware River and Bay under freshwater to marine salinity gradient to study organic matter... | ecosystem: Environmental > Aquatic > Marine > Coastal... | reverse complement strand
CTGTGCTTCTAGCTGGCGTGTTGCGTTGGCTAGCATATCGTCAAGCATGGCTTGAACGTCTGTGGGGATGGTTGGTAGTGTTGGTGTTTTCATAGTGTCTTTCTCTCTCTTGCTTGGCTATATTATAGCAGAACAACGGGGGAAAGGAAGGTTTATTTTAATGTTTTTTCTCATTCAGTATCAACGAGTTACGATGTTCCACAAGAATGTTCCACGGGGAGGGGTATTTAATTGAGGCAGGGGAGGGGTATTTAATCGCGGTTAACAGATTCTAACAAATCAAAAGCTCTAGCGGGATTTTTTCCTAATAGTAAATAGCAGTTAGACACCCCCACCCATTAACCAAAAACTGTTAGATGTTAGATGTTAGATTTCGCGGGGGGGACTCTACCTTCAGTTTATCAACGTTAAAATTGGATAAGTGTGTGGGGGCGATGCCCCTCCCCCCTTTTATGGTAAAAGCGAGAGGTTTTTATGTTATGTGATAGTGTTGGAATAAAAAAAACCCCATGAAATTTTAGAAAAGTCTTGATAAAAATAAAAAATAAAATATAATAAACAATATACCGCGATTACTTATGGAAGAACAATTATCATTATTCGAATGGATGGGTAGCAAAATAAACAGGAGGGGTTTTGTTATCAATGAAGAGGGTAGAGAATGTAAGGACTGTCAAGAGTTTAAACTGTGGGATACATTTAAGAAATGTGGTTCAGGGGGTACTAATGGTCGCAGGGCGATATGCGAAGAATGTTTTGAAACAAAATACAAAGAAAAGCTAGAAAAGTTTAATAATTTAGAAAGAACTTTAACTGCTGGACATGTTGGAGCCGATGGTATGGTTTTTTATGGTTATTCAATGACCTGTAAAGATTTTGAACACTGGGTGACGCCAGAAAAATTCACCGAGTATAGGGAAAAGAGTTTGAAGTTAACACACGAAAGGGCAGCAGAGTTTGAAAAGGTTGATAAGAGTGCTTTTAAAAGAGGGGATATTAGAGAGGATGGAATGATCTTTTGTTGTTGGGAAGCAAAGTATAGAAAAACCGATTTTCAATTATGGCTAACGCCAGAGCAATTTGAAATGGAAAATTTAAACGCTACTATTGGTAATTATATAAGAAGTTCTCTAGCAGCATTCGACGCGAAGAAAGAAGGGCCGAAACACGAATTGATTGGGCTTTCAATGCCAGACCTAAGAAAGCATTTGTCTGCTTTGTTTACAGAAGGCATGAGTTTCAAGAACAGAGGTATAAAAGGCTGGCATGTAGATCATAAATTACCATTGTCTGCTGCCGAAAATGCAGAAGAGACAAAAAAGTTGTGGCATTTCACAAACCTTCAACCAATGTGGTCTACAGAAAACTATCAAAAAAACAACAAGCATTGTAAAGTGGAACTTAAAGCCTTTTTTGAAGAGAGAGAAGCGGCAGAGCAATAAATAAGTGTATAAACAGTGATATGGCGGTTTATGATAACATACCAGTTTATGTTGGGCAAAATAACGATGACAGCGGATCTACTGTTGTAAATGGTGACGGTAGGTTTCTATTTACATCGAGATGTTCTGTTAGACATTCAGTTTCAGCATCTAAAGTGAATCGCTTGGTGGGAGCGGATTGCAACGCCACTTCAAATGGCATGACCTCTAATGGGGAAGACAAATGCGAGATAGATCTTGAATTTTATTTATTAAATGTGGCGGGTAATGAGGAATCTTATTCTTTTTTGCTTGACTCTTATAATGGAACTGGAGAAAATTCTTTTCCTATTAGAGTTGGCGGCAATATATATAAAAAGTGTTTTTTAGATGATTATGCGGTGACCGTAAGAGCGTTTGAGCCAGTTAAGATCAGGGCCAAGTTCAATTGTATAGATTTTCCTAAAAATAAGACATTTTCTAATAATACAAAGACAATTAAAAATAATTATAACGCTTTAATGAGTAGTAATAATGTTGTTTATTCTTATTCATCGACGGTTAGTGGTATTAGTGGACAAATTTTAAATTCAGACTTAATTACTGATTTTTCTTATGAAAAACGCTACAACAGGGACATTGTAAAGCCAATTGGGACAGTAAATGGAGATTGTATAACTGTCAGGTCTATTGTTGAGGACGTTGAATTAAGCGTTAGTATAGAGTCTACTGGTTTTAAATCGTTTATGTCGCGTGGTGGTGATAGAACACAATCTGACATATCATTTATGCCAAGAGATGTAGTTGGCGACCTAATTAGTCCTACTAATGAAGACTTAAAGTTTTTAGTCCCATCTGGGACATTAATTATAAATCAACAATATAATGCTGAAGGAGGAAATCATCAAGTGGCGAGAATAGAATTGTCTGATACAATAAAGTATTAAATAAAGTGTATATATTTATATGCTTTTTTTATTAATTGTTGGTTTTGTTATATTATATATGCTTGGCTTAACTATTTATTACGCACATGCTGCTAGTAAAGTGCCTAAAAGCAAAATGCCGCGAAAAAAGGATACTTATTTTTAATATTTGGTATTTTTTGCGTGTAAATATGGGTTGGCGTTTCTTTTTTTTTGAAAAACGCTCGATTTCACGTATAAATAAAGTGTATGAACCATGTTTTTTGTATTGAGTGCGGCAGTAAAATTGAATACGCATATTCCAAACCCAAATTTTGTTCAAGTTGCGGCTCTAAGTGTGGAGGAGGCCACCCTGAGAAAAAAGCGACAAGCAAATTTGTAAAAAAAGAGTCTTTAGCCGAAGACGAAACCGATGTAGATTTCATCCCAGATATTGACAGACTCTCTGTAGATATCGAGTCCAGTGGGAATAATGTATTTACTCTTGGTTCTTTGGTTGGGGAAAAGAACTCGCCTAAAACTGTAAGAAGTAGAGGTTCTAGAACCATAGAAGACTTTATTGATGACAGAAGAGCAAAGTAAAAAATTTGAGGACTATATTGACGTAATAGAATTAGCCATCCGCAAACAGCGTAGTAGGTGGAGGCTTGATTGTATTGCTTGGTTTGATTTTGAAGATGTAGAGCAAGTTATAAAGCTCCATATTTATAAAAAATGGGAGATGTGGAACCAAGACCTGCCTTTAGAGCCTTGGATAAACACTATAGTTACTAACCAGATAAGAAATTTGGTTAGAAACCATTATGGTAACTATGTTAAGCCATGTGTTAATTGCCATCATAATTTGGGAGGTGATGGTTGTTCGTTTACCAAGAGCGGATTACAAGATGGGGAGTGTATTGATTTCTCAAAATGGTCAAAAACTAAAAAAGTTGCATTTGAGCTTAAAGTATCAGTGCCTAGTGAAAACCATTTATATGAAATGGGGGAATGGCCCAGTGAAGACATACAATTTGATGGACCAGTACAAAAGTTGAATGCTTTTATGGAAAAAGAGTTAAGTGAGTTACACTATAGAGCATATTACATGTTGTTTTTTGAACGCACAGGAGAAGAAGAGGTCGCAAAGTTAATGGGCTACAAAACAAACGAAAAAAAGAGAAAAGCTGGATATAGGCAAGTAAAAAACCTAAAAAAGTTATTTTTAAAAACAGCCTCAGACATAATAAGAAAAGAGGATATAATTATAACAGGAATTGAATGATGGGCGATCCAGTAATTCATATAATCATCATTATGTTTATTATCATAATCTGGAGCATAAGAGAAAGCAAAAACCGATAAGATGGACCTAACAAAAGAACAAAAAGAATTTATTCTAAAAAATAGCAAAAAAATAACTGATCTTAACGAGATGACTAGAAAGTGTTTCGAAGATGATGGTCTTGATGGAAGGAATAAAGAGGGTAGGCTTGTCCGCAAGTTTATGATTGACAATGCAATAGATTTCAATACCCAATTTAAAGGGAAGCAAGAAGAGATCGAGTTTTCTAAAGAACAAAAAGATTTTATTATACAACAAGCCAAAGACGAGCTTTCTTCTTTAGCTATAGCTAAGTTATTATTTCCAGATAAAAGGGTAAACCCATTAAGCCTTGAGCAAAGGGCCGTTTTAGAGGTAATTAAAGACATCAACCCAGATTTCCTGCCATCTAAAGATAGTGGTGCGCTTGATACCTATGTAGCGCCGAAAGCGTCAAGTAGGATAGTAAAAAAGATTAATGAGGCAACTGGTAATACTTTCGAAGAGTCTAAACTAAATAGGCAATACCAAATATGCGTAGAAAGGTTAGGTATAAACCTAAGTAATTCGCGCTTCTTAAAAATAATTAATAACTATTTAGACAAAAGTGATAGAGAGTTATTTGAGCATGAATTTATAAGACTTACTTGGGACAAGCCAGATTGTTCTGCCGATGAAATAAATCTTTATCTAAATGTATGTAAAGAAATTATTAATTTGGAAGTTATAAGCAAACACCTGAATAAGTTGAACGATATGTTCGACGTTGCTGACGATCAAACAGAAATGTCTGTGCGTTTGGCTGAAATCATTAAAGCTAAAAGCTCCGAGTATCATCAGTGTGAGGGAAGAATAGAAAACCTTACGAAAAAGCTACAAGGAGACAGGGCCACAAGAATGAATACGAAGTCAAAGGATAATGCTTCTATTTTATCAATAGTTCAATTATTTCAAGAAAAAGAAGAAAGAGACAACATGGTTAGAATGGCAGAAATGCAAAAAATGACAGCCAAGAAGGAGGCCGAGAGGCTTGAGGGTATGGCTGAGTGGAAAGCCAGAGTATTAGGAATAAGTCAAGAAGATGTCATTTGAATGTAAAGAATGCCAAGGAGATTTCGAATCTCTTAGAGGTTTACATACCCATGTCAAGAAACATGAAATGCTTCTTGGCGATTACTATGTAAAACACTACAAAAGGAAAAACAAACTAACTGGAGAACTTCTTCCTTTCAAAAATTATAAGCATTACTTTGATCACGACTTTTCACAACCACACCAACTCATGGAGTGGTGTAATAAAGCTGATCCAAAAGAAGTAAAAACTTATATACAGAAATTATTCTGCGATAGGGTAAAAAACAAAGAACTTAAATACGGTCCAACGGATTTGGAGCTTATAAGTGCTGGGTTGCCTTCAATTGATGTTTATAAAAAGTATTTTGGCAGCTACACGGCAGTATGTAATAAATGTGGCGTTAACCCACTGTTGGGCGGTAGATTGCCAAAAGATTTTGACAAGGACTTATCTGAAACAAAAATTTTGATTGATACCAGAGAACAACAACCATTAACTTTTAAAAATTCAGAATTACATAAGCTTGATGTTGGCGATTATGGAGTGACGTCGCAAGATTATGATTACACATATGTTGACAGAAAGTCATTTGGCGATTTTTGTGGCACAATAACAGTTGGTTATGCTCGTTTTTGCAAGGAAATGGATAGGTGTAGATCTTTAGGGTCTTATTTATTCGTAGTTATGGAGTTTGATATTAATGAGATAGAAAACCTCAATAAAAAAAGCTACAAGAAGTATAAACTTGATTATGTTTTTCATAATATGAGAGAAATACAAAAACAATATAGTGATTGTTGCCAATTTGTCTTTTCTGGTTCTAGAGAAAACAGCGAATTAATTATACCGAAGCTTCTTGTCATGGGTAAAAAATTATGGTCCACCGATATACAATATTTCTGGTCTAAATACATACAAAAAAAATGAGTTGGAAAACAGGAATACAAGAGTCTAGAAGTAGGTTCCCAGATATAAATAAGGAGATACTAGAGATTGACGGATATCTAGAGGAGGAGGAGGCAAAAATATTGCTTTATAAATTCTTAAGACAAAACCCATCTTTTGCTGCAGAGTTCATTACTGGTGTTAGATTGTTCCCTTTCCAGCACATGGCTATTAAGGGCATGATGGAGACTGATTACTTTTTAGGCATATGGAGTCGTGGAATGTCCAAAAGCTTCTCTACGGCCGTTTTTGCGCTATTAGACGCCATTTTAAATCAAGGTGTTCACATTGGAATCATATCTAAGTCGTTTCGTCAGTCAAAAATGATCTTTACCAAGATGGAAGAGATAGCGGCAAGCCCTAAAGCGGCATTTCTTTCTCAATGTATAACTAGGGTGTCTAAGGCTAACGACCAATGGGTTATGGAGTTGGGAGCGAGTAAGATAACGGCTCTCCCACTTGGTGATGGCGAGAAGCTTCGTGGTTTTCGATTTGAGCGTATGATTATTGATGAATTATTGCTTATGCCAGAGAAGGTGTTGAATGAAGTTATCATGCCGTTCCTTTCTGTTATTAAAAATCCTACCGAAAGACAGGAGACTTATGATATAGAAACGGAAATGATAAAACAGGGCAAGTTGAAAGAGGAAGATAGACATAAGTGGCCGAACAATAAAATTATTGGTTTATCTTCTGCCTCTTATCGCTTTGAGCATTTATATAAAATGTATTGTCAATATGAGTCATTGATTCTTAATGAAAACGAACAGGATAAAGCTCACAGGGTTATTATGCACTTCAGTTATGATGTTGCGCCTCAACAGCTTTACGATCAGAACTTAATTGACCAAGCTAAAGCGACAATGAGCCAATCTCAATTTGACCGAGAGTTTATGGCTGTTTTCACAGACGATAGTTCTGGTTATTTTAAAGTCAGTAAAATGATGGAGTGTACAATACCAGACGGAGAAGGTCAATCTGTTGAGGTGGTAGGAGAACCTTCTGACGAATACATTCTAGCTTTTGACCCATCGTGGTCTGAAAGTGAAGGATCTGATGATTTTGCTATACTGATGATAAAATTAAACAGGGATACAAAAAAGGGTACTGTTGTCCATAGTTATGCATTGCCTGGGGCCAACTTAAGAACTCACATTGTTTACATGGCCTATCTATTGAAAAATTTTAATGTAGTATCTGTTGTTGGTGACTATAACGGAGGTGTACAGTTTTTGAACTCATGTAACGAAAGTAGTATATTTAAAAATGAGGGTCTTAAGCTTAATATCATAGATGCGGATTTAGACGATCACCAAGAATACGAAAAAGGTTTAAGAGATCTTAAAAGACAATATAATAAAGAGAATCAAACATACGTTTTTCTTAGAAAGCCTAGTTCAAAATGGATTAGATATGCTAACGAGTTGTTGCAAGCATCTTTCGACCATAAAAGAATATTTTTTGCTGGAGGGGCAATGAATGACGATTACAACAAACAAAGAAAAGCTAAAATACCGATAAAGAAATTAAAGTTCATTAAAAACTATGAAAATAATTCTGAGCCATCTAAAATGATTGATTTTGTTGAACATCAAAAAGATATGATGGATTTAATCAAGGTAGAGTGCGCTATGGTGCAAGTTTCCACTTCGACACAAGGAACACAGAGCTTCGATTTGCCGCTTAACCTAAGAAAACAAAAGGGTGCGGATAAAGCAAGGAAGGACTCATACTCAGCTTTGATTTTAGGAAACTGGATGATGCATACATTTTATGACATGATGGATGACAGCATAAATACGGTACAGGGGACTTTCACTCCAATGTTTATAGACTAATATGAAAAACAATTTCAAATTATTAGAGGACAACTACGATATTATAGTTGAGGAGTATCTAAAAATAAAAAACAAAATGTTTCCTTGGATTGAAACACATCTTTATGATGGCAAGGATTCTTGGACGGTTTATCCAATTTATGATTGGCCTTCAGCATCTAATGTAGAAGGATTCACAGAAAAAGTTCCATTAACATCAAAGTTAATTAAAGAGTGTTTACCAAATCATGGCGCGGCTGCGTTTTCTAGATTAAGGCCTAATTCAAAAATAGCACCACATCAAGGCCGTAAAGAAGGGGTTCTTAGATTCCACTTGGGAATTGATATACCAGATGGCGATTGCGCTTTAAAGTGCGAAGGCAAAGTACATCATTGGGAAAATGGGAAATCTTTTGTTTTTGACGACGAAAAAACCCATGAGGCTTGGAACAATACTGACAAAGATAGGGTGGTATTAATTGTAGATTTTAAAAGAGAAGAAAGTTAAAGTTTCGAAAGTTAAAAGTTAAACTTTTGACTTTTCGGTGTATAATAAAGCATATGGCAAAAAGAAAATATAATAAGAAGTCTGATTATTGGAGTAAGTTCGACAAAGACGAAAAGCCCAATGTAATTACTGGTACAGTTATTAATCCAGATGATAAATTTGAGCCAGATATGATGGGAGATCCATTTTATGTTTCTTCTGCATCTTACGGGACAAAGAAATCTAACGCATCTTGCGCCAGAAGCTCTGGTTCAAGTACTGGCAGGAGAATAAACAGGTCAGCAATAGACCCAACTATAGATAGATTTTCAAGAATAAGAGGAGGTTTGCTTCCTTATAAATACGCATCTGACGGAGTAAACATAAGAGAGGCTATAGAGCTTTGCCAAAAAGCTTATGCTAATGTTGCGGTTTTCAGAAACGCTATTGATGTAATGTCAGAATTTGCCAACACTGAAATATTTTTAGATGGAGGCACAAAGAAAAGCAGGGATTTCTTTAAAGAGTGGTTTAAAAAAATAAATTTTCAAAACTTAAAGGATCAGTATTTTAGAGAGTATTATAGAAGCGGAAATATTTTTCTTTATAGAATTGACGGCAACTTTAAAAACGACGATTTCCTTGAATTAATTAAATCTATTTCGCCTACAAAAACGGCGGAAAATAAGGTACCTATCAGATATATACTGATGAATCCTTATGATATAGTAGCCAAAAGATCATCCACCTTTAATCAGGGAGCTTACGAAAAAATTCTCTCTGAATATGAAATGTCGCGCTTGCAGAATCCATCGACAGAAGAGGATAAGGAAATATTTAATTCATTGCCAAAGGATGTGCAAAAGAATATCAAAAGCGGAAGTTATAGTACTGACGGTTTAAAAATAAAACTTGATCCAGAAAAAATTTCTCATTCTTTTTATAAAAAGCAGGATTATGAGCCTTTCGCTATTCCGTTCGGTTATCCAGTGCTTGAAGATATAAATGCAAAGCTTGAGCTGAAAAAAATGGATCAAGCTATAACCAGAACAGTAGAAAATGTTATTTTGCTTATTACGATGGGTGCAGAACCAGATAAAGGGGGAATTAATCCACAGAATCTGAACGCAATGCAAAACCTATTTAAAAATGAAAGCGTGGGCAGGGTTCTTGTTTCAGACTATACGACTAAAGCTGATTTCGTATTACCAGATCTAAATAAAGTACTTGGTTCTGAAAAATATAAAACATTAAACGATGATATTAAACAAGGACTGCAAAACGTTGTTGTCGGAGAGGAAAAATATGGAGCCACTCAAGTCAAAGCCCAAATTTTCATTGATAGACTAAAAGAAGCAAGAAACGCCTTCTTGTCAGATTTTTTACAAAAAGAAATTAAAAGAATATCTCAAAATCTTGGTTTTAGGTCATATCCTACTCCAGTATTTAAGGATATTGACATGAGAGATGAGACGCAGCTTATGAAGGTGGCGACAAGGCTCATGGAGCTTGGAGTCATCACTCCGCAGCAAGGCATGGAGATGTTCCATACTGGCAAGTTCCCTGAGGTCGAAGAAATCTCTCCCTCTCAAAAGAAATTCGTTGAGGAAAGAGAGAAGGGCTATTACAACCCTATCGTTGGAGGAGTTCCAATGGTAGAGGGAGCAGACCAGAGCAATGATCCAATGGGTCCGAACAAACAAGCTGGAAGACCAGAGGGAACAACAGGGATACCTAAAGAAGAGTCTAGCGCGTCTTATTCAAGAAAAAATATAGAAAATGTCATAACCAAGCTTGAAGATTTTAGGTCGTCAACAAAAGAATTAATGATTGCAAAAACTGGTATAAAAAGATTCTCGAAAAACAAGAAAAAAATGCTTGATGGTTTGTGCGAAGCAGTAGTTTGTTCTACCGATGTTGAAAATTGGACACAAAAAGCAATTTCTTGTGTAGATAACTTGGAGGAAATACAACATCTAGGAGTGTTGCCAGAAATTTTAGAAATAGGCGCAAAACACGAATTGAGCAGTTACGAAGCAGCAATATTACATCACAGCAATGAAATTAATAAAGAAGAAGTCTAAAGCAGAGAAAAAAGATTATTTATACACTGCAACTTTTGATGCAGAAATTTTACCTTGCGAGGTTGGGTCTTCTTTTATTTCAAAAGCTTCACTAGAAAATCTTGAGTCGTTAGTTCCTAGCGAAATCGATTTCGAAGATAACTCTGATCTTTTGGGAGTAGCTTTTAATGCGGCTGTAGTTAATAAATTTAATAAAAATGGCGATGGGATAAGCACTGATACAGCGATAGCTTATACAAAAAACTTTGTTCATAAACCAACTAATATCGAACACGACAAAGACAGAATTGTTGGCCATATAGTAAATGCTGGTTGGAGTGATTATGGAACTAATGAAATGCTATCGGAAGCAGAAGTAGATAACTATTCAAAACCTTTTAATATCGCTTTAGGAGCAGTTGTTTATAAATCAGCCAATGCTGAGTTTGCCGAAGCGGTAGAAAGATCAGTTGACCCACACAGCCCTTATTATCACTCAGTATCTACAAGTTGGGAGGTTGGTTTCTCTGAATTTGCGCTGGCAGTTGGAAGCGAATATACGGAAGACGCTACAATCATAGACAACATCGAAGAGATGGAAGAAATGGTCGGTTGCCTTAGATCTAACGGTGGTTCTGGTTATACTGAAGACGGTAGACCAGTTAACAGGCTGATTAGAGGGAAGATTTATCCACTAGGTATAGGATATACTTCTAACCCAGCGGCGGATGTAAAAGGCGTTCATATGAAGGCAAAAGAAGAAGAAGCCTTTAATTTAACAGATAAAAACGATAAAAATATTTCACAAAAAGAAAAAACTAATGTAAACCTTAAAAAGAATAATTCTATGGAACTCGAAAAAGTAATCTCAGAACTGAAGGACCTTCTCGGCGAGAAGAAGTTCTCGCAAGAAGCCATCGCTTCTATGACTAGCACCTTTACCGATGCTATTAAAGAAAAAGATGAGCAGTATAAGCAAGAACTTCAGAAAACTCAAGAAGAGAAGGAGGCCGTGGCCAACGAACATGCAGAACTAAAAACTTCGGTCGAAGACCTGAAGTCCAAGTTCGAGCAAGCGCAATCCAAAATCGCCGAATACGAAGCGTCTATTAAAGCCGAAGAGGCAGTAGCTCGTTTTAACCAGCGTATGGATGTTTTGGATCAACGGTTTGATCTTGAAGACGAAGACAAAGAGTTTTTGGCTAAAGAGCTTAAATCTATTGAAACAGAAGAGGCTTTTGCTTCTTTCGAAGATAAGATTACAGTTCTCTGGAAGCACAAAAGCAAAGAGGCTAAGGCAGAGTTCGAAAAGAACGTTGAAGCCAGAATCCAAGAAGAGGTTGCAAAAAGGATGTCGAATCCTACTGCGGAAGCTTCAACAGAAAAAACACATGAGGAAATCCTTGATAGTGTAGAATCTAGCGAAGCTGCAATTTCCAATACTAACGAGACAGTCTCCCGCGAGGAGCCTAATCTTAGAGAAAAATTTGCGAGCGCATTCGACCGCAAAAACATCGAAATTTCTTAATAATTTAAACAAAATAATACTATGCTCAGAATTCTACCATTCAGACAATACGACGAAAATGATGTAATCAATCTTTTCGCTCTTCAGGGAACCTACGCAAACGAGTCCACTACGGACACAGGCGCTGGTGATGCTGGTGTATTTGTTAAAGTCTCCGCTGGAGATTTTGATAAAGACCCAGTAGCTTATTCAGACAACTCTTACCTAGGTAAGACCGATTACCCTTTCATCAAGGCTCAATACCCAAGCGTTCAGCTTGAGTGTGCGCCAGCGATTAGCGGTGATTCCTGTCTTGGACTTACACTCCGTCAAACTGCAAAGTATGACGAAAACGGCGAAAAACTGCTTTACAATCCAATCAAAGGCGAAGAGCTTTTCTGTGTATTGCCAGGACAAGCTGTTCCAGTAGCTACTCGCGGAGTCTTCACTCTTGTAGAGGAAGGTTATAGCGGAGCGTTGGCAGTGGGAGGCGGAATCGCACTCAGCAATCTTGAGAGCGGAAAAGTTATTCCTTGTGCAGCAACAGCTGCTGAGAAAATCGGTACAGTTATCGGAACTGGTTCACGCACTAGCGGAACTATTACTGATGCTTGGGCAGGAAACTATGCTGTTATTGCTCTCGGTCTTTAAAAATTAACCTTTAACTACGAAATATATCAAATGAAAATTTCCCTTAAAAGAACACCAGAACAGCTAGAGCTTATTAAAGCTATGGCTTCTAAAAATCGTTCGGTTGCATACGAGGCTCAAGTAGCTCTTGCTGAATTCATCGGTCCTGTGATCGCTGAAGTTATCAATAACGCTCCTGTCCTTAGCAACCTGTTTACTCCTCTTCAGTTTAACTCTGAGGACAATCCTTCGATTCCGTTGGATCTGTACTATGATGTTACTGATGAAGATTATGTTCAGATTTACAGCAACACTGTTGCTGGAGGTCTTCCACAAAACCAAGTCGTACCTACAGTGTCCGAGCTTAAGGTAGCTACCTATAGCCTTGACACCGCAGTAAGTTTTGATCGTCGTTATGCAGCTAAGAGCCGCATGGATGTCGTTAGCAAAACTTTCACTCGTATGGCTCAAGAGATCCTTCTTAAGCAGGAGCGTACTTCAGCAAACCTTATCATGGGTGCTGTAGCACAAGCTTCTACCAACAGCAAGGACCACGTTTTCCGTGCTACTACTGACGGAGCGTTTCTTCTTGACGACTTCAACAACCTGATTACCCGTGCGAAGCGCATTAATACCGCTTGGAACAAAGGTACTCCAGAGGGTGGTCGTCGTGGAATTACCGATCTGATCGTTTCTCCAGAAGCTGTTAAGTCTCTGCGTGAAATGGCTTACAACCCAATCAACACCAAAGGTAATGATGACGGATACGGCACTGATGGCCTTCGTTCTTCTGTTTATCAATCAGGTGGAGGTCTTCCAGACTTTTTCGGTATCTCAATCATGGAGGTAAACGAGCTTGGCGTTGGACAGAAGTTTAACACAATCTTTGACACTGTCGCAGGAGCTACATCTTACAGTAAGGCTGATGGAACTGCTGGTGCAGTATTTGATCCAAATGCTGACGAAATCATGCTTGGTCTTGATCGCGGACGCGATTCTCTCATTAAGGCAATTGCCGTTGACGAAGAGAACGGTTCTGAGTTCAGCCTTATCGCTGATGATCAGTACAGCATCCGTCAAAGCAAGATCGGCTGGTTCGGTGGTATTGAAGAGGGCCGCATGGTTCTCGACAACCGCGCACTTGCTGGTATCGTTGCAAATGGTCTTTAATAGACTTTAAAGCACATTTTTAAAGGTCACCCTGTACAGGGTGGCCTTTTTTGTGTAAATATTGTATAACAAACCTATCATATAATATGGAAGAAGAAAAATCAGAAGAATTGGATGTATCTTACGGAGTAGAAAACATCGAAGAATCTAAAGAGTTGGTTGAAAAGCCAGCTAAAACAACTAAGAAAAAGACTCGTAAAAAAGCAAGAAAATCAAAAGCTAAAAGCGATGTCACTGAAAAAGTAGAGTCTAAGCCTCCTAAAAAGAATCTTATTGATGAAATCAATGAGATGAAATCTGAGGGCAAGGTTGATACACAAGAGTTTAGAACTAAAATGGGACAGCTCGAAACTGTTCTAGGCGTAGATTCTATTAACCCTTTTGGAACTAACGAGCTAGATATTTTCGAAGATAAAATGAAGGAGATGAATTATGCAGACCTACAAAACTTAGCTTATAAAGTTGGAATTAATCCTTTCAGGGGAGGTAGCGCAATAAAGAGTTCTCTTATTAGTGAATTTAAAAACTATAATAGAAACAACATGAGAAACATCATGCCAGAAGCTAGTCAGACAATACAACTAGACCCGAATAATCCACAGCATGCAAAAACCATTAAAATACTAGGGGAGATTTAATGACTGGTTTAAACGATTTAGCTAGAAATATAATGGAGTGTGAATTCGACAACGATTCATCACTTAACTCCATTCAGTCTATAGAGTGTTGGCTAGAGTCTAATTTAGGCTTGCTCAATACTTTAATTAATACTGAATATTATCTAGAAGGGCCAGAATTGGATTGTGAGGCGTCTGACATACATAAACAGCTATACTTGCACCATTACTATACAAAGAAGACTAGGAACGCTATGAGGGGCATTATGGCTACCTCTAGCTCTACCACAGATGTTTGTGCAGAGTCTTCTGGCGAAATCTTGTCTTTAAGTGATGGAGAAAGTAGAGTTACGTTCGCCAATAGAAACGAAACAGCAAAGGTTATTAGAGGAATGGCTCAAGACGCTAAAATGGCAATAGACGACCTTGTTGCCAAATACAACATGTACAAAGCTGGACCTAGACAGATCGGCGGTATAGAGGCTTAGTAAGACTTTAACCGTATCATTAACTATATCAATAAAAAACCCCGCCTTTCGGCGGGGTTTTTGCGTAACGGCAACCAAAACAAAGTTACTTAAACAACGCCAAATACTGGTCTGGTTTTAGCGGCGGCGTCACAAACAATACCTTGAGTAGTATCATCGATCCCACCTACTTGCACACTAAATGTTAGGTCAACACTTTTGTTGGATCCTATGCTTGACGAGAATGATTCTGAGTCTAGTGTTGCTCCTTTAAGAGTCCACCTGATAGCTTCTGTTTGATCACAAGCCTTTAAGACTAGAGCAACGGAGCCGTTTGATGGGTCGCAGCTATCAATTATGTTGGCTAGGTTTCCAGCTTGCACATCACTAAGAACAGCGTTGACGCTCAAGGAGGCGTTAACTGGGAAGTCAACAACTCTAGCGAACGGGAATTTGCTTCCGACTCTTTCGATAGGGGTTCTTGAGAGAGGTAATGACAAAGAAGCGCTTTGAACATGGAACGCGCCGTTTCCGCTTATTACGGAAAGAGTTCCATCGTCAGCTGCTCCGCCGTCAAACCCAGGGAATTCAATAGTTATATCTCCTGGCCTCAGGGCTGTTGGACCGTCTTGACCTGTATTTTTAGGAGTTAGAATTGCAGCGGTTCCGATAAGAGGTGTTCCAGATTCAGAATTAATTGCTGGAAGACCACCAGTTATATTCAGCCTAGGGAGATCTGGGCCAGTTACAGTTCCGTTGTTAGAACTTATATTAGAAGCTTCATATGATACTGTAGCTGTTGGTATAGCACCGACAGAAAGATCGATTGAATAATCGCTCAAGTAAGCATTTCCAATTCCGATAAGACCATAAGGATCTCCGTTAAGAAAAGTTGTTGAATCTTGACCTTCGTCAGAAGTTACGATATAGAAGTTTCTTCCAGATGTAGCTTCAAGCGATCCACTAGCAAATTGAGCTTGCGAGTTTACGTTGAAGCCCATAGCTTTTTCATTAAGCCCATCACTGAGGTAATAGGAGTAATCAAAATTGACAGTTGGAGCTTCAAGGATTAGAGAATCGATTCTTGCTAAGTTTCCGTATTGGTTTACGTCCTGCCTATTAATGGTGAAGCCGTAGTTTGCACTTTGTACTCTAATGAGTTCGTGATGATCTCCAGTGGCTGTCGCTGGACAGTCTTTGGAGATGAAAAGTGATTCCGATTGATAAATGACTCTATTTCTTGACATATTTTAAGAATTGTTTGTTGTTTTTAAATTTTTTAATTAAGACCAAGGTAGGCTTGTATTGTTGCTTCCACTAACAAAAATTCCTTTTTCTAAGTCTCTTACTCCACCTATTTGTGTCGAGAATGTTAGGTCTACGCTTTTGTTGGATCCGACACTTGAAGAGAAACTTTCGGAATCAATAGTGCAACCTTTTAGGTCGATATTGAGTCCAACGGTAGTTCCCCCACACTCCTTGAGTTGCAAACTTACGTTTTTAAGATTGCTGTCACAACCACTAATAAGGTTGGCTAGGTTCGCGGCTTGCGTAGTATTGACTATCGCGTTGACCGTCAAAGAAGCGTTAACTGGGAAGTCAACAACCCTAGCAAATGGGAATTTAGCACCAAGTCTTTCGATTGGAGTTCTTGATAGCGGTAGTGAAAGCGATGCACTCTGAATGTGTATGGCTTGGTCGGAACCGTCCATTGTACTAAAGGTTTGTCCGTCAAAAGCGCTAAGATCAAGAGTTATATCTCCAGGTCTAATAGCTGACAGAGTGTCCTGACCATCTGCCGAGAAGTTTCCGTTATGAGAATTTCCAGTAGAGTAAGGAAGAGTGACTTCAAAACCAACTGGTGTACCAGCTACAGGGTCAATTCCTGGGCTTTCAATGTTAATGAAACCTACTCCAGAAACACCAGTAATGCTTGCATCACTATTGATGTTAGAAGCTTCAAAAGACGCAGTAGCTGTTGGCAGAGAGCCAACGGAAAGGTCGAGTGTGTAGTCTGTTAGGAATGCATTACCAATACCTATAATGGTATTGTCATTGAGTCCAGTAACTCTGTTTAGGTTTGCGTCCCGTCCTTCTGGTACAGTTAGGATATAAAAGTTTTGTCCAGTACTGTTTGCCAAATGGCCAGAAGCAAATTGAGCTTCTGATAACTGAGAAGGATTTTGAACCCAGAAGTCCAGCGCCCTTTCGTTAAATCCGTTTGTTGGGTAGTACGAGATGTCAAAATTAACAGTCGGAGCTTCAAGAATCAAAGAATCGATTCTAGCTAGATTGCCAAATTGGTTTACGTCCTGCCTGTTAATCGTGAAACCGTAGTTTGCACTCTGAACACGATGAAGTTGGGTATGGTCGCTTAAGCCTGTGGAGTTATAGTCCTTGCTTACAAAAAGCGCCTCTGATTGATAGATTACTCTGTTTCTTGCCATAGCTATGATTATTTTAAGTGTTTACAGTTGTTTTTAATGTTTGTGAAAATTTATGTATGTCTAAATCGATGATGTTGTATTTCAAAATCAATAAATCCGATGAAAATATCATTGGTTAAAGATTTTCTTGCTCTATCTGTCAATTTTGATGTTGTCACGTTATTGATGTAAAGTTTATTGCCGTCGGAAGAGTTTTTTGCTAATTCGTTATAGTTGTAGCTACCAGACTTAAGGTCGTTGAATTCATTATATGGATGATCGCACATTGGTATCACTGGCACACATTCATTTTTTGAATCAGCAAATATAGAAAGAATGCCGTCTAGTTGATAGCTGTCTTCAGCTAAGACAGCAGCAGTAGATGTTATTGTTGTTTCTTCCATACCTCCAAAAGCAAAATCTTTATTTTTTGCGGTGGCTATAGAGATAAATACGGCTGGAAGAACTTGATCATATGGGTCTATATAAGATTCTATTGGTCTTGGAAGTCTAGAGTTTACAACATGTTTTCTTTCTGCTATCAAATCATCTTCGTTTTCGTTAGTGAAATATATATTAAAGTCCTTCACAGAAAAATCACATTTTATTTCGTAATTTTTATTGGTAGTTTCCATCAAGATTCTTCCATTGTCAAAATCTATAGAGCCTCCAACTCTTGCGTTTACGCCAGTATCATAAGCTCCAGTTGGAGTCCCGTCAGCCGTAAACCCATCTGGTATGATAGCTCCCTGAATAGAAGAATCACTAACCCATTGTTTATATGGGCTTCCATAAATTTCGTAAGAAGAATCCATTCGGTCGTCTTCGTAATTAAAGAAGTTAGCTCCAGTTATATTTGTATAAGCCTTACCTTTAGAAAGAAGATAGTTATCAAACCAAAGTAAAACTGTATTTGTTACCTTATGATGGTACTGCTCTATCATGACAATTCACTAAATTTTTTTTTATATTTTTTTATCAAAGCAGAGATGTAAGGAGTGTTTTCAAACTTCCCTCCTCTAACCTTGTTCTTTACCTGTATAGCTACACCAGATCTACTTGAATCGTTAGATTTATTTAATAGTCTGCCAAGCCCAGATATGCCAGATTCTATCCCTTTCGCCCAACTTCTGCCAGCTGCCCAAGGCATTGGAGTTACAAGAAATATATCGTCTGGTTCTGGTATGTCTACACTGTAGACAATTCCTATATTAGCTTCTCCAGATTCCTTGAAGCTTATTTGTTCTAATATTTCTAATACAGGTTTTATTGGATCATCCGCAGAATTAAAACCTATAAAACCAAAAAGGTTGGATTGCCCACCAAGAGTGCCACTAATATTTGATGCGTTTGGGCCAGCTAATATTTCAATAGTTACTGGATGCGTCAAGAATTCTTTAATCATGTCTTTTTTGACATTATCAAAGTTCTTTTTAAATTCTTTTTTAAAATCTCTCTTTAGTAATTTGGGAGCTTGTTTTTTTAAAGAGTTTTGTACATCTATAGGTAGTTTTGCCATTATTCTGGTTTAGCTTCGTCAAGAGGAGTTAGAAAGAATTGATAGAACACGTTACCAGTTAAACCGAATGGACTTCCATCGCTTTTAATAGTGAACATTCTGCCATCAAACTCTACCCTTCTTGCTTCTTGGATAAAATCAAAACCCTCTTTTTTTACTATTATCTTAACAGAACCTTTTGGTAAAATAGTTTTTGTTTGGGTCTTGTAATTATTTAAAAGTTCCTCTTCTGTTTTTATATAATACACTCTAGCTTCAAAAGTTTTTGGCGTGACCGTATATTCTATACTCTCATTTTTCCCAGTATTGGCTCTACCATATATAGTATTGTAGCAAGGATCGTGGGCTATAATTGTTTTTTTCCCGTCCTTGTAAACAGTTATTGTTTGAGCGAAAGTTGTATGAAGACAATCGTAAAGAGAGTTGATTTCAGAAATCTTTGATGAAGATAAAAAGCCAGCCATATTGAAAATTACACTTTTTTTCGTATTATATTAAGGATAAAGGGTATGAATGCTAAAAAAATATTAAACGATTGCTCGTATAAGGAGATTTCTGGACTATTTAAAACTATGTTAATGTTGGTGGAGGACATGAAAAAAGATCATGAATTTCACTACCAAAAACTTTATGATGAGTTGCCTAAGAAATATCACGCTACTATTAGAGCGGCAGACCACTTTACTCCAGATAAATTGTCATGGATAAGAAAAAGAATATTAGATTATGGAAATGAATCTGTAAGAAATATGGAAAAAGAAATTGAAAATTATCAGGTAAGTTTTAAATTTAAATAAGGATTATGGAAAATAAAGTATTATATCAGTTTACTCTAGATAAAGAGTATGAAAAAACAGTAGAGTCAACCAGAAAAAATAAAAAAACTGGAGAAGAGACTATCACTAAAAAGAAGAAAAAGGTCAAGGAACCTATCGAGGTCCAAATAAAGCGCCCTAATAGGAGGGAGCTTGAAGAGGCTGAACTTGAGTATTCTGTGGAAATGAGTAGGTGTATTAAAAAGGGTATCCTCACAAAAGCTATGCTTGCAAAAAAGTACAGCGACACAGGTGGTCTTTTTAGCGAAGATAATAGCGAGGAATATGCGACTTTCTATAAAGACGCATTGGATCTTCAAAACGAATACATGAGGTTGGATACGATAGAAAAAAGGAACGAAAAACAAGAAGCTCGTTTTGAAAAGGTTAAGGGTCTTATAGCCATTAATAGAAAATCTATTATTGATTTTGAATCTAATTTTCAGTCTTTGTTTGATCATACAGCGGATATCAAAGCACAGAATAAAGTTCTTCTTTGGTACTGTCTCCATTTGACTTTCGTTTATGACGAAGAACTGGATAAGTTCGTTCAGTATTTTAAAGGCGAAGATTTTGAAGAGAAAACATCATTTTATTACGACCTAGAAGAATCAGACGATGATTTTTACAACGCCTTAATTAAAAAAGTATCTACCACTCTGGCATTTTGGTTCTTTAATCAAGCTTCTTCTCAACAAGAGTTTGAGGACTTAATGAAAAGAGCGGAAGAAGGAGCAGATCTTGAAGAGTGACTGACGAATACTACATCTCTATCGTAGGAGAGATTTTTGATGGTTATAGCGAGTGTGAGTTTGAGGATCGCTTTATATATCTAAAGCATTTGACCGTTAAGGATCAAAGGTATATTCACGTCTATTACGAAAAATATAAAGAGTCAGCAATTAAAAGAGGGGTTAAAACCGAAGAGGAAATACTTAATGGTTTAAAAGAAGACGGATTATGGGACTCTAATGATGATCTTAAAATAGCTAATCTAGAAACAGAAATAGAAAACTTAAACACAACAAAGAAGAGTATGTTTCTTAAGTCTCAAAAAGACGGTGTTCAAGAAACTATAAACGAAAAACAGGCTGTTTATTATAAGCTTAAAAACGATAGAAGGAAAATAGTAGGTAAGACTGCTGAAGAGTATGCTTCAAACATGTCGTCTATTGAGATGATAAGGTATTTTGTGTTTGATTCAAAAGATTTAAATAAGCATGCTTTTTCTAAAGAAGATTTCGATGAAATGGACGATCATTCATTGGGTCAATTACAAAAACTACAGGATAAAACGAGATCTAGATTAAATGAACTAGATATACAAAAAGCTGTTTTGCGTCCTTTCTTTAGTATGTATTTATCGTTTTGTGAAAACGCTAAAGATTTTTTTGGCAAACCTGTTATTGACCTTTCTGTTTTCCAAATGAAGCTTGTTTTGTTTGGTAAGATATTCCAAAGTATATTCCAGTATGTAGAAGATATACCAGACGGTATAAAACAAGATCCAGAAAAATTGATGGCTTTCTCTGAATCTAAGAGTGACAAGTCAAAAAATAAATCGTTTTTAGATGAGAACGCTTCCGCATCGACTGTATTCGGAGGAACTAAAGAAGACTTGGGCGAAATTGCTGGTGATGGCAAGGCTATTTCTCTCTCTAAGGAAATTAAAAAAGCTGGAGGTAAATTAGATATGGCACAAATGATGAGATTGGCTGGTAAATGATATTAAATTTGGTGTAATACCTTAAAAGGTTATAAGGTCATGCCAATAAAAATTCCAGTAGTACAAACAGGCTTAGAAAAAAGCATTTCGGATGCAGCTAAAAAAGCTGGTAGAAATTTAAAAATAAATTTAGGTTCTAATGCTAAAGATATTAAATCTTTAGAGCAACCTCTTGGTAGGATCACGGGTCAAGCGGATGAGTTTACAAAATCAATGGAGGCTGCTAACGCCCGTGTTTTGGCATTCGGAGCTTCAGTAGGAATAATCAATACTGTAGTACAATCTTTTAAAACTTTAATAACTACAACTATTGAGGTAGAGAAGAGTTTAGCAAAAATTAACTCAATACTAAAAACCAACTCAAGCGGATTAGCCGCTTTGAAAGATCAGATTTTCAGTATAGCTAAAGGCACCGAGCAGACTTTTGATACTGTTGCAGAAGCAGCATTAGAACTTTCTAGACAGGGTTTAAGTGCGACCGAGGTTACAAAACGATTAAATGACTCTCTAATTTTAGCCAGACTATCTGGACTAAGTGCTTCAGAGGCTGTTGCTGGTTTGACAGCGGCAGTTAACAGTTTTACAAAAGCTGGCTTAACAACAAGCGAGGTTCTTAATAAAATAAGTAATGCCGCTAACCAGTTTGCTGTTTCTGAGAGAGATCTAATTGAGGGATTCAAGCGTTCTGCATCTGTTGCAGAGTTGGCTGGTGTCAGTATAGATGAGCTTGGTGGTATTATTACTGCAGTGCAGCAGAAAACAGCCCGTGGTGGAGCTGTTATAGGAAACTCCTTTAAAACTATTTTCACAAGGATAGGAAGAAAAGATAATTTAAATCTTTTAAGAAGCTTGGGCGTTGACATAACAGATATACAAGGAAAAATATTACCAGCTACAAAACTCATAGAAAATCTTGCTGGGAAGTTAGATGGATTGAACGAAATCCAAGTAAGATCAATAACTCAAAAAATAGGTGGAGGTTTCCAAATAGCCCCATTGCTTGCAGCCTTATCTGATTATAGCAGTGAGTCTTCAGTTGCTGTTGCGGCTACAGAGGCGTTCAGGAACGCAACAGACGAAGCTTACCAAAAGAACATAGTTCTAAGCAAGACTTTGTCTGCAGCAATCAACTCTACAGTACTTAGCGTTAAGGAGCTTGCTAACGCTCTTGGTGAAATAGGAGTAACAGATACTTTTAAAAACATACTCGATACAGTTGGAGGTTTTGTAGAAAAAGTTAAAGGCGTTTTGACTGGAGAGGGTATAGGATCTACATTTGCTAGAGGTATAGTGACTGGTCTTAGCGGAGTTTTAATTAAGGGAGGATTAGCTCTTTTTGCTTTGCTAGTAGGTAAATTAACTTTACAGCTCGCTAAATTTGGAATAGAATCTTTTAAAACATTTTTCGGTTTAAACAAAGCCGCTAAACAACTCGAAAATACTCAGAGACAAATAGCTGCGACTCTTCTTAAAGACAGCGCTATAAGAAAACAAATACTAAATATAGAAAACAGCACAGCTACCGTTGCTGTGAAAAGAGCGCAACAAGCAGCTGTGTTTACTACAGCTTTGAATGAGCAGTTAAGGATAGTAAGTCAGATAAGTAGAATTTCTGGATCTATTGCTGGTCCAGTTGTTAGAGGAACTCAAGAGGTGAGAAATTCTGCTGGAGGTTTTATTCCAGTCGGAGCTGAAAACAGGGATATATCAAAAGGTGTAGGAGGCGCTCCAAAATCAGCGAAGTCCGTAGTGTTGCCAAACTTCTCTTTTGGAGGCGGCAAAAAGGGAACTATGGTCGCTAATGATAGTGAATATATAGTACCTAATTACGCTGGAGGGGGTTCAGCTATATTCAATCAAGATATGGCCAATAATATTGGTCTGCCTAAAGGAGCTAAAAAGATTAATGCTGCTGGAGGGTATATACCAAACTTTGCTTCAGTGGCTGGCAGCAAATTCGGACCAGCTGGAGTAATATCCAAAATTGGAGCTAAAGATATTAATGATGTAAAAAATAGCCCTTTTACTCAAGTTGTAGGTAAGAAAGTTATTTATGACGATGGTGACGATAAGTGGGAGGGTTTTGAATCTAATTTTTATAGCGGTAAAGATAAAAAATTCAGATCTGGAGCGGATGCAACTAAAGCTTTAGAAGATAGAGCTGGCAAACAAGCAAGCGGAAAAGGGATATTTGATCTAGATGCAAACCAATTAGGAGGTATTGCTTTGATATCTCCAAGGTTTGGTTCTGGTGTTGGATCTTTAAAGACTCCAGAAGTAAATCTAGGAGGAATTAAAGCTATAAATGCAAGGTTTGGAGAAGGGAATAAAGATATTAAAGATAGTTATGTAGAGTTATCTAATATACAAACGGCAAATACGCCAAGCGGTAAAGATGTAAAAGGTTTAACAAAGGACGTAAACAAGTTTTTTGCGCAAGGTATAGTAGATTTAGCTCAAAGTCTTTATAGCCCATTTAATGTTGCCAGTGGTGGCGAGTTCGCAGATAAGCTACAGAATTTAGGGACTACTCAAAAATTACTACCGCCAGCCGCAGAGGGAGCGCTTTTTGAGGCTGCTGGTAAAGTTGCATTAAGCACATCAAAAAACTTAACTTCCTTCTTTAAAAAGAGTGACGAAAATAGACCCTTTGACTTTAACGATGGCAAGGCGTTAAACAAATTTTTTAAAGTTAATGCTTCTAAAGGTGAGGCTAAAAGAGGTGAGGAAGTAGGATTTAAGAGTGGTGATCAAGTTAAGGGTCTGTTGAAAAAAACATTCAATGATTCTCTAACTGGACCAAAGGCCTTTGCTTTGTTAGAGGCGCAGGGTTTATTTAGTGCGGCAAGGGGTTATATACCAAATTTTGCTGACGAGAGGCAAAAGACAGTTACACGCCAAAAGGCGAGCAAGAAAGAAAGAGAGGCTGGTATAACACAAGTCATTAGAACTGGCGGCTTTGATTTAAGATCAGAAGAATATAAAGGTGTCGCTGATACTGGTAGGGGCGAAGATCGTAGCCAAATAGATTATCTTAATCCTAAGTCTTTCACTGCTAGAATAAAAGAGATGAAAGGTCGTAGTGGAAAAAGTTTCACTAAAGAGGCTTTAGAGATAGTGGAATCTGAAGATAAACAAAGAATAAAAAATGCTCTTGGCGCGGCTGGTCCAAAAACAAATTTAGACCAATGGATAAAGAATAAAAAAGCAAAAAAACAAAAGGTTCCAAGCTTGGTAGATAAAAACGAAAAAGTTAGTTTCTTGGAGCAGAAGCAAGGCTTAATAAATAATATAAAAGGTGAGCTTTTTGAAAGATGGATTTTAGAAAATAATGAAGGTCTTATAGCGGCCAATACTCCAAATGCTCCTTTAGATTTTCAATATAAAGACGATGTAAAGAATGCTAAAAAGAATATTCTTATAGGGGCAGAGGCTAAAGTCGGCGAGTTCACGAATCACGGTTTAATATCAAAAGCTATAAATCAAAAATTTGGTTACGATAATAAAAACGAAAAGAGCAACAATATCTCTCAATTAGGCGTTCTTGATGTTTTAGTTCCTTCTTCGGCTCGCGGGTACATACCAAACTACGCCCAAAGCCCACTTGAAAACGCTGTCCAAAGAGAAAGGGAAGCTGGTTTAAACACAAACCAAATCAGAATAAACCAAAGCGGCAAATTAAGAAACGCTGGAAACCCGCAGGGTTTAGCTGTGACAAACACTAGGGATGAACCTACTGGCAGGATACCAAACTTTGCAATAACAAAAGATACACTTAGTGATTCTGGAATATCTTCTTCAAGCGTAAAAGCTTTTGCTTCAAGCCTTGACTCTTTAAACAAAAAAATAGCAGAGCTAAACCAAGAAGTACAAAACGGCACTAAATCTTATGAGGAGGCATCCAAAGAAGCTTCTGAATATGCGAAAACACTAGCAGAAGGAAACAAGAAAATTTCTGGTGCGGCAAAAGAGGGTATTTCAAACGTAGCTTCTGGATCTATAGAAAAGAAAGAAGATAAAGCCAGAGGAGACTCGACGGCAAAGCTGATAGGTCTTTCTGCAATAGCATTTTCTTTGCAGGGAGCCTTCTCATCTATTGAAGGAGAGTTATCTGGATTTCAAAAAGGTTTAGCTGGGGCTGCTGAAAGCGCTGCTGGAGCTGTAACTACATTTGCTTTATTTGAATCTTTTGGTCAAGATTTAACAGATAAGAACGCTGGTCTTCTTGGTTTAATCAATGGCAAAGGGGAAGGCAAAGGTGGCCCAGGCATTTTAAAAACACTAGGAGGAAAAGGTGGTAAAACTGGAAAAATTGCATCAGGATTTGGTAAAACAATTGGTTTTGCAACTAAAACCTTCACAAAACTTCTTCCTTTTATTGGACAGGCAGTTGTGGCTTTTCAAGGTCTTAGTGCAATAAGCAAGCTTGTAGGAGGTGCATTTGGCGAGCAGTACGATGTAATAAAACAAGTTACCGATTTTTTTAGTGGCCTTATTACTGGTATAGGAGAAAAGCTTAATCTTATTGATACGCCAGCAGAGAAGGCGGCAAAGGCTCTTTCTGAATTAGGTGAAGCAGCTATTCAAAGTGGTTTAGATCTTTCAAAAGGCCCATTAAACTTAGCTGAAGGTAGGTTGGGTTCAAGGAGAGCTGCTTTAGCTGGAGCCAAAGGAGAAGATGGAAAGCTTCTTACAGACCCTGCTGCAATTGTGGCGGGTATATTAAAGACTAGAGGAGAAAGTGGAGGCGGTGTCCTAGGAAAAATTTCAACTGGAAGAGATGATCAAACTTTAGCTCAAGAAATTTCAAAACAATTTGAAAGAGGGCTTCTTAACACTTTGGGAACAGAAGACCGCAAAGTAATTATAGATAATCCAGAAAAAATAGGAGAAGTTCTTGATAAACAATTTAATAAACTTTCTAAAGACCAACAGAAAGAAGCTAAGAGAGGAGTTGGATCAATAACTGGGTTGGAAAGTAAGTTGGCTAGAGCGGTAACAGATGAAGATGTAGAAGAGCAAGAAAGGCTTCAAAAACTTATTATAAAAGAAGAGGAGTCTCAAGCAAATATATTAAAGATCCTAATAGAGAAAAGCAAAGAAAGAAAGAAAGAAGAGGAAATCCAAAAAAAGGTAGTAAAACTTGACTCGGAAAGGTTTAGGCTTTTATTGGATTCTAATCTCGAAAGAGCTAAAACTTTAGCTTCAATTAAAACTGAAGCACAATTTCAATTAGAGCTAGAAGCTTCTTCTGGTAGAGCTGGCAAAATAAGAACAGAGGAAATACAAAAACAAATTCGAGGACTTGAATCGCAAAAGAAACTTAACCAAGACATATCTAACGCTTTTGTTAAGAGAATACAGGGCAATCAATCTATTCAAAATGCTTTGGCCCCAGACGCCACAGATAAGATAAAACAACAGACTGCCAATGAGATAAAAGATATTCTTGTTGACACCAACATTCTTTTGCTTTCTGGCAAAAAAATAGAGGGTGATATAGCTAATATTGTAGAGGATAGATTAAGTAAGATAAGTGGGATAGAAAAGTTAAGTGGAGATATTGTTAGCGTTATTAGAACCGAAATAACAGAAATAACCAAAAAGGCGAAACTTGAGCAAGCTATAACAGAACAGGCTAATGCTCGTCTTAGGTTATTAAAGCTTGAGACAGAAGAAATATCAGAGCAAAGAAGACAAAGGGATCTTCAAAGAGACACGTCAAAAACACTATCAAATACCGCATCAAAATCAACAATTAGCGCTCTTGAAATTGATAAATTACGTGCGGAGCTTTCTTTGGGCGGGGTTTATGGAAGCAGGAATCAAGCTGGCGGCAAAAGAAATATAGCGGAAATAGACTTTAAAATAAGAGCAGAGCAAAATAGAAAACAACAAGAGGATTTTGATACTGGTCAAAAAGATAGCCTTGTTAGCAGAGTTCGTGGAGCTGGGTTTGGAGTGGATAGAGAAAGAAATCTTGAAAAGATAATATCAGATACAGCGCCAAAAGACATACCAGCACTAGTTGGTAAAATTGAGACAGCTATTGTTTTGCAAAGAAGAGGGCAAGAAGCACAAGCCAAACAAGACATAAAGGACGCCCAATCCATAATCCAAGGTCAAAGACAAAATGTAGCTGATTTTTCTACGGCAAGTATTAGCGCGACAACCGCTATGAAAACTAACGTAGATCTTTTTGGAAGTTGGGTAAGCCAACTTGTGAATAAAGAAGCTATAAATGTGGCTTCTGGAAAAATAGAGACAGAAACAAAAAGCATAGCGGATAGGGGAGGTGAGATAAAAGAACTTAAAGAGGCAATCTTAGGTTTGGAATCAAAACAAACAAACTACCAAAATTCGCTTGAAAATTCTTTCTTTAAAAAGGCGAATATTCGCAATAAGGTCAATAACCAAAGCATAGAGCGAAATAGAACAGAAAGGAGCGAAATTGAAAATGCTGGGCTTGACCAGTTCAAATTCAATCTTGGTAAATATGGAACACGTAAAGAACAGCTTGAAAAAGCCGAAAAATTAGGTTTTGATTCGGTCGCGGATGCGGTAAAAAAGTACAGATTACTCGGAGAGAAAATAAAAGAATTGGGTGCTGTAATTAAAGAAGACTCGCAATTTATTGATCGTACGGCTAAAAAAGGGACCGCGATAAAAGAAGATCTAGCACAAAAACAACAAAGCCTAAAAGAAAAGGAGGCGGCTCAGGCACAATCACAAAAAACACTTGCAACATCCAAATTAGATGTTGAAAGGCTTAAGAGTGGCAAATTAGAAACAGAAGATAAATCAGGAAAGGAAGCCGCAGAAAAAACAACTACCGCTGTAGAAAAAACAACTGATGCTATAAAATTATTGCCAAAACAAATTGCCGATTTTTTAAATGGCGCTTTGAAGAGTTCACTTTCTTCTGAATTGCTTAGTTTTGGTTCTGGGCTACCTAAGCTATCTTCTTTTGATTCTTCATTTTTTAATGACGCAGGTGCGGTTGATTTAGCGTCACCAGCAACTTTTGATTCTAATTTTAATTTAGGGTCTTCTTTTCCTCCTTCATCTCCTGCTTCAGGAATACAGTTCGAACCTACTGTTGCTGCGGTTGATCCTGATGTTAGGAATGACGTTGAAAACGCCAAAGCCAAAGCAGACGAGCAAACTAAAGAATATCAAAATAATTCGACAAAGAGTGACTTAGATAGACTAAAAGCTCTTCAAAATATAAACTTAAGTATAACAACTGCTAGCTCTTTAGCTGCCCAAGCAGCCGCTGCTCAAGCAGATACGTTACAGAATGCGCTATTCAAAGCTAGAACATCTTTTGCAACTGGAGATATAGAAAACGCGTTGGTTTCTGGAACAGCTGCTGGAGCTGGAATTAACGTGGGGCTGCAAGGAGGAAGTGACGAAGAAAGAGTGTTAACAGAAAACAGAATTCTAGCCACACTTCAATTGCAAGCTGATATCGCTAGCGAAATAGATGCTTCGAAAAGAGTGGCTTTAGAAGATCAGTTAGACAAGACAATTAGAATTGCAGAACTAAACACTCAAGTTGCTGCGCTTATAGACGCTAAAGACTTTGAAGGCGCTAAAGCGTTACTAACTACCATATCGGCCATAAAGAAAGAGAGTATCGGTATCAAGGACCAACTTTATGCGGCTTTTGTTGTAACTCCTGAACAAGGTAGAGAAAATTTCAAAACCGCTTTTGTAGATGCTTCTGTTCAATTCAGAGATAATGTCATAAACGGAATGACAGAGGCCATAGCAAAAGGGGGAGATTTAAAAGATATTCTTTTAGACGCTTCCGTTTCTTTCTTGCAAAGTCTTTACAAGGCTAACTTACAAAATATAGCAGGAAGTTTATCTGGTATAGTTAGCACTGCGTTTAGTGGATTTGGAGGAGGAGCCACTAGACAGGCTGGAGGTAGAATTTATGGAGGTAGCGGAACTAAAGACGATGTACCAGCGATTCTTATGGGCGGAGAGTATGTCGTTAAAAAAAGCGCCGTATCAAAATATGGACAAGGATTTATGGATTCTATCAACCAAGGTTCCCTTCCAGCTTACGCAGAAGGAGGTTTGGTTACTGAGAACAAAAAGGAATTGCAGGAGTTGCCTACGCAAACTGGAGAGGGAGGGTTCTTCACTCCAGGACTTCAGGGTTATGGAGATATAACTGGAAGGCAGAATCTGCTTGATTTTGCTACTCAAGGATCTACTTCTGGAGCGACAGATATTATATCTAATTTAGGAGGAACTGGCGCATATATAGATCTTGAGCCAGAAAGCCGCAGGTTGACAAACTTTGGAAGAAATGTTGGCACTCCAGAACAAACGAGAGTGCAAGAGGCCAAGAAGCAAGCTCTTGGTTTAGTGTTTCAATACGATAAAACAAGAGATGAACAACTTGATCTATGGAAGCAGAAAAAAGACGCTCGTAATGAAGCTTTAAAAAACGCTATAATTTCATCGGTGGCTTCTGCGGCAATTAGTTCTTTTAGCAGTGGTTATCAAAACGCATCCGACGCTTCTAAAGAAACTGGCGGAAATTTCTTTCAAAACATAGGAGCTGGTCTTAAGGGAGGTTTCACAGGAGGCACTATTTCTTCTGCAAACGGTACTCAGTTTCAGGGTCAAAATTTTGGAGGTCTTTTAAATATATTCAATAGCAAAGGTTATGTGACGGCATCATCTTTTCCTAAATTCGCCGCAAAAGCAAATGCTATATCGTCACAGTTGTCAACAAATACAGCTAATCAAGTAACATCTTCTGTTGCAGAACAAAATAAAATTTCAACTCCAAATAAGGGTAATCTTTTTCAAAGGGTTATAGGTGGCGTAGGAAATGGTTTTAAAGAACTTTTTCAAACTTTTTCAGAAAGCACTTACAATCCAGCTACAGACGGCTTCTTTAATGGAGATAGAGTAAGCCGACTTGTAAATGGATCGCCTAGAGTTGGCGAGCAAGCCGCTACAGAGTTTAACAAAAATGTTATTTGGGACGGCACACAATGGCTTGACCAAAGTACAATGTCTACTGGATATTTGAAACAAGTTCGTGGTTTTGCGTCTGGAGGAATGATTCCTCCTCAAGCTGGCATGGATACAGTGCCAGCTATGTTGAATGGAGGCGAGTTTGTAATGAATAGCGCTGCAGTGAGTAGAGTAGGAGAGTCTAATTTACAGGGTTTAAACGCTGGCGGTAATAACCTAGAATCAAACACAGACACTAGCAGTAGGGAAGTTATAGATAAGCTAGAAGATTTGATTGATGTTTCAAAAGATAAGGTTGGAGATATAAATATCACAATTAATACTGGAGCTGGAGCTGGAGCTGGAGCTGGAAACGGTGGACAAGGAGCTACCACAGGAAGACAAGGAGAAGGAGCGGCAGCAGGAGGATTAGGTGGTAATCAGACAAATGAAGACAACAAGAGAATAGCTAATCTTATTAAAGAACAGGTTCTTGCGGTTTTGGCTGATGAGAAAAGATTAGGTGGTCAATTAAGAAGATAAAAATGTTCAACGCTAAATTTAATCATGAATCTAGATTCTTTGCTGGAGACTATGAGGTTTCTGGAATAGAATCTTTGAATTTAAGTTATTCTGCTGGTTCAAAAATAGAGTATCCGCTTGGTACAAGAAAAGGTTTCAATTCTGTCGCTAGTCAAAATAGCCAAACCTTGACTATAAATAGAAATTTAATATATGAAGATTACTTATTAAGTTATACTGGCAATAATTCTATTGACGGGAGTATATATTATGATGGAGTTCATTATGGATTCAATGAGGGATATTTATCTTCTTACTCTTTGAATTGCGCTGTTGGTTCGGTGCCTAGAAGTTCTGCAAATATATTTATATTAGATGAAATGATGACTGGAATTGATGCTAGTGATAATTTTCAGGTAGCCGCGCATCCTTTAATAGATATACCAAGCCAAGGTTCTATAACGATGTCTTGTGACAATTCTTCGACAAATAGAATTTCTAATTTTGATTATTCAATAAACTTAAAAAGAAAACCTTTTTACGGGATTTGTAACAAAAGACATCAAGACATTAGATTAATACCTCCAGTTGAATATACTTGTTCTGTACAAATAGATGTAGACGAAGCTTTTCTTGGTAATTCTTGGGCTTTTTTCGATGAAAGAGAAAATAAAAATGTCAATTTAAATGTAAAAGGTAGAGGCGGAACTGATTTACAGAGTGTAAATATACCGAACGCTAGTTTAGTTGGTGAATCCTTGGATGTATCGGCTGATGGGGCGTTGAAGTTGTCTTTAAACTACCAAGGACATATATAATGGCTAACGTTTACTTAAAATCAGATCTGCAATATGATAGAAGTAGAAACCTATCTGGAATAGAGGATACTTCGGTTACTAATTATGACCCGACTTACGGCTCTTCTGTTACGTTCTCTTCTGAGTTTAGAACCCAGAGGCAAGATGACAATTATTTTTTCGTACATCCAAAAGATGTAAATTCTTTAAACGCATCATTCCGAGTTGTTTTTAAAGAAAATGGACAGGATGCAGTTAAATTAGTAAATGAGTTAGAAAAAAAAGGTGGGTGGAATCCCTTTAATATAAAAACGGACAGGAGTGTATATAAAGATGTGTATGGGTATTGTGATTCTTATAGCGTCACACATAAGGGAGAGAAAAGTTTTGAGATAAATCTAGACTTCAATGCTGACGAAATACCAAATCTTTTTAATTGGAAGACTAAATCGTATGTTAATTTTCCTTTTGTTCAGTGGGCGGCAAATAAGCTATATCTAAAAAACGATGTTGTTTATTATGGAGGCTTAGGAACAAGTACTAATAAGTTAAATAACTTCTTTTATTGTCTTGAAGACCACCGTTCTTCAGACAGCAAAAAACCAAACATTCAAGATAGTCAGTGGACGCAAGAATTTCGTTGGTGTCCAGACGCGAATTGGCAGAACTCGGTATCCTTTGATGTAACAAAATTTGACTCGGATTTTACACAAAGAGAAAAAAATAGAGTCAATACGGCTGTTTTCCCAATCGAATATAAATTTACAGCAATAGACACAAAGCAATTAAAGGCTATGTTGCATTTTTTAGAAAGTAAGGGTGGATATAGAAGATATATAAACACAATACCTTCTTTATATAATAGGCCTAAGGTTTTAATTGCAATAGAGTGGACTCACACATGGTTAAGCTGTGATACTCATAGTTTAACTATAAAAATGATAGAAGATCCTCTTGGTGCTATAGCTGATGCTCCGCTACCATTACCGCCTCCGCCGCCACCGATTAACTGGGAGTTGCAACCTTTAAACTTTCCACAGGGGGTCGCAATAGATAATAATTATATCTATTGGTCAGAAGGTGGTTCTCCAAACAAAGTGGGGAGAGCTGATTTAGATACATCGGACAACAAACAATTTATAGTCCCAAGCGCATCAAGAGTTGGCCAAGTCGCGGTAGATGGGTCTTATATATATTGGAGTGGGTTTCTAACAAATAGAGTAGAACGCGCCGATATCGCAACGGGAGCAAATATAACTATTATAGTATCAGGCGCAACAAGAGCTAGAGGTGTTTCAGTAGATGACACTCATGTATATTGGACTGAGTATTTAGCTGGTAATACGAGCAGAATAAGAAAGTGGGAAAAAACAACAAGTATTGTCACTAATGTAGCAACGGGTTTAGTAGATCCATTTATGACTGCTTTATTTGGAAACCATATATATTGGACAGATTTTCGCTCAGGCATAATTAAGAGAATTGAGAAAAGCGGTGCTAACATAACTGATTTTATAACAGGTCTTCCATTGAATGGCTTAACTGGAATAGCAACAGACTCTAACTATGTATATTTTGCATTACAGGATTTTGCAACTCCAACCAACGGAAAAATACAAAGAGCCGACTTATTGACTGGAGCTAATATAACTGATGTAATTACAGGAATAGATAGGCCGTTCGCAATTGCAGTTAATGATCAATACCTATATTGGTGTGATGCTTATAATGGTGAAGTTCATAGAATAGTAAAGTAATGAGGGATTTAATAAAAAGTAACAACACTCTTGTATTGATAGCTGGTTCTCCAGCTTTTAAAACAACTGACGAAACTGGTTATCTTTTTTCGGCAATTCAAAACTCATCATATTCATTCCAAATGGATAGAAATAGTTTCAGGCAAGTAGGAAGAAAAAAACTACAAGTTAATGATGTTAATAGGCATCCAGATGTTGACCTAACAATCAACTATCTTATGTCTCCAACAATGTATAACGAAACATCTTTAGGATTAAATTTTTCATTGGGTAAAAATTATATTCCTGTTGGTTTGCTTGAGGGGTTAAGTGATAAATCTTATAATTTCTATTTTTATAATCATCCAGAACAAGGTTACGATGCGATAGAATATTTTAAATCTACAGACTTATCGACTCCTAATGGAGGCGAAGTTATTTCTATAGGGAACGCTTATCTAAACAATTATGCAATAACTTTTGAAAATGGCTCAATACCTTCAGTAACAACTAGTTATAAGTGTTCTAATATAGAGGGTTCTCTGTATGAAGGTTTGATTAAATCTCCAGCAATCAACCTTCAAAATGGAAATTCCATAGGGGTTGGAAATATAAACTTAGAAAATTCGGTTTTATCTGGAACTATTAATGGCGAGACTTTTGATAGATCTGATCCATCTATACTAAGCAACTCATGCGGTCTTGATTTAAAATTAGAAAACATTCAAGTTGGAGGACAGCGTTTATCAGAGGAAGAACACCTTTTACAGTCTTTTCAGTTCTCGGTGGATTTGGCGAGAATACCTTTATACGGGCTTGGATCTGATTATGTTTATGGAAGAAAGGTGCAATATCCAATAAGAGGAAATATATCAATATCATCAAAAGTTGACAACTACGAGGTTGGATTTGTTTCTGGTTTAT
>Ga0070748_1000166_pt1 | contig 34348 bp, 52 predicted proteins | sample VirMetDEL_Nov_12_FD_77015 | JGI IMG/M metagenome (GOLD analysis project Ga0070748, IMG submission 77015) | Aqueous microbial communities from the Delaware River and Bay under freshwater to marine salinity gradient to study organic matter... | ecosystem: Environmental > Aquatic > Marine > Coastal... | reverse complement strand
GAAGCGGTGAGTGTAGGAGCAGTTGCGGCAGGCCAATCAACCGATGCAGGCCATGTCTGTGCTGCCGAGCCTCCGTTGACTAACTTAAGACTAAAGCTGCAAAGCTCGTCACTTGCAGTAGGATTAGAGAACGTCCAAGTAGTTGCGCCAGTGGTTGTGGCTGTTACTGAGTTACCTGCTGTTAGGTCAATCGTCTTAGCACCTGTAGCATTACCAATGGCATTAGTAATCTCGCCGTAGTCTTTTAAGTTAATTGCTGAGACTGTTTGGTCTGCGCCTGTCAACTCAGCAGACAAGGTTAGTCCTGCAAGTGTAGGATTACTTGTTCCGGCTTTTGCATTTAACTGCGTCTGTATATTAGAAGTAACTCCATCAGAATAATTAAGCTCTGCTGCAGTACTTGTAACACCATCAAGGATATTAAGTTCTGCTGCAGTACTTGTAACACCATCAAGGATGTTTAGTTCAGCAGCCGTTGAGGTTACAGAAGTTCCTGCAATCTGTAGCGTTGTTGCATTAACTTCGCCAGATGATCCATATACAACAGCTTTACTATTAACAATAGTTCCTGCGCTAGAACCGTCTACTAGATTCAACTCTGCAGCTGTACTAGTAACACCATCAAGGATATTGAGTTCTGCTGTAGTACTAGTTACACCATCAAGAATGTTTAACTCTGTTGCGGTACTCGTAACCCCATCAAGGATATTAAGTTCGGCTGTAGTAGCTGTTACACCGTCAAGAAGATTAAGCTCCGTAGCTGTTGCAGAAACTACTACATCTTCATTAATTTTAGGAGAAGTTAAAGTCTTGTTAGTAAGAGTGTCTGTGGTTGCTCTGCCAACTAGCGTATCTGTAGCAGCAGGTAATGTAAGAGTTACGTTACCGCTGTAGGCACTATGTGCTGCTGATTGTAGTTGAGTATAGTGGGCATTAGAAGCTTCGCAATAGAACTTGACATTAGAAACAGACCCACCATTCTTTAAAACAATTTCGCCTGTCTGTATATCTACATTACCGTCTATTCTAACTACCCCAGTTCCATTAGGAGTTAAAGCAATATTACCGTTAGATGTAGAGACTAGCCCATTACCATTAACATCTAAGTCTCCACCAAGCTGAGGCGAAGTATCTTCTACTACATTAGATAAGTCTCCACTTGAGCCAGTACCTGCAATAATAGTTGACCTAGCAATTTTTTTAAGGCCACCACCAGAAGTATCAACTGCTAGTAAAACATCATCATCAGCAACAGTGCTAATTTCTGATAGATCTGTTACAGCTACAGGATTAAAATTAGTGCCGTCAGCAACTAAAATATGACCTGCAGTGTTTGTACCCATTATAAGATCATCACCACTTATAGTGAGATCACCTGCGAGGGTAAGATTTCTTATTCCAGTGTAATCTTTGTTTGAATCTAAAATAACAGCTTTAGAGGCAATGGCTGTACCTACTGCAGTACTTCCTAAATCTAAAGCATTTAGTTCTCCTACAACTGCTGTAATACCATCTAAAACATTTAACTCTGCGGCAGTGCTTGTAACACCATCAAGTATATTTAGCTCTGCTGCAGTGCTAGTTACACCATCTAAAATATTTAGTTCTGCGGCTGTAGAAGTTATTGCAGTACCATTAAAGTTAATAGCATCTACATAAGCAGTACCATCAATATATAGATCTTGCCATTGCTGTGTTGCTGCTCCTAAATCATAAGTATCATCTGTGTTAGGTATAATGCTACTATTTACATCAGCACCAAAAACAACATTGTCACTGGCAGCATCACCCAGAGTTAAGGTGCCTCCATTAAATGTAGTAGTTCCTGTGACTGTAAGGTTGCCACCAACATCTACATTACCAGTTGTAGTGATAGCATCTATGTAGGCATTTGCCCAATAATTAGAGCTGTCCCCAAGATCGTGAGTACTGTCAGCACTGGGTATAATATTTGATGCCACGTCAGCGGTAAATGTGACTGTATCTGCTGCTGCGTTTCCAAGTGTGGTATTTCCTTGCACAGATAAAGTACTGCTAAGTGTAACAGCACCAGAAGCATCAAGGGTTGTAAATGCTCCGGTACTAGCAGAAGAAGCACCAACTGTAGCCCCATCAATAGTTCCACCATTTATGTCTGCCGTATCAGCAACTAAAGCATCTACCGTTGCTGTCCCATCTAAATATAAATCCTTAAACTCAAGAGAGCTTGTACCTAAATCAATGTCATTATCCGTAACAGGTACAATAGCTCCATCTTGGATTCTTACCTGCTCTACAGCAGCTCCTCCAACTTCTACATATACTCCCCAACGATTGTTTGTACTATCAACAACAATTTTATTAAAAAAATCTAAGTCACCAATAGTATGTATATTCCCGCCTTGGCCTGCACTTCCGTCATGTCTATGCCCAGTAGAGCTTGCGCTAGAAGTAGAATAACTAAAAGCGTTTAGCAACTGATCATATTCATCGTTAAACAAAGAAGCTGTTATAGTATCGCCGTCTGAAAAGGTACTTTGTCTTGTGTAATTCTGTGCCATTATTATCTCCTACCAGATGGCATGTAATCTAGGTAAAACCCATTTATAGCATAGGGCCTACTTGTATCATTAGTTCTAATTCTTAAACTTACAGTATGACCACTACCTGTTAATGTAGTTCTAACCATAGGACTTGCACTTGCTCCAAAAGTAGCAGAGCCAAACAAAACTGAATTTTGACCGAATATAGCGGGTAAAGGTACACCTGCAATTGTAATTTCTGCTGGCTGTGGTATGTCAGTACTTTTGTAATCGTATCGCACTCTTAATGAAGGAGCTACATCGCCTTCAGGAGAAATAGAAGTTTTTACATATTTTAAAGTTTTTAATGTTCCAATATCTCCGAAGTCTAAATCTGGAGTTTCATAAGTAGCTAATATGTTATTCTCAGTACCGTCTACTAAAAAAGAAAATCCTGTGTCATGATTGTAAACATAACCATCTTTATCACCATGATACAGTCGTTCTATTCCATCTTTATCAAAACCAGAATTTAAACCAAAAGCCTGTATGCCTTTTGTTTCTGACCACTCAAAACCTTGTCCTGTAAAAGTACCTATAATTCCTTTAGAAGTAGAAGGAGAAGAAGTGGCTCCTGCATAAAATAATCTATACTGAGATTTAGATCTTAATACAGTACTATCAATTTGAAAATCATTTATATTATCAGCTACAGTAGTTATAATACTTTGTATTTGTCTTGATACTGAGCTTAATTCTGTATCACCAATACGCGCTGTACCTGCAATTGTCCGAATACCATCAGGAGCTAGAAAAACTAAGTCACCACCAATTTCTTGGATACTATAGCCACTAATACAACCTACGTTTTCTGCAATAGGATCTATTCTTATATTTGCAGAATCGTTTATGTTTATAAGTTTGTGTATACTGTTTCTAGCAAAAACAATAAGATCAGTTCGGAAACCTTTAATTCCTTGTATCTGATCTGATATGGTTACTGAACCTGCTCCAGTGCCAGTAAAGTTTGTAGCATCATTGTAAACACTGTAATAAACGACATTTAAATTATCTTCTACGCCTGTAGCAATTAAATGGTGATCGTGTACTGTTATATATTTAACTGCATTTGAACCGTCTACTGTTATTTCTTCAGCAAAGAATGTGCGTGTAGTAATATCACCAGTGCCTTCCATTCTAAATGAATATAGTTTATTAGCACCATCAGCAATAACAACTTGACCATAATCAAAAGTAGCACCTTCAAATACTACAAACTGACACTGTTGTTGTAATGTCCTAGTAAGAGTTGAGCGGCCTGTGAAGGTAGAATAGTTATCCCCACTATTAGCTACACTACTACGATTTATACTTATCCAACTTGTACCCGTATTACTAAAAAATATATCAGTACCAGAACAAACTATAACTCCATCAGCATAAGGAAATGTTCCTAAGATTTGATTAGAACTATTTGGCCTAGTAGCACCATCACCACCAAAAGCAGTGAATCCGTTTACACGTTTATACCCACCATCAGGATCTACTTCAAAATTTATAAGTGAAGTAGCAAATCCCGGCTGACCTAAAAGCTCTAAAGAATTTAGATTAGTATTTAAACCGCCTCTACATGATAAACCAAATGCCAAAGACATTAGATAAATACCACTCTATCGTCTTTAAAGTAAGAAGTGCTTGGGCCTAGTAAATTTTCTCTCATGCTTCTAAGTCCTTTTTTATAATCTTCCATAGCAAACGCAGCAGACTGAGGGTTTTCTTTAAACTGGTGCATAAAGTATCTAGCTTTTGCTAGTAAGGTGGAGCTATAAACATCAGGAAATACAATTTCATCTGAATGAGCAGAAAGCTCAGTAGGTAAGTCATAAGCAAAAAACCATACTTTATATACCTTGTCGGGTATAGGGCTTAATGCAAACTTTCTACCATCTTGACTTCTTATCACTGCATTTGGTTGACCGCCTTGGGCCTGATCAGCATCATCAGCATTTTCTTTAGTACGTCTGAAATCTTTCCAAGTATCCATAGTTATATAGCTAAGATTTTTAGATACATAAGGAGCAGCTTCTCCTGAAACCCCAACTGTAGTGATATAAAAATTATCCCACTCAATGGCTCCGTAGTCTGTTGTTAAACTACTGCTTGCTTCTTTTAACTCATACCATCGTGTACCAGCCACAGTATCGACAGATACATTACCGTACATTGGATCAGTAGCTCCACTTTCTGCTGTAGCAAGAAAAGGCCACTTAGGTTCTTCTGTTACGATATCTAAGTAAGCCCGGTTGATACAGTCTTTAGCGTGAGCTTGTATTCCAATAGAAGAATTAAAGTTAGAGGAAGTTAATACTACTTCATTTAACTCTCGCAATAATTCATTTGTGAGCTGCAAAAAAGTTTTAGCCATTATTTTTTATGCACCTTTTGAATATCAAAGTTTGCAGACTTTGAAGATCCTGTATGTTTTTTATAACCATCTTTAGGATCTTTCATTAGTTTGAAAGATTTACCATTCTTCATCCAATGATAACCTTCGGGAGCTTGAACTTTCATGTTAACAAGGCTTCGCAGTTTGCATAGAATTGGCTACAGAACCGCCTTTGCTATACTCTCCACGCGCTGCTTTATTACCATCTTTCTTAACTTTACTGCCATGACCGTATTTCATTCTACCGCCACTCATCATTTTCTTTTTATCACCATACATCATATTACTTCTCCTACTTATGATTTACAGGATTATTAGGATTCCTAAAAATTTTGTCGTAGTTAGCATCAGCCTTTTTTTTATCTTCGTTCCTATAATATTTAGAACGAATTTTTATTTTCTTATCGACATTAAATCTTAGTGGGTTTTGTTCGCTTCCAATTTGAGGCACTTATAATCTCCATAAATTAAAGGGGGCCATATTTCAGACCCCCGATAATATTAGTCGATACCGTAGAATGCGGATACCAGAGCTTCTGGACGCAGTACCTTGGCTCCATAAACATGGAGGCCACGCACGATGTCACCAAAGCTGCTTGGATCACGAATTACTTCAGTATTAACGATGGTTTGAGCAGTACATGTAGAAGACATGTGACCGGCAATACACTTACCTGCGGCATTAGTAGTCGAAGCAATGTTGTTGCTCTTGTACATATCAAATCCACGTAGCTTACCAGATGATACCAGACCGTTACGGATTGAGCCTTGACCTGCGTTAAAGTCAACGCTGATTAGCTTAGAAGAACTCTTCACTAGCTGCTCATAGAACTCTGGATTGGCAAGGAACCAACGACCTTCTTCAGGAACATTTTGCTCGTCAAGAAGACGGGCCATGTGTGAAAGAACGTCAATTGGATCATGCTCACTAGCAGCATAGCCAATATCAAGATTACCCGTACCATCAAAAGTACCTTCAGCAAGATCAGTTGCGTTGTCTGAACCTAAGATGTGGTTCGGACTAGCAGCAGAAGTTCCTGCGAACATAGCAGCAATAACGCCTTCGTCAAACGCATCGCGCAAAGAGTATGCTGCAGAAGAAGCAGCTACTTCACGGAAGTTCACGTGAGACATATTACTCTCAATATCATCTACGATGAACTTGAAAGCATTTGCTGTATCGACAACCAAGTTTACTTCTTGGTCAGTCAATTTAGTTGACGTTACATCTGCACCACGCTCATACTGATAAACAGTAATGGTTGGTTCTTTGATGATTTTTACAGAATCTCCATAAGCGGAAATCTCTCCTGCGTAATCTGTATTAGTAATAGCTTCTGCTACAGATGACTTGCGAAAGAAATTCAGTACTGACTTGCTATAAATAGCAGGTAGAAAGTATGAATTGGTCTGACCTGATACAGAGTTTCCAAAGTTACCATTGGTGTCTGTGCTTTGTTCAAAAAATTGATCGGATTGGTTATAAGCCATTTTTAATTACCTCAATAAAAGACAAATTATTTAGTCACTCGTCCTTCACTAATTGCTTGATTAATATCTTCTTCATATTTATCATAATCAGCTACGGACATACGAGCGATTTCCCGTTCAGTCCATATTCTAGGTTGTTTAGCATCCACAGATTTCGTTTTAGTTGAAACCATATCAGCAGCACTTCCTTGAGTTATGGACTTCCTTTTGGTTGACTGAGTAGAATTAATTCCTTTTTCAAGCTTATACAAATCAATAGCTTTGACAGCTAATGAGGCATTATTAGGATTATTATAAATCCAATCTTGTATTTGATCAGGCTGCTCTTTAGCCCACTCATGAAATTGAGTATCACCACGTAAGTCTTCAAAGTCAGGATGTTTATTACGCATCTCGGCTTCGGCCTCTTTCCTAGCAATATCAGCTTCACGTTGCTTCAGTGAAACCAACTCTTGGCGTATATCTGCCAACTGCTGTTCATTCTGAAGATGTGCTACAGATTCAACTGTGTCATACAAGTCAGGATTCTTTTTCCTAAAAGTTTCTAACTCTTCGGCAGACTTTGGAGTTTGATATGGGGGAGCATTTATCTGTGCTTCAGCTACCAATTCATTCTCGCGCTGCTTAAATTCAGAAACTTTTGTATCGTAATGCTTCTTTAAATCATCATAGCGTTTCTTATAATTAACATCTTTAGCTTCTTTAGTAGGGGCTTCAGCTTCTTTGCTGGAGGTGGCCTTAGCTTTAGGTGGTTCAAAGAATAGTCCATCAGCACTTTTAGTTTGAGGAGCTTGCGCCCCTTCATGCCAATCTTTCTTTGCATTATAAGGATTTGCTTCTTCTTCAATTTTTTCTGCTACAGTCATGTTACTTCTCCAAACGGGGCTTGTTGTCTGCAAGGTAGCCTATCTTAAATGTTTCGTCAAACTGATAGGGGCTTGTTACTTCAAGGTAGCCGTATTAACGTACACTCGGCATCTTACTTGCAGCAGCCATCTGTTGTTGAATAATATCTTCATTACTCTTAGATGTTGTTTGCAAGCTGTCAGGCCGACTCATTAAGCCACCATCATAAGCACGTTCAGCCTCATCCATCATAACTTGGAGGTTGTCAGCACCTATTTGATCAGTAGCTTTTCTGGTCATCACAAACTCACCGTCAGATAATCTAGCGGGTATTGAATCTGATACACCAGTTCCGGGGCCTTCAACTTCTCCAGCCCCAGAAAACTCAGAAGCAGTCATCACAACTTTACTTATAATAGATACAAGCTGTGGATCTGCTTCTAAAGCATTCTTTAAATATTCTTGTTCAGTTGGATCAAGGGTTTCATTAATTACATATGAAAAATAGTCTTGCTCCATTTTCCCATCAGGGAGTTGAGAAGCTTGAGCTTCTGCCATTTCTTCAGGTGGTATATTAGGATAAGTGTCTACAGGCATTCCTTCTGTAGGAACCATCATAGATCCACCTTCATTCATTTTAATCATCTTACGCGCCGCTGCCATCAATCCACCTGCTGCTTTATTTTCTCTTTTTACTGGTAAATCAGCTAGATAAGTACGACCTTCAAATTCAAAAGTATCTGCTCTTGCTTCTCTTGCGTTTTTAAATGCTTCTCTAAATGCTGCTGCAGAATCAGTATTCTTAGCATAAGTAGGAAAATCTTTTGGATTAGTTCTTTGATCTATATTTTTTATTTCTATTTCTATTTCGCCAGCATTTGCAGCTTCAATTAGCCTTGACCCTTCTGGAGAATTAATATTGTAGCCAATACCCCCTGCTACCACTGCTGCCCCTGCTCCGATAGCAGTTTTATCTTTTATTACACTAGCTTGAGCCGCACTAGCTTTTCTGGTGGCTTGTTGCTCTTTTGTTAGAGGTCTTATTAGTTTTAATAATGTTTTTACTAACGCACCACCCGCATAAGCTTGACGCTCTACAGGAGCTAACATTGAAGATTGTCCATTCATAATTCCACCAGTGTTCCTAAATCTACGTGCTGTTTTAGCAGCTTTCTTGGGTTGTTTAGAGAATTGTTTACCTTTCTTTGTATCTTCTCTCTTTTTTCTAGAGCTTGCGGCATACTCAGAATCAGACATAGCAGCTATAGCTTTTTTCGGTAGATACCTTTCTCCCGTAGCCTTAGACCCTTGAGTAGAAGGTTTACCACTTTTGGTAGTCCACTCTTGGTCTGTCCAATCTTTTAAAGACTTCTGAGACTTTTTCATTTACTTGTAACCACCGCCTTTAGCTTTATATTCTTTTGCAAGCATCTGAGCTTTACGCGCTGACCACTGACCGGGCTTACCGCCTTTTCCTGCGCCTTTAATTTTATTAAAAAGGTTCTTACGCATTGTAGGCTTAGTATAGTTACCAGCCTCATTAACTCTCGACTTCTTCGTAGGCATTTACATTATCCTTCAATCTCTCTAGACGTTCCAGAGAACTCACTCTCCCCTGACTGCGGTACACTTCCAGTTCCGATGTTGCCACCGCCAGTACCCGTAGCTCCGACATCTTGGCCTTCTGGAGGTACTCCTTCAGGGCCTCCCATGTCTCCGGGTTGTTGATTATTGGCTTGAGCTTCCTGACTATTGCTTTGTCCAGCATTTTGTAATCCTATAATTTTAGCTATAACAGCCGCTTCTTCTGGATCATTTAACAATTCATCTGGATCAAGTTCCAGAGAATAAGCCAGTTCGCTGATTAGCTTGTTGATTTTAATAAAAGGTGCAATGGAAGGATTCTGTGCTGTTTGTAGGAACATTGTCAAGCGTTGACTACGTACTTCTTTTTGCATCAGGCTATTAGTGCCTGTAGCTTTTACTTCTAGATCTCCTTCTATATTCAGTTTCTTTTCCAAGAACTGCATATTCCACTGATAGTAAGCTTCACCAAGAGGACGTAAAAGGAAATCATCTAGATTTTTTATTACTGTTTTAATATTAAGTGAGGCAGCACCTAAAAGCATTGACATACCAGAAGCGGTACGGGTCATGCTTTGAACGCCTGTTTGCCCATGTGAGTAGCTTGGTATTCCTGTCTGCTCATCTGCAAGTTGACGGAAACGATCAAACATCATCATGTTTTCATTTGATGTATTAGGAAACTTCACTCCATTAATGGCTTGCCCCGGAACACCTGCTTGGCGTTTGAATATTTTACCGGGAAAGATCTCCATGCTTTGACCGCCTACAAGAGCAGACTCATCCACATCAAAGACTAATGAACCTGACAACGCTAAGTTGTCTATAGCCATACGTGCATGACCATTCATAATCTTTTGTGAGTCATCCATGTTTTCAGCTACGCCTATGCCAAAAAAGCTATAGGGATTTCTTTCATATGGAAAGGCGTTGTACGGAATACGGTATGGTGAAAAGGGATTTACTACTGCCCTTAAAATATTACCATTACAAATCCAAGCGTTTATCTGTACTTCGTCTAACTCATCAGTACCTTCTGGAAGCTCTACTCCTGCTTCCTTGGCATACTCAGAATCCATGATGCCCCAGTATTCAATTACTTCGTACTGACCAGCTCCATATTCTTCTGTTCGTGCATCGTCTTTAAGTTCATGCTCATAGTGATCAGCCTCATAGTTAGGCCCCATACGTAGAGCAGTACGAATAGCTTCCTTGTCAAAGTAAGGCATACGAGCTAAGGCGCGTATCTGTGATCTGTTCATTTTATGGCGATGAAAGGCGTACTCACATTCATCCATATTAGTAGCATTCGGATCAGGAAAGAAATCCCATATACTTACAAACTCAATACGAGGAACACGAACATCTACAGGATCGTATTCTCTATCGCCTTCTGCATTCTCTTTCCAGCGATTCAGAGTTTTATTAAAGTTAAATGGGCCTTTAATGATTCCTGTTCCAAACATAGAACATTCAAACAAGGCATTCCGTATTTCGCTAGATCCTTTTGACTCTTCTATCTGATCATGGATAATTTTTTCCATGCGTCTAGCAGATTCTGTTGCTGGTTTAGTTTGATAGAACTGAGGTATTGCAGAAGCACCGTCTATCAACGAATCTTTTAGGACAGCATCAATATCTTCAGTCTGTCCTTTAGTATAGGTTTCCCCGGCATTTAAGACTTCTTTATCGTCACCTGTATACCCTACATTGTAAGGATTTGATGTTTCAGGCTCCGGGGTAGGTAAGCTAGTTTCGATGCTTGGAACAGGGTTCTGCGTATCTAGGTGAGCATACTCGGCTACACCTTCCGGCATCTTTGTTTCAGATATTCCAATTGGGAGTTTATTGGAACCAAAGACCACATCAACTAGCTGACCAAAAGCGGCAAGTACTTTAGTCTTAGTTACTTTTACAAATACTCTAGATTTTTCTGATTCTCTGAATCTATAATGTTTTGCATAAAGACCACGATAATTATGATAAGCAGTAATCCATCTCTTCTCATCATGATCTCTAGCCATCTTAGCTGACAGATAACGATCTGTAATAATACCTACAAACTGATTATGAACAACATTTTCAAGGTCAATATTTTTACCTTGTTCGCCTTCCACATCTTGAAAGTAAACACTATTTGCGCTTTCTGTTTTTGGGTTTTCATCAGCCATACTATTACCTAAAATCTTCTTATAAATGTTAAAGAACGATTTTTTCCATTCTGTCGATATTTTATTTCTGTATTTTTATTAGGGCGATAACTTCCAAATACAGAAGTATTATTATTATTTAAATTTCTAGAAGCTCCTATATTAATTTTATTACTAGGAGATGATAGATTAACATTTACTGCTTTATTTAAATTTTTTCTATTACCAGAAAAAGAAGACGAAATATTTGTATTTGTATCGCCTATACTTTTAAAGTTTTTAGAAACTACAACAGATGAACCATTACTGTACTTTTGTCTTTTCATAATTAGTACCCAAACTCCGAATCCAGTGGAGTAAACGCTTGCGCCCTATGCATGTCTCTTATTCTAGATAAAGGATCAGCAATTTTAGGTCTAGACATAATTAAATATCTAAGCGCATCATATGCGTGATCCGATGCATGAGTATCCACATCTTCTGGATTACTTCTATCTAAAGGAATACTTTGAAGTTCGCGTATCAGATTAGGGCAAGTATTAAAAATTTGCAATCGTGGCCTTCCGCTTTGCTGTAACTTTAAGTATTCGTGAATTTGTATTTTTCCTTGTATACGATTTTTATCAGCTCTCCTTAGCTTATGTCCTATTCTTATTAGAGCTTCCCCTACTGTAGGGCCTGTAGAACCTGTCTTGGCCCACGCTGCTGTATCTAAAACACCGGGTACAGCAAAAGGATCTTGGATCTCCATCTCTGCGATAAGATGCCCAAGATCTACACCCGTAAGTCCTTTACGGTATAGCTCTCTATATATAATTAAAGTACCGTCTGATGGATCAACACATCCCCAGATACAAGCACTTTCAGACGCATAACCATAATCAATACCTTTTATTCGTTCCCATCCTATTGGGATTTCAAAAGGTGTAACTATATGAGATTCTGTATCAAACTCTGTGAATGCGGCACCTTCTGCAATTTCCCAGTTACCTTCTAGTAACTGTCGGCGTTGAATATGAGGGAGAGCTTTAAGCATCTCCTCGTAGCGTCCATCTTTAGCCAGATAGGGATTATCATCTAATCTAGCAGGTATAAACTTTCTTGTTAGACCATCCTCGCCTGTAAAAGATTCATTAGGCGGTGAAGGTAATATATATCGTTTCTTTACCCAATGCGCCCCCACACCACCGGGATTAGCGGTGCAGCGCATATAAGGTATAATATCTGGATCAGTAGTACGTAATCGTGAAGCCAGATAATTCCACCCAAATTCCGTAGGTAAGTGGGTAATCTCATCAAATCCTATCCAACTATATGCTTGACCTTGATAACGATAGACATCTGCATCTCGTTCCAAGAATCCAAACTCCACCTTAGCCCCGCTGGGGAAGTTCCAAAGCTTTTCAACTTCCCGGTATTTACATCCGGGGAATGCTTGTGGATACAGCTCTCTAGACTTGTCTATTAGCTCTCTAAGCTCTGGCATCGACCGTCTAAGTATCAAGGCCCTATGAGCGGGTCTGTGAGCGTATCTAAGAGGATCTATCAGCATAGCATAGGACTTACCCCCACCTGCTGCTCCTCCGTACAGAACGTCCCTCTGAGGGGCTGCTAGGAAGTCTGTCTGTGGCCCTTGGTTAGGCTTGAAGATAACATTGTCGTTAGCTTCTTCCCGCAAAGACTTAGGAACCTTGGACAGGACATCTTCTGTTATTATCTTATTCTTATTATCTTTATCTAGCTTTTCTAAAGTTTCTTTAGAGGCTTTGAGCTTATCTCTTTGATTTGAGAGTTTAACTCTTGTACGTTCCGTTTCTTTTTCTTTCTTGCGTACAGTGCGCCTTGCCTGTATCTTTGCTTTTGTCTCTGAATGGTAGTTATAGCCCCTACCTTTTGCACCCTTAGGTCTACCACCTTTGCGTCTAGGAGTTCCATCCTTCTTTAGGACGAACTCACCTTCCTCGTCTGTAAGGTAGTTATTAGGGTTTTTCTCCCAATCTTCCATAAATAATATTCTTCAGGCCAACATGACTAATACTTCTACCTGTCATGTGAGTTAACCAATCAGCACCTTCACGCAAAGACATCATGTTTGAAGATACCATTTCTTTTATTTTATCTAAAGACTCAAGTTCTTTCTCTATAGGTTCTAGAGTCTTTTCATCTTCAGATAGTCTATATCCAAAAGGTATTGTGCTGCTAGTTCGCCTCATTAGATTTTGCGGGTAGTATAAATAAACCCCCTGTCATATTATTATTTACTTCCAACCTTTCCTGTTTACCTAGTCCTGTGCGATCTAAGATGGTCTGTGCAGCCTGTAACCTAATATTAGCCTGTGGTATAGGCTGGTTAGAGTGCATAACCTCCACAAGCTTTAGTGCGGCTTGGGGTGCTGATTGAGCTAGAATGTTTGAGGCCAGATCTATGATTTCATGTTTGAGAGCTTTGACTACCTGCCAATGTCCATTCTCGGCGTATCCCGCCAACTCACCAGCTTTCTTAGGATCACCTCCAGTTTCGACTAGATAGTCTAAGAAATCTTGTTGCTTAACTGTTAATTCTTTACTCATCTTCTACTATTATAGTGCTATATACAGGTTTTGTCAAGCTTTTTTTAATTAATTTAAATAATACTTGACAAAATGCTCTCTGGACTGTATAATATACTTTGTACCCCCCGGGTTCATATATATATATATTATAGATACAACCCAATCCTATCGGATTGAATACATCCCCTTTAAAGACTTTAAAGTTCCTATGGCCGCAAAAGCTCCGTAGACTCTAGAGTTCCTATCGCCCTAAACTAGTTAACACTCTGAAGCCTGTAAAATGTACGAGTATTAGTATATATACTAGGGGGGGTGGCATGGCCTCCTGCCCACCCTCCAAAGTCTTTAGAGACTTTGGAGGGTGAAATACTCCAGAGTCTCTAGAGACTCTGAAATCTCCAGAGCTTCTATAATCTCTTTAGAGATTCTAGCACAAAATCTCCAGAGCCTTCCTAGTTTACAGAATATTAATAAATATTCTGAGTCTGTAAAATAAACTCTAAAGACTCTAGAGTCTTTACAATTCAACAACCTATAGAGTATTTAGTAACTAAATAATCTATCCCCCTCAGTTTATAAAATCTCCAGAGTTTGTATGCCCGCTCGCGCCTGATCGCGCTATGTGATCGCTACACGAGCAGCCGCGCACAGGTGATGCAGGGTTTCTTCGCCTGTTTTCCTACGCATAATGCGCACTAAAATCGCCTACCAGAAACATTTGACACCGAAAATCCAATGTGCCTTTAATGGAAATGTCTCGAAAACGGGGCAATCAAATCAACATACACAATTCCAAAGGAACATACATATGACAACTTCACAAACATTGAATGAAATTCAAGCATCATCAAAGCAGTACTTCGGCCTAGCAGGTAAGTTTGCTTACCTCCTTTGTGAATCTCAAGAGATTCCACAGGTTAAGTTTAATATAATTCGAAAGCGTTGTTTGGGAGTTTTATACTCCCAGTTTCCGGCTTCATCAATGACAAGAGGGAAAGCTCAAGAGCTTTTCGAGACAGCTAAAATTCCTGCTTTCTTGACCAAACAGGTCAAGGTTGAAGACATGAAGGGAGCTAAAGCTCCGGTCAAGGTCAAAGCAGTTAAGAAAGTAACTACCAAGAGGGTAGCTAAAGCTAAAGTCACTCCGAAGCCTAAAGCTGCTGTTAAAGCAGCGGCAAAGCCAACGGAATTAGAAGCACGTATGACCTTCGTAGAAGGTGAGATCAGCAGAATGTCAGAAGATGTTCTGACTATCAAGTCAGGTCTTGAAACTCTAATCGAAAGATTAGGGTAGACTTTACAGTCTCAGGAGGGCTACGGCCCTCTTGAGTTTTATAACTACGTTCCCTGACCCTTTAAGAGTATCTAAACATATGATTTATTTAAATATTTTATATTATACCCTAAACCCTTTATGGGTTTTGGCGAGTTACACTAACTTTAGAACCGTAAGAAGAAGAGAAGAGATTTACAAAGAAACTAATTTAGTTAGAATTAAATGCTTTAAAGTTTTAAAAGGTAGTAAAACTTATCACTTTAGAAGGCGAAATAGTATTATTTAATATTATTTAAAAGATTTAAAAGGTCTTTTACAGAGTGAAAGACCTTTATAAATCTAAAAAGCCGCCAAGCCAAGGAGAATTAATATGTTAGTAGAACGTAAGTCTGTTATTTCAGGACAAGTTAATACAATGTCTCTACCGATCACAGTAGAGCATTTAGATAATTATTATTTGAAAGGTATGCTGCTTCAGGATGCCTTCTCAAATCTCTTGCCAAGCCAAAGAGAGTTTATTAAAACTGGTATCACTTCTAAAGAGTGGGACAGCCTGTTTGGAGGTGAAGAATGAAAGCATATATTAAAGTTAAGAATATCTATGGAGTAGATAAGATTTACCCTGATTGTGAGGTTTCTAGGTCACTTGTAAATCTTATGAATACTAAAACTATCCCACTTGAGAAAGTCTATTGGATTAGACAGTTAGGTATTGAGTTGGAGCAACGACCTGTAGAGTTAAAAGAATTATTATAGGAGTGTATATCATGATCAAATATAGGATAAATCGTAAACATACTGTCAGGGTTAGAAAGATAGTATTTAAAAAACTCCCTAGCAAATTACATTTTGCTAAGTTTGTTAGGACTATTGGCTCTGGTTACAGAGTTGTTTATGTTAATAAATATTAAAAGATTTAAAAGGTCTTTTACAGAGTGAAAGACCTTTATAAATCTAAAAGGAGACGGCACAATGTTGGTGTTCAATTACCCTAGTAAAAAGAATATGAAAGAACAGTTGGGATCGCCACTAGTTTATATAGAGACTAGTATTTTTGGAGAAGAGTACCGCAGAGATGGTGTATTAGTAGGAGCTAATAGACCTCACATAACAGGCCAAGGCAGAGAATTCTTTGCTGAAGTCACCATGAAAGATGGTCTAATCAAATCAGTTAAATAAAAATAGGAGCAGCACAATGCTAAATAGTTTGAGTTTTCACCGTATCAAAGATGTTGAAATAAAAACCTACGCCGATGAAAAATGGATAGATCTTGTCATAAGAAATGGCGAGGGTGAAAAGTTTACTTTCTGTATGTTTGCAGCTTTTACAGTGGACAGAAACCAGCTATTACGACAGCTTAGTGATGGAGCTATAAGGGCTCTATATGAGGCAAAAGATGAACATAGATAGATTTGAAGTAGCCGAAGTAGATTTTAATAAAAACATTGTGGTGTGTTTCTACCCTAAGGGTGGAAGGACAGTGTACGGTGACGTTGTTGTGTTCGATTCACTGGACGCTATAGGAACTATATTCCTGCCACTAGAAGCCACATACTTGTTAGTTGCTAGACCAGAGGGCCATTCATAGGGAGCAATACAGATGATAAAAGTAAAAAATGTTTTAGCAACGCCGAAGTTCTCAAAGACTTCGGCAATGCCGGGGATTAGCTGGTCACTTGAAGCTAAGGCTACTTGCCCCGGTTCATTGGATTCTAATGGTGGTTTAGTAGCTGCCTGTTCAACCTGTTATGCTGCTAAAGGGTTTTATAATATGCCCACTGTAAAAGCTGTGAGAAAACATAACAAAGAAGATTGGCAATCTGATGATTGGATAGATGTGATGGTAGCGGAAATTGACACTGTTAGATACTTCAGGTGGTTTGACAGCGGTGATTGCTATCACATTGATTTAGCTAAGAAAATACTGGAGGTTATGAAACGTACTCCACATACTAATCATTGGTTTCCTACCAGACAGCACAAGTTTGAGAAGTTTTTACCTGTTCTCAAAGAGATGCAAAGCTTGGATAATGTTGTAGTTCGTTGGTCTTCTGATGGTATCAATGGAGAAATCATTGAAGGTGATTGTACTTCTACAATAGTTCAGGATTGGAGCCAAGCTCCTGTTGATGTTAAGAAGTGTAGTAAGCCTGATAACGATGGAAAATGTGGTAGCTGCCGAAGCTGTTGGGATAAATCAACTAAGACTGTTGCCTATCTATGGCACTAAGGATACTAGTATGTCTAATTCGTTTGATAAAAATAAATTTACCGCTCAACTCCATAAAGATATGGAGCAGTATTTTAAAAAAGGTAATTCAATTACCAAGCTTCCAATGTCACCTGAGATTGTGAAGATGCGAAAAGATATTAATAAAAAGTTTTTTACTAAGTTTTAAAAGGTCTTTTACAGAGTGAAAGACCTTTATAAAACTAAGGAGCCGACCATGACCACCGACGAAAACGATACTATAGAGCTTATACTAGAGGAAGCAGAAGAAGCACGTTTACAAATAGCGGCGATGTTTGATCGAATAAAAATGAATCCTATAATAGGGGCCGTTGCTTTGGCTACCTTGCTGCATCAGGTTAAACATGAATTAGAAGAAGATGAACACGATTTCGTAGAAACGCTATCTTCTTTTTGTACTAAAGCTGTCGATGTTGCAATAGATCTAGATAGAATTGATGAGGGAGTAATGCACTAATGAATAAGCAAGACCAAGAGGAGAACAATGATATTTAATTAACCTACATTCACTTGATTGAGGTAAATAAACATGAGAAACAATACAATAATCTGCACAGCAAAAGACCTTGCAGCTATTGTTGCAGGGTTAGTCAGAGAAGGAGTCACATTCGAAGTGGTAAAAATAGACTATCATTTATTGGAAGATGCTTACGAAATTTTTCTAACTGGCGGGTATTAAAAACCAATACAGGAGAAAGTAATGAACGACAATTTAGATGGAAATACCGCAGCACTAAATGCTTATGAGCTTGAGCAAGATCGTCTTTATTTAACTGCTGAGATTGCAGCCGATGACAAAGAGATGCGGCTTGATGACTTGGTTCTTGCCGAAATTGAAACGGATGGCGTTATAGCTCTGGAGGCAATAGGCACAGAGGCAACTCTGGAATCTATTAACCATTTTAACAAGAAATTGAAAGAAGCATTGATGGAAGCTATTCAGTGTAAAGGCTCCAACGCTCAAGACCTTGCGGATAAAGACTTGGGAAAGATATTCAGAGAACTAACATATGAGTACATCGCACACTCAATGGAGGATTTGATATGAAAGCCACTAACTGGCACTCAGAGACAATGAATCGCTTCAAGACACTATTACAACTTCTTGTTTTGATAGGGCTAGAGAAATAGCAAATGAAATGGCAGAGGATATATTTAATGAAAACAATAATTCATGTTAATCAGCACAACATCAGGGCTAATGCTAAAGGAGCTAACAAGCCTGTGCTAACTGTGAAGACTTACAAATCAAACACTTACTGTAATCGTGTTAAGTTTGTAGATGGAGAGCTAAAGTATTCGCCTGACAAACCATTGTCATGTGGTGCTAAAGTTTGGATAGAAACTAACCAACCTGTAGAAATACTAAACTAAGGAGCAACTTATGAGCAATGTAATAGATATGTATTCACTCGGTTCCGGCTATGGTGATGCTGATTTTGATATAGAAACCCGTCCCTTATTTCACACCTCAAGGGAAGCTGTTAACATGCCAGTTAATAAAAGAGCTATAGTCAGAACCGATACTGATGAGTGTCTCGGTGTTGTTGGCCCTAAGTATAAGCCAATAAATCATAAAGAAATGATAGCCCATCAGAGGCTCATGATTATGAGGAGTGATCTTGATACTAAGAATCTAATTGAGTCTATTGTTACTGATCGTAACGGTGCTAGATGTTATGTAAAGCATACCTTACCCAACCAGTTTTTAGAAACTCCAGATGGTGACACTGCTGCCTTGAGTTTCTTAGGAGTTAATAGCTTTGACGGTCTGTTTAGTTTCATGATGTCAGCCGGTGCCAGACAGTCAGTCTGTATGAATGGACAGATATTTACAGAAGGTAGCTCTACCATATATAAGTCTAGACATACTCAACAGTTAGATATCCATAAAGGTTCTAGGATTGTTGGTAAAGGTCTAGAGGTAATGATGCAGCAGAATGAGCTATGGAAGATATGGTATAAGACTGTCCCATCTCACGAAATTATTAAGTCTATATTTGCTGCCACAATTAACGGCGATCCTCTTGATGAAAAGACAGGGAATAATAAAAACTATATACAGCTTTGGAAGTTGTATAAAGATGTTTATAAGCCTCGTCAAGGTGCAAATCTATGGGCAGTTTATAATGCTCTAACCCACTGGGCTACACATTGCCAGCCCTCTAGGAAGAGTTCATCCATTATATCTTTACAGAATCGCAGAGCTAATAAAGTTTCTGAGGTTATTTCTAATGATCATCTGTTTCGTAAGGCAGCATAATGGTTAATGATTCTACATTAGCTGATCTCATTTCTCTTAGGGATGCCCTTATTGGGTGTCCCTTTGAGTCTAATGAGGACATCTTGTTTTTTAATCATCTGGATGAAGTAATTTATTATATTGAGGAGCGAAAACAAAATGGAGAGACAGAAGTTTTACGATCAGATTGACAATTGGATAGCATATAATTTTATAAAAATTGATGCGCCTGTTCCACAAGATAGCTTTATACGTAGCTTTCTTTTTTTTGTAGAAGATGAGTTTTCAAGTAAAGCTACTACAGATAAAGGTAGGTTTATGCCTTGGGAACAGGTCAGTGGAGATGAGTTAGATGATTTGCTACCTAAAATATTTACAACATACTTAAATGTAAGGAGCTTATAATGAAAATAAAAGATGAACTAGAAAGGCAAAGAGAAATGCAGGAAATGGGTATGACAAAATGGAGAACAGATAGTATCTATAATCCAAGACATGTTGTTACTCAACAGGAGAAACTAGATTATGAACCTTTACCTTTATGGGTATGGGGATTAATTTTATGGGGAAGTATGTCTTTAATTGTGGGTGCTTACTGCTTGGTCTTCTTAGGAGAGTTGCTATGAAAGAAATAGATCACTCAGCAGCTAATGAGATAATAAGTGAGTTCTTAGGCTCTAAAAACATGACAATCAGTAAAGCATTAGAAACTATATACGAGTGTGCTGATTACGATCAGGATGAGAATGTAGCTAGAGATTGGGAAAGAGCTATGTCTTATATTGCTTATCAGCTAGGCGTAGTCTTTGATGAAGACACCGAGCAATGGGTAACTGCTGATGAGGGGCATCCGGTATGAATATATTCTATCTAGATCGTGACCCTGTAACCTGTGCTAAACAGCACTGTGACAAGCATATAGTCAAAATGATTTTAGAATATGCACAGTTACTATCTACAGCCCATAGAGTTCTCGATGGTGCTGAACATTATGAAGCTTCTGATCGCACTGGTCGTATGATTAAACGCTTTTGGCTTGAAAAACCTAAAGATAAACTGTACCAAGCCACACATATTCACCATCCTTCTGCCATATGGTGTAGAGAAAATATAAGTAATTACATATGGTTGTCTGATTTATTTGTAGCTTGTTTAAAGGAGTACACATATAGATATAATAAAACTCACAAGTGTTCAGAGCTTAAAGAACTATTGCTTGAGCCGCCAGAGCATATTACTATAGGTGCATTTTTCCCACCCACTTTAGCAATGCCAGATGAACATAAGGTTTCGGATTGTAACATCGAGTGTTACCGAAACTATTACCATACGAAACACTTTGCTAAGTGGACTAACAGACCTATACCGGAGTGGTTTAATGCCTAGTAATTATACACAACATCAGTTAATGAAGTTACTTCCGGTAAAAACCAATAAAGAATATGATGATCATTTATTAAATAAAAAGTATTTTGCTTTGTGGTACAAGGCACACAACAAGGAACATCAAGATGAAAAAACATCTAGACTTAAAAGATTTTTTACTTTCTCCAAAGATGAGTGACAGAGCTACAACTTGGTATTACTACGAAGGATGGAGGCTCTGTGAGATTAGTATAGGCAGTAAGTTTATTCATATAAAACCTTTGTTTGGAGGTTATTCAAAAAAGAAAATAGGTATACGAAAGGGTAGAGGCATATTAAAAGATATGTATTGGAGGGCTGCTAGATGCGATGCTTTCTTTAAAGCTTTGGGTGAAGGAAAGAAACGTAAGCCTAGAAACTGGGAGAAACTTTATGCCTAGGAAACTATATGAGACTAAGCAATCTTTAGATGCTGAAAAGAATTTTGCTAAAGACTTACAGAAATATTTTAAAGTTAATTTAAAAAAACTACCTATGCAATATAGCTTAGACTTCGTAGCTATAGATACTAAAAATTATAAGCCTAAGTTCTTTTTAGAACTAAAAGAACGTAGATGTAAACGTATTACTTATCCTACTTATATAATATCTTTATCTAAATTCCTGAAAGCTAAAGAGATTTATAGATCTTTAAATATGAATACCTACCTCTGTGTTAGATGGGCAGATGCTAGTGGTTATATTTGTCTCAATGATATTGAGGATGATAATATTGACATTACTATGGGAGGTCGTTATGATCGAAACGATTGGCAAGATGTAGAGCCATTGTTAACTATTGACATTGGAAAATTTATAATAATTGGAGACACTGAATGAATACAGATAATCTTGATCCCTTCTCAGATATAAAAGAATACTTCACAACTCTAAAGGATGCAACAATTAATGGATCAATAAAGGCCAAGGTATTAATGCTAGGGGGAGGACTGTTTATACTAGGGTTCTATGCCTTTGCTATTATGCTACTGGCAGAGATCGTTGAGCTGATGGATTTACAAAGCCGAACAGGTATGTTACCATCTACTATCGAGAACGTAGTGCTTGCCTTTCTGTTTTGGGCAGGTCACAGATATTTTTACAACAAAGCTAAAGAGGAGCTATAAAATGGCTATAGTACAAGGTACTGCTTACTGGGCTAGCATTAAACGCCCTAATACAACCTATGAACCAGTGTACAGTGTCAACCTTGTGGTTGATGAGGAGACTGCCTCGGATTTTAAACGCCGAGGATTTACAATTAAAGATATGAATGAAGGCCCTGCCATTATCATTAAAAGAAAAGTGAACGGTGGGCCAAAAGGAACTAGAGAGCCTCCTAAACTTTATGATCGAATGAAGAATGAGATTGATGTAGAAGTTGGTAATGGTTCTAAGGTCAAAGTTTCCTATCGTGAGTGGGAGATGGACAGAGGTGGGCAACATTATCAAGGGCTAGAGTTTATAGCCTTACAGGTTTTAGACCTAGTCCCTTACTCTAGTGGAGGAGGAGCCGATGAGTTTGATATAGAAGAATCACTTGAGGATGAACTATGAGTATATTCAAGACTGACAATGGAGACTTCGATGTCTCCAAGATGTCTTTAGAAAACCAACGTAACTTTGAATTAGCTCAGTATCTGATAATTGATATAGAATCTTTGTCAAAAGATATTCAAACCAAGAAGGCTGCACTTGAGTACTTTAAGTTACAGCTAGGCACTGAATGTAATGATGATACAAAGGCCATATATAAAAGAACTAGGGATGAAGATGGTAAGTTTATTGCCGACAATCCCGACACTCCTGAGGATGAGGCTTGGACTATAGATTAATTGTGTGCTGTTGATTTGGGGGAGTTTAGGCTCCCCTTTTTTTTTAAGGAGCAAAAATGACATTTATTAAAACACATTTACCCTGCCCTGAATGTGGTGGCAGTGACCCAGCATCTTTGAATGATGATGGCTCAATGTATTGTTTTAGTTGTGATAAGTTAATTCCCAATCATGACAGCAGTATCTCACCCACACCAGTAGAATTTAAAACCTACAAAAATAATTCCGTTAATACATCCGATGGTTCTTTCAACGCTCTAACAGATAGAAGTATTTCTCTTAGTACTGCTAAGAAGTATGGTGTTAAATCTATTCTTAACTCTAAAGATGAAATAGATACTCACATCTATCCCTACTACAACGTCAATGAGATAGGTGCTTATAAACTTAGAGATGCTAAGAAGACATTCTTCTGGCAAGGGTCTTCAGTTGGCACTGGGCTGTTTGGTCAGCAGTTATTTCAAGAAGGAGGCAAGTACATTACTATCACTGAAGGTGAGTGTGATGCTATGGCAGGGTATGAACTGCTAGGATCTAAGTGGCCTGTAGTCTCTCTGAAGAATGGTGCTGGCGGTGCAGTCAGAGATATAAAAGCATCTCTAGAGTTTTTAGAAAAGTTTGACAAAATTGTTATTAACTTTGATAGCGATACTCCGGGTAGAGAAGCTGCCAAAAAGGTGGCTAGGTTATTTACTCCGGGCAAAGCCTTGATCATGAGTCTCCCTGAAGAGTTTAAAGATGCTAATGATATGCTACGTAATGGTAATCACAAGGCATATACTACATCTTGGTGGGCTTCTAAAACCTATACCCCCTCTGGAATCATGAGTGCCAAAGATGTTATGGCTAAATATCATGATCGCCCCGAGAAGGAATCTATTCCTTATCCTTGGCATGGACTAAACGATAAGCTGTATGGACTCAGAACCGGAGAGCTTGTTACCGTGACAGGTGGTACTGGCCTAGGTAAATCTAGTATCACCAGAGAACTAGAACACTGGCTGATTAAAAATACTAAAGACAATGTAGGTATTATTGCTCTCGAAGAGGATTACTATAAGACTGCTGACTGCCTTGTATCTATTGAAGCTAACACTAGATTATACATTGACCACATTAGAAAAGAATACCCAAAGGAAAAGCTAGATAGTATGCTATCAAATCTCTTTGGAGATGATCGTGTTTGGATTCATTCACACTTTGGGTCTAACGATATTGATGAGATCTTTGCTAAAGTAAGATACATGATTGTCGGTCTTGATTGTAAGTGGGTAGTAATAGATCACTTACATATGCTACTGTCGGCTAGTGCCGAAGGGGATGAACGCAGAACGATAGATACAATTATGCACAAGCTCCGCTCTATAGTTGAAGAGACGAATGCAGGTTTAATATTGGTATCTCACCTCAAGAGAATTGAAGGCAACAGAGGCCATGAGAATGGAGTTGCTGTTAACCTCAGTCACCTTAGGGGTTCGCAGTCTATAGCACAGCTCTCAGATTGTGTACTAGCCTTAGAACGTAATCAGCAGTCTGATGATCCTAATGAAGCCAACACTACCCATGTTAGAGTATTGAAGTCTAGGTATACTGGGGATGTAGGCATGGCAACCCATCTTACTTACGACAAAGAAACAGGAAGGCTGGCTGAAGTAATTGACTATGAAGATGACTTTGAAGATGCGGAAGAAGCACTATGAAATCATTAATTTTTGATATTGAAACAGATGGGATAACAGATGTAAGTGTTATCTGGTGTATCTCTGCTGTAGATTTAGATAGTAATACTGTGTATGAGTTTGGCCCTAGTCAGATAGATGAAGGGGTCAAGCTACTACAACAGGCTGACAAGCTTATCGGTCATAATATTATTAACTATGATATACCTTGGATAGACAGGATGTGTGGCGTTGACCTATCAGATAAAAAACTGGTAGATACTTTAATCATTTCTAGATTGTTCAATCCAGTACGTGAAGGAGGTCATAGCCTTAAACAATGGGGTGAGTCGGTAGGCTTCTCTAAGAGTGGGTATGATGACTTTACAGCCTATAGTCCTGAAATGATGGCAAGATGTACCAGCGATGTTATTCTAAACAAGAAAGTTTATTTTGAACTACGCAAGGAAGCTGCGGGTTTCTCGAAACAGTCTATAGATATAGAGAATAAAGTTGCCCACATCCTGAAGGAACAGGAAGAACATGGCTTCTTGTTTGATCAGAAGACGGCATCTATTTTACTGGCAGAACTGAATGAAGAAGTTGAGACAGTAACTGCTGAAGTTAAGAAGCGATTCAAACCTAAGGTAGAAAGAATAGAAATATTCAAACGTCTAACCAAGTCAGGCAAAGTATCGAAGATGGGCGAAACTTTACAGGGTAAGGGACTAAGACTTACAGAAGATGATCACAAGGAAATAGCTAGTAAAGGATCTATCATACGTGAGAAAAGAATAGAGTTTAATCTAGGCTCACGCAAACAGATAGGAGAATATCTAAAAGAGTTTGGGTGGAAGCCCAAGAAGTTTACCCCAACAGGTCAGCCAATGGTTGATGAAAAGATATTATCTAATGTAAAAGGAATACCAGAAGCAGCACTGATAGGTAACTATTTGATGCTTCAGAAACGTATCTCACAGATAAATGCATGGTTCAAGGAGCTAGAAAAAGATGGCAGAGTGCATGGATTTGTTAACCATAATGGTACTGTTACTGGTAGAATGACTCATAGGAACCCCAACATGGCTCAAGTTCCAAGCTGTTCCGCTCCTTACGGTAAGGAATGCAGAGCTTGTTGGGTAGTTCCTTCTAAACATAAACTAGTAGGCATTGATGCTAGTGGTCTTGAGTTAAGAATACTTGCTCACTATATGAATGATGAGGGATTTATAGATGAAATTCTCAACGGAGACATACACACAGCTAATCAAAGACTTGCAGGTCTTGAATCAAGAAATCAGGCAAAGACATTCATATATGCACTCATATACGGAGCCGGAGATGAAAAGATTGGCACAGTGGTTGGAGGAAGCAAGAAAGACGGCAAAAGACTTAGAGACACTTTCCTCAATAATCTGCCATCATTTAGAACTCTTATCGCTAAAGTATCGAGAGCTGCAACCAGAGGTTTCCTCAAAGGAATAGATGGTAGAAAAATAAAAGTTAGATCCCAACACAGTGCATTGAATGCCTTGTTACAGGGAGGAGGTGCTATCGCAATGAAGCAGGGATTGATTCTGTTTCATGAAAAGATACAGAAGTATAATGCTGTTGTAGTGGGCAACGTCCACGATGAATGGCAAGTAGAAGTACCAGCCCAGTATGCAGAAGAAGTAGGGAGGGTAGGTGTTGAGTGTATTATACAGGCAGGTAAAGATCTAGAACTTAACTGTCCCTTAGATGGTGAATATAAAATTGGAGATAACTGGAGTGAAACACATTAAACACGAACCAAACAGGGTAGGTGATCTAGGAGAATACTATGCTATCACATGGTTATGGGATAATGGTTATCATGTCTTTAAAAACTGTGGGTGTACAGGCCCTATAGATATAGTAGCTCTTTCACCTGAAGGAAAGGTAACGCTCATTGATGTTAAGTCTTACAAAGACAGTAGGCTATCATCGAAATCAGAATTACAAAAAAAGCTGGGTGTACAGTACTTACACTATAACTCAAAGACGCGGAAGTGCCGCTTTGTGGAGCATAAGATATGAAGTCATTACAAAATATAGTAGAAGATATATATGAAAATCTAAAGCCTCTCTGCAATGGTGAGTCCTTAGATATATCAGAAGAAGAGATAGATAAGTTTGGCGAGGATATGAAAAACGTATTACGTCATTGGGCCAGACCTACTGCCAGAGATTCATCTTTTAAATTGAGAATGTCTAACGTAGGTAAGCCCTCCCGTCAGTTATGGTATGACAACAAATCAGAAAAATCTTCTTCCCTTTCTCCCAGCACGATGATCAAGTTTTTTTACGGCCATATTCTCGAAGAAGTAGTTCTTCTGTTGGCTAGGCTTTCGGGTCATGATGTAACAGATGAGCAGAAGGAAGTAGAGATCAATGGAGTTAAAGGACATATCGACTGCAAAATAGATGGTGAAGTTGTAGATGTAAAGACTGCATCCTCATTTGCCTTCAAGAAGTTTAGACATGGTACACTACCTGATGATGATCCTTTCGGTTACATTGCACAGATCTCTGGCTATGAACAGGCAGAAAAAAGTAGTCATGGCGGTTTCCTAGCGATTAACAAAGAGACAGGTGAGCTTGCTTTTTATGAGCCTGATGAGCTTAGTAAGATAGATACTAAGAAACGTATCGTATCTCTCAAGAAAATATTAAAGTCTAATAGCCCTCCCTCAAAATGCTATCCTGATCTACCCGAAGGAGCGAAAGGAAACATGAAACTTAATCGTGGTTGTTCCTACTGCCCTCATAAGTTCATATGCCATTCTGATTCTAATAATGGCGAGGGGCTTAGAGGATTTAAATATGCCAAGGGCGTTACTTATTTCACAAAGATAGTCAAAGAACCTAATGTGGAAGAGATATTATGAATGGTAGAAAAAGTAAATTAGCGAGAAGGCTTGCTAAAGACCTAGCATTTGGATGGCTTAAAACTCTAGTCTCTTCAGAAGAAGCAGAGAAGATAACTCAAGATAACTTTATGGATCTCATGCCTACACAGACCCATATCATGAATGAAGGACAGATGCGTTTGATGCCTAATACCTACAGGTGGTTTATTAAACAGGTCAAAACATCTGGAGTGGATCATATAAATGATAGAAAATTTAGATAGTATTGATCTAGTAGATTTGATTATAATGACTAGTGAATTCCTGTTATCTAATAACGCCGACATTGCTGAGATTCCTGATGCCGTTATTGAAAGAATCTGTGATCTTACTGACTATGAGTTAGGCTTTAGACTTGAGAGTACAATACATTGACAAAAGCAAAGATCAGGAAAGGCTACAGAAAAAGCAGGGTAAAACGTCCTGTAGAAAAGAACGTACCTACTAGTTATGATTCCATTTGGGAGTACACTTTGCATAGTGGTCTTCTTAAAAATTGGAAACATCATGACCGGAAGATCCCTTACACAGTTAACCATGTCTATCATCCAGACTTTAGCAAGAAGGTAGGGCGCAAGACTTATCTTATAGAAGCTAAGGGCCGCTTTTGGGATTACTCAGAATACAATAAATATATCTGGATAAAAAAGATGCTTCCTCCTAATGTGGAATTAGTATTTCTTTTCGCTAATCCTAACGCTCCAATGCCTCAGGCTAAAAGACGCAAGGACGGAACCAAACGAAGTCATGGTGAATGGGCAGGAGCTAATGGCTTCAAATGGTATAGTGAAGAAAGTATTCCAGATGATTGGGTAGATATGGAGTACCGTGAAAGCGAACAGTTTAAAGAAGAGTATTATGATATAGATAAGGAGCAAGAATAATGATTGAGAACACAAAAGTCACAGATAACGATCCTGTGAATAGTCCTACCCATTATAATTCAGGCAAGCTTGAGTGCATCGAGGCTATGGAAGCCATGCTTAACCCTGAGGAGTTTATAGGTTACTTGAGGGGCAACAGCCTAAAATACAGATGGCGTTTCCGCTACAAGAATGGCATAGAAGATTTATATAAAGCACGATGGTACGAGGACAGACTTATTAAGTATATAGAAAAAAATGGATGTAAAGTAAAAGAGGAACCTTACCTCGATTATTTAAAGGATCATTATAATGACAACTAAAATTGGTGTACAAGATTATAAGGGAATTAAAATAGATTATTCCCGTGAAGAGTTACTTGGTGATTTTGCAATCGCCACGTTAAAAGATAGATACCTCTGGGCTGATGAAGAACATGCTCAAGAGGCTTTCGCAAGAGCATCTATATTTGGAGCAACTTATAATGAAATTACTGACTATGCTTTGGCACAACGGCTTTATGACTATAGTAGCCTACTCTGGTTTATGTTTAGCACTCCTATCCTTAGCAACGGGGGTACCAGCCGTGGCCTTCCTATCAGTTGCTTTCTTAATTATGTTCCTGATTCCCGTCATGGTTTATCTACTCACTATGATGAGAACATATGGCTTGCAAGTGGAGGTGGAGGCATTGGTGGATATTGGGGTGCTGTTCGCAGTAACGGCGTGGATACTTCTAACAGCAGTAAATCTACTGGTTCTATTCCCTTCATGCATGTAGTTGACAGTCAGATGTTAGCCTTCAATCAGGGAGTTACCCGAAGAGGAAGCTATGCTGCCTATATGAATATCTCTCACCCGGAGATTGAAGAGTTTATATCTATGCGTAAGACAACAGGCGGGGATATAAATAGGAAATGCTTGAACTTACACAACGGTGTTAACATCACCAATGATTTCTTAGATGCTGTAAAACGTGATGACGATTGGAGACTTATAGATCCTAAAACTAATACTGCAATTAAGACTGTATCTGCTAGAGATCTTTGGTGGCAGCTTATATCCACTAGGGCCGAAACAGGTGAGCCTTATATAGTTAATATAGATAGATGTAATGAAAGTTTACCTGATGAGCAAAAAGCATTAGGGCTTAGTATCAAACAGAGTAATCTATGTTCTGAAATTACATTAGCTACAGATGAAGAACGTACCGCTGTATGCTGTTTGTCCAGCGTTAATCTAGAACACTTTGATGCATGGTCAACATTAGATACCTTTATACCTGATCTAATTACAATGTTAGATAATGTGATACAACATTTTGTAGGTTATGTTGTAGGTGATTGGCCTGTACAAAATGAGTATATGATAAACAAACCTTTAAACTTTCCAGAGTTTAAGAATTGCTGCGACCCTGAAAAGATTGGCTATTCAAAAGCGGCCTATTCAGCTTACCGTGAAAGATCTTTGGGTCTAGGAGCTATGGGTTTTCATAGTTATTTACAGGCCAAGGGAATACCTTTTGAGGGTATGTATGCTGCCTCCTTCAATCACAAATCTTTTTCTCTTATTAAAGATCGGGCTTCTGCTGCTTCACGTATATTAGCTGAAGAAAGAGGAGAGGCTCCTGATATGATAGGTAGTGGTAGAAGGAATGCCCACCTCATGGCTGTAGCTCCTAACGCCTCTAGCTCTATTATCTGTGGTGGTACTAGTCCTTCTATTGAGCCAGTAAGGGCCAATATTTTTACTCATAAGACTCTCTCTGGAAGCTTTAAAGTTCAGAATAAATATCTAGATGATGTTCTCCTTGAGCTATACCCCGACAATACTAAGCGAAAGAAAATATGGAAAAGCATAGCAGAGCATCAGGGTTCGGTTCAGCACCTTGATCTACCTGATAGTGTTAAAGAAATATTTAAAACAGCAGATGAGATAAATCAGATATGGATTGTAGAACATGCCCATCAGCGGCAAGACTACATCTGCCAGAGCCAGAGCGTCAACCTATTCTTTATTCCTCCTAAGGCTACGGAGCCTCAAGAAGTACATGATGAGTATCTCCAGTATATTAATGATGTACACTGGGCGGGTGCCAAGAACTTAAAGTCTATGTACTATCTCAGGTCAGACGCAGCAAGATCTGCTGAGAATGTAAACATTAAGATTCCTCGTATCAACCTTTCTGAGGGGGAGTGCCTAAGCTGTGAAGGCTAAAACACTTGTAGAAGTTAAATGGGATGATGCTTGGACTGACTTTCAGGACGTTGAGGTGTCGAGAGCAAAAAAACTAAAGCCCATACCAAGAACCACAGTAGGATGGTTGGTAGAAAATAATAGTGATTGTGTTGTATTATGTACAGATTACTATGACAAAGATAAATCAATAATAAACACGCCTATTGTTATTCCAACAGGAATGATTAAATCTTTACATAAATATGAAGTCATATAGGTATTGTAATTGTGGATTTAAAATGATGGAGGTCTTAACCTATGACGAGGATGACCCACAAAAGAAGGTACAGCATAAAGCTTGGCAGTGTCCCTATTGCCGAAACCGTATAGAAGATAAGGAGAAAAAGTGAGTTTACTATCAACACGCGATTACTATAAACCTTTTGACCACCCTTGGATGTTTGATTACTATTTCCAACAGAACCAGATGCATTGGTTCCCTGAGGATGTACCTCTACACAACGATGTAAAAGATTGGCAGGATATGACAACTGCTGAAAAGAATTTACTTGTGCAAATCTTTAGACTTTTTACCCAATCAGACGTTGATGTGGGTAAAGGATACGTAGATAGGTACATGAGAATCTTTAGAAAGCCTGAAGCCCGGATGATGATGGGTTCATTTGCCAACATGGAATCGATACACCAACACGCCTACAGCCTGTTACTAGACACAGTAGGTATGCCAGAGACAGAGTATAAAGCTTTTGCAGAGTATGAGGAGATGGCCTCTAAGCATGAGTATATCAATGACCTGAAGATTTCCAAGACAGATAAAAAGTCTATTGCTAAGAACCTTGCCGTATATAGTGCCTTTACAGAAGGACTACAGTTGTTCTCAAGCTTTGTAATACTGCTTAACTTCCCACGTTTTGGTAAGATGAAAGGGATGGGACAGATTGTAAGCTATAGCATTAAGGATGAATCCCTACACGTTGAGGCTATGACCAAGCTATTCAGGGAGTTTATACAAGAGAATTTAGATATATGGACTGATGAGTTTAAGAAAGAAATCTATCAGTCATGTAGAGATATGGTAAACCTAGAACAGAAGTTTCTTGATTTGGTATTTGAACTTGGTGACATCCCCGGCCTAACACGCAAAGAGATGTCGGACTATGTTGAATATATTGCAGACCGCAGACTGCTTCAGCTTGGCCTAAAGCCTAACTACAAAGTAAAAGAGAACCCCTTAGATTGGTTAGATGATGTGCTAGGCGTTGAGCATCAGAACTTTTTTGAAGGCAGAGCTACCGCATATATGAAAGCCGGACTCAGGGGTAAGCAAGAAGGAATAACTTTCTCGTGAAAAAAGGTAATATTGTTTCTATGGCAGTTCAGCTAGGAATTGATGGTAATATATACTGTGAGTTCGCTGAACTTCCTTTTGAAGAAATAGAAAAAGTATTTAAAAATAAATACGAAGCCTCTTTAATAAAGACTATTCATACGTTTATGAATAAGAAATTTAAAGAGTCTTCGGTTTCTTTAGAAAAAGAAATGCAAGCAGTTACTGCTACCATAGTTAAGTAGGATATTCATTAGTACGAATCATAGCGGCTATTTCTGTAGCCCTATTCCCTACTTGATCAGCCCATCGAGATCTCAAAAATTCATCGGCTGCTTCTGTGTACTTACGCTGAGACATAAAGTCTAAGGCTTTGACAAAAGTAGCTAGCCTTGGAACCCCCATATTAAATGCTAGATTCAACAGGGCATCCTTCCTAGCTCCTTCTAAATACTTATAGAAATAAAATCTTTCGGTTAGCTCTTCATGAAAGTTTTGTATGTCATTCTTCAGGAGGTATCTGGCCTCATCTTCACTGATGCCACAATCTTCTAAGTTTCTACCCACACCGATAGTTAATTTATTTGAAGTACATCGGTAAGGTTCAAGTTTTAAACCTTCATGTCTTATTAGTAAATCAATCAGCCCCATAAAGCCTTTCCCTTAAAAGATTTTCATAGCCTTCATCATCCAGATGAGTAACAGCAATCCAAGCGTGAGACATCTCATCACCAGTACGGCTTCCACCTACCACCCACTGATCAGGATCAGGGTTATTAGGGTTATCTTCTGTGTTGTCGTACCATTGTTTTACTACCATTACTTCTCCTGCAAGCAACAAGGGAGCCTCTGAGGGGCTGTATAGATGACTGTGGTGCCAAGTAGCACTCCAATTAGATATCTGACTGACGGGTCTTGTACGTCCTGTAAGGGGGCTAAATATCTCTAGTGAAGCAGCATTCATACGAAGATGACCGTGGGGCTGGAAGCTATCTATCCTGACAGGGTGATCAAAGCTGTGAAACCCTTGTGTCATAGTGTAACCATTAGGAGGAATAATTAAATGTCCATTCTCATAACCATCCCTTAGAGGATAGAGCTTTAAGTCTTGTTGATAGACATCGTTGTTAGCTTGATAGTCTTCTTCATGAAACCATAAACCAATCTCTACCACATTATCTTTAATCATGTTCCCTTCTGCTGTGGCTCCTACACCACCGGGAAACATATGGATATCCCAACGCACCAAAGAGTTAGAAGGGAAAGTACGGCACACTCCTTGAGGCATTAATTCACCCCACTTGCCCATAGCATATTCAGTCAACTGACCATACTGCTGCAGCTCTCCTTCATCATCATATACATATACATCTGAGTTAGCGTGATGAACTACAGCCGCTGCATCACCCCTAGGCTTAACCTGTACAGCTTTTATACAACGTGTTTCAGCTAATTGAGGATCTACAAACTCCTTGCTCCATAGGTCATTGCCAGTAGCAGGGATGTCGTAGGATGAAGAAGGTATGATAAGGTCAGGACTACCAAACTCTGGCTCAAAATTCCAAGATTCTAAACTAGGTAGGGCAGGAGGCTGAACAACTGTATCTCGACTACCATAAGGAGAACCAGAGTTTACCCAGTTCACAACAGTTTCTATTTGATCTTGTGATAGTCTCCAATCTCCTTCAAGGTTTTGAATGCCTATATGATCATCATAAGCATAAGGGGGCATCTCTCTATTAGCTACCTTATGGGAAATTAAAGGAGACCAAGGTCTTACCTGTTCATAAGTCTCAAAAGACATAGGGCCTATACCGCCTTCCCTGTGGCAGACAACACAGTTATTATTTATTATACTTGCTACCGTATCGACATATGTATCATCGGCTTGAGCCGCCGTAGCTAGTCCCATACAAACAGCTAATAAAGTCTTTTTCATATTACCACCTATCAAATAGTTGATCCGCAGAGCAGTGAGGCTGTGATCTACAGTCTCTAAGATTCATCTGAAACAATTCCTCAGGCATAGTGTTAGGAAACTCTATAGGAAAATCGTAGTTCGATGTTGAACAGCCAGTTAAAATAAGTAATGCACATAGTGAGTATTTCATAATTATCTTAGATTGTATGCAAAACTACCAGATTCTACTTTATCTAGATCGTTCACATTAAATACTAAATCTTCTCCATATATTAAAGGTTTCCCTTCAGCTAATTTTTTACTTGTGTTGTAATAGGCTAATGCCAGTTTAGTTTTTGCGTCTTCTTCATTTTCTGCCACATCTCTTAGATTAGCACCGTATGCATTATTAACCATATCTAGTTTTTCAGTATTAGGGTTTTCTCTAAAAAACGATTGGCCTATTTCCTTTGCCTGAAGTAAAGGATCTTTAAGCGTAGAGCCATGCTTGTATACTAGGTAGGCATGATTTAAAGCATTGAAGGCTTCTTCATCAGCCCCCGAACCAAACTTCCCGAACCCTGCTTCATCAGTAGGTATCATAGATCTTTGAGGTATTAGGCCCTGTTCAGCAAATTGATTTACTAAACGAACAACTTCTTTTTCATGAGCGCGTTGCTGTTCTGCACCAAAGCCTAAAGCTTCGGCTCCAGCCGTAAGAGTTTTATTAAATATCTTTTTTAATACGCCGCCGTCTGCAAAGTCGGCTCTATCAAGTTCTGCTATCCTTTCTTTTCTTTCTAATAGCAGCTCTTTTAATTCTTCAGTATCACCATTTGCTTTTGCCGTGGCTATCATCTCTTCGTATTCTAGCTCTATGTCGGCTATTTG
>Ga0070748_1000162_pt1 | contig 35135 bp, 50 predicted proteins | sample VirMetDEL_Nov_12_FD_77015 | JGI IMG/M metagenome (GOLD analysis project Ga0070748, IMG submission 77015) | Aqueous microbial communities from the Delaware River and Bay under freshwater to marine salinity gradient to study organic matter... | ecosystem: Environmental > Aquatic > Marine > Coastal... | reverse complement strand
TAACACGGACCATTGGTACTTTGTTGATGTCAATCATTAATAGGTTCTTTTTTCTTTAAATGTAAATTAAAAGAAACAGATCTTCTCTCTTCATTAGGAGTTCTAAATGGATAAACACCATGAGATAACCAAGAAGGAAATAAATATATTGCACCTACTTCAGGAGTTACTTGATGTTTGTGACCACTAAAAGGTGCAGCTTGACCACACATAAAATGTATGTCGCCTACACAAGGATAGTGATCTTCTTTTGCATACTCATCTTTTAAACTTGGAGGCACTCGTAAATAAATAACACCTGACAATTCACCTTGATGTACATGCATAGGATTAAAGTCTCCAGCCCACTGACTCACGACCCACATGGATTCTATAAGCATAGATCCAACAAATGCTGGTGATATTGTATCACTAGCAGGAGGTATAGAAATATATTGATGAACTACTTTACCTAAAGCATCTATCAAAGGTTTAAATTCTTTGCTGATTAAATCATCGTTAGGATAACGAACTTCTTGTTGAACATTACCTGCTAAATTCATAGAGTGATCGTATTCTTTTGATAATTTTTTGTCCTTTAATAATTTTGTAGCTCTGTTATCAAGAATTTTAATTAAGTTATTAGGTAGTTTACCTTGTAATATAGTCGGACCAAAAGGTCTGATGGCATGAAAATCTACTTTGGTTGACATGGTTTCCTTTCTACTTGCAAATATCTATTGTCATATAGCAATAATTTGCCTATAAATATAGAATTAAATTGGCTTATTCTTCAAGTCTTGCCTTCTTGCTTTTTCAACACAAAAAACAGTTGCTATTAAAGGATTATGCATGATTGACGAACAATTTTTAGAAACAATACCTCGATATGGAATTGGTGGTTTTGTTGGTAAAATTTTTAAAAAAATAAAAAAAGCTGTTAAAAAAGTAGCTCCCATAGCAGGGGCAGGTATTGGTTTTTTACTTGGTGGTTCTGCTGGAGCAGGTATTGGTTCTGGTATTGGAAGTCTTATTGCTGGTAAATCAGTTGGAGAATCTCTTAAAAATGCAGCTTTAGGTTATGGTATTGGTTCAGTCGCAGGACGCTTTGGTCCTTTACAAGGTTTTGCAGGTAAAGGTATTGGTGGTAATTTTGCTTTTGGTGATAACTACAATGTTTTAAATAAATTACTTCCAAGAGTAACAGACACTGCAGGTAAAGTAGTAACTGGAGGTGGTGATAAATTAAATGCAAAAACATTTTTAGAAAATAAAGGTATAGACCCAGCTATTTTAGAAGATGAAAAAACAGCAAGTTATGTTAATGAATTAATGCTTAAAGATGCTACAAAAGACGTTGCAAAAAAGAAAGGAAGTGATCTTTTATCAAAAGGTTTACTTGCCTCTACTATTGCAGCTCCAGTGTTGACTTACTTTGATGCAAAAAAAGCAGAAGAAGAGTATGTACCCGGAGATCCTTATGCGTTAAATCCATTTTATTATCAAGACCCACAGCAATTTCAAGTTGCAGGTATTGGTACAAAACCTTATTACATGGAAGATATGCAAGATTATTACGGAATGCCTACATCAGATTTACCTACTGATTTTATTAGAGCAAATAAAGGTGGTATTATTCAATTGGCAGATGGTTCGGAAAAATATTTTCCTCGTAAAACAGGAAAGATTAATGGACCGGGAACCGGGACAAGTGATGACATACCAGCAATGTTAAGTGATGGAGAATTTGTTTTTACAGCAAAAGCAGTTCGTAATGCAGGTGGTGGAGATAGAAGATCAGGTGCAAAAAAAATGTATGAAATGATGAAAAACTTAGAAAAAGGTGGTACACTTTCTGAGCAATCAAGAGGAGTGGCATAATGGCTGAAGTACAAGAATATATAAATAGAGAAGCAGCCGATATAGAAGCTCGTAAATTAGGGCTTATGGATTCAGCTAAAGCATTAGCTGAAAAAGGTTATGAAATTCCAGAATATGTTTTAGCTGGTTTAACTCAAGATCAAAAAGATGCTTTGCAATTAACGAGAGAAGGTATTGGAGCTTACAAACCTTTTCTTACACAAGCACAACAAGCTATGCAACAAGGTTTGGATACAACAGCACAAGCTGCTGGTCAACTTGGAGCAATTGGAGGAGCACCAACACAAGCACAATTAGATGCTTACATGAATCCTTTTCAACAGTCTGTTATTGATGCAACAATGTCAGAGTTAGATAAACAAGGAGCTTTGGCACAATCTAATTTAGCAACGCAAGCACAACAAGCAGGAGCTTTTGGTGGTTCGCGTTTCGGGGTTCAAGAAGCAGAACTTGGAGGAAATTTACAAGATGCAAGAGCACGTGCATTATCACAATTAAACATGCAGAATTTTGGTCAAGCACAAGCAGGAGTACAAAATCAATTAGAGAGAGAAAGATTATCTGCATTAGGTATAGGTGCATTAGGTCAACAACAAGCACAATTAGGTTCGGGTTTTGCTAGTCTAGGAGCTCAAGCTCAAGGTATGGGACAACAAGATGCTTCTAACTTGCTTGGTATTGGTGGAATGCAACAACAATTTGCTCAACAACAAGAAGAAATTAAACGAAGAAATTTATTAGAACCATTAATGCAACCATATCAACAACTTGGTTTATTATCAGATATTTATCAAGGAGCCCCAACATCTGGACAGGTAATGAACATAGGTGGAGGAGGCACAGGTGCTAGCCCACTACAACAAGCTATAGGAACTGGTGTAGGAATGCTATCAGGTATCGGTGGTTTGAAAAAGTTAGGAGTATTTTAATGTCAGTTTTAAATAGACCATTATTTAGAAGACCTTCTGCAATGCCACCTTCACGTGGTCCGATGCCCGTGGTTAATCGTGAGGAAGGTTCATCAGAAAAAGGAGAGCAAGGTATTGCTTCAAAATTAATGGAAGCTCTTTCAAATATTGTTGGAAAAGCTGAACCAAGCACAAGTTCTCAAAAAGAATCTGATATAAATTTTTACCGGGATAAAGGGTATGATGATGCTGAAATAACTTTAATTCTTAATGGATTGTTAAACCCATTTGAGTTTGACCCTGGAGTATTTACTTTAAATTATGATATGGAAGCTGCTATTAATGAAGGAAAATTAATTGAAAGAGGAGACCCTAACTCTGTTGTAAGAGAAGGTGAAAGAGGAGACCCTAACTCTGTTGTAAGAGAAGGTGAATTAATGCCTTCAAGTGAACTAAATTATTTAAAAAATTTAGACCCTAACTCTGTTGTAAGAGAGGGGGAACTATCACCATCACGCTCTGTTGTAAGAGAAGGTGAGATGTTTCCAGGCTTTGCAATGGGTGGAGAAACAAATGGTTTAGAAAAATTAAGTCAAATGCGATTTAGACAAGAAGGTTCTCCTATGATGGGTGAACAAGTTGATGCAGGTAATGTAGGTATTTTAGATGGTTTTGATGAACAGCAAGCAGCTTCTATGGTTCAAGAAGGAGAACAATCTAGAGAACAAATAGATGGTGCACAAAATTATGATGAGTTAATGAAATCAACAAGAGGAGATAATGCATCAGAAGAAGAAAGACGCAATGAACTAGCTCAACTTGTTGGTCAAGAAGATGCTCAACAAACACCAGACAGTGTTTTAGCTTTAATTCAACCTGTTATGCAAATGTTAGAGACAGAAGCTGCCGATACAGGTATTGCACAAGTTGAAGGACAAAATATGCCTCCAGAAATGATGGGTACAGGCATTGCACAATTTGCAGAAGGGGGAGCCGTACTCAAGATCCCAAAGTATTCTAACGGCACTGGTTCTTCTGGTGCGAGTGTTGAAGATCAATATTTAAAAGAATCTGGTTTATTAAATCAACCAACCGAAAGTGATGATACTATTCAATATCCAGGAACTTCAGAATTTTTATTAGGCATGATAAATGATATGGAAACTCCTTTAGGAACAGGTAATCAAGCAATCATGAATAAGTATCAAGATAATTACAAATTGTTTTCTGAAATATTAGGAGGACAAGGACCTACCAAAGATCAAATGATTGGAGAAATATTAACAAGCGTTGTTTCACCTTTAGCTTTTGCCTATGCTCAAGGAGCTGATTTAAAAGACATACTACCAGAGGGAACTGCAGCTATTGGTAAAATAGCAAAAAATTATGATGCTTTATCATCAAAACAAACATCACAAATTAAAAACTTAGCTTTAACAGAGGCTATGAAAACAAAAGAAGATCCTCTAATGGAGGTTTATTTAAGAGATAATCCTGACACACCAGATGTAAATGAAAGTTTACAAAAAGTATTTAGAAAAGAATCTGAAGTATTAGCAAATAAAAATTTGTACTCACCAGAGTCTATTGCTGAAGTTGAAGCTAGAATAGGTAAAACTATAGCAGAAACAGATAAACTAAAAACGGAAACAGCTCTTTCAGAAGTAGAATTAAAATATGCTGATATTATGGCTAACAAAGACATTCAACATAAAGATTCTTTGATAGATAGTGTGAAAATAAATAACTCTATAAATGAAGTAATTCTTGAGTTTAAACCAGAAACTCTGACAGCAGAACTTAACAAAATTAATTTAACAAATATTGAACAAGGTATCAGAAATGATACACTTCGTCCAAAATTAGAAGCAGAATTAGAGACAACACTTGTTCAATTAGATATTGCTGAACAAAATTTAAAACAAGAAATTATTACAACTAAATATGCTGATGAACTTGAAGGTCTTAAAGGCGACAAACTACAAGTTGAAATAGATAGGCTTGAGCAAGACTATGATTTCAATACCGATAATAACTACCTTCTTTTAAAAGAAAAGGAAGCTGAAATTAAAAATATAAAATTAACAGGTGAATCTATTGACCTTGAAAACGAATATAAAACTTATCAAAATCAATATGCAGAAGAAGGATTTAGTGAAGATCTAACAGCTAAGATCCTTGATAATAATAATAAGAGAATTATTAATGCTCAAGAGGTTGTTAATTTAGAATATCTTCCAGAGGAAAAAGAATTAAACCTTAAACAATTGAAAAAAGATATTGAGAAAACAGTAATTGATACTGAAGGACAAAAAATTATTAATGATAAAGGTGAGATTGAATTAAATTTCTTAAACGACAAACTTACAAATGATGCAATTGAACAAATGTTAAAGATAGAAGAGTTAGAATTTAAAGTAAATAACCCTCCAAAAGATTGGCAAAAAATAGGCGCTGTCGTTGACTACAAAAACAAATGGTATGATTCTGCTATTGTTAAAACAACAGTAGAGAGTCAAGATAAAATGGGCGAACTTCTTGTATCCGCTACTGCCGATACAGGTGCAGGTGATATATCCTTTGTTTATCAATTTATGAAAATGCTTGATCCTAACTCTGTTGTTCGTGAAGGAGAATTTGCAACAGCAGAAACTGCAGGTGGTGTCCCAGAATTTATTTGGAAAAATTATAACAATTTAACTAGAGGTGAAGGTAGAAGATTATCTGGAGATACTAAAGCAGACTTCCTTCAAATAGCAGCTAAAATGTATGTTCAACGATTAAAAAATTATGATGCTGAATGGCAAACACAATCAAGAATTGCAGGTAATTTATTTGGTGATGATATGATAGAGAATGCAATACCTTATATAGATGTAAATATTGATCTATTAACACAGCTTTCTAATGCACAGACAATCAAAAAATTCCAAGACAATATGAATTTAGGTTTAGGAGAAGTTTCACCTGAAAATATGTTGTATGGAGGTGATGAAACAACAAACTTTGAGTCTCTTATAGAACAAATAAAGTTACACGGAAAAGGAAGTTAATATGGCTGATGTTGCAGGAAAAGAGTACTTTAGCACTTTAGATGATTTAGCTGATCAAAGTAAAGATATACAAAGATTATTAAACTTTGAAAGATTTGGTTTATTAGATGAAGACACGCAAGCTGCTGTTGATTCTGAAAGAAAAGAAGGGCGAATTCCAGATCCAATGCAACCAATAACTCAAGAAGAATTTGATAATCTAAAGACGATATATGGTGCATTAACAATATTGTCTCCAAATCAAACTCAAGCAACTGATATGGATTATGCTAAACTTCATCTTAGTGCCGAAAAAGCAGGAAATTTTTTTACAAAAAAAAATGTTCAAAAAGAAATAGGTGCTATCACGGGAGGTATTGTATTACCTACATTTTTACCAGTATATGGACAAGCAACTTTACCCGCAAGGATTGCAGCATTTGTTCAAAAATATCCTAGGTATGCAAAAACAATTGCAGCATTTATGGGTGGCACCGGGGGTTCAGCCCCATTCTCAGATTCATATAAAGAGGCACTTGGTTATGGATTAAGAGAAGCTGCTGGAGAGGGTGCATTTCAGTTTATAGGTAGAGTCTTTCCTTATTTAAGAAGAATATTTAGAGGAAAAGAGGGAGAGAATATTGAAGATGCTTCAAGAATAGCTTTACAAATAGCTGAAGCTGGAGGATCAACGGTAACACCAGCAAGATTATCTACATCAAGAACAATAGATATGTTGGAACAAATTGCTAAACTATCAATTTTTGGTGGTGGCGCTATGCAAAAACAAGGACTTAAAAGTGTTGAAGTTATTCAAAATGAAATGGGTAAATTTTTAGCAAGAGAATTTAGTGAAGGCTCAGGAGACAATGTTACAGCTAACATGGTTTCAGTATTTATGAAAAGAGCTAGTCAAGAAAATGTTGATGACTTAATGAAAAACTTTTTATTAAAAGGACAAGATTTTTATGATGAAGCTATTAATGGTGCATATGCAAATGTTGCAAAAGAAATTTCTAAATTAGTTGGAAGAAATGCTAAAGTTATAGATATATCTGGTTTAACAAAAGTATTAAACAATCAAATAAAAACTTTGTATGGAAAAGGAGTAGGAGGAAGACCTGTCGATCCTAATGATCCAAATATTAATGCTCTCAGAACTTATCTTAAACAGTTTGAAGGAGGTAATGGTAAAGTTGATATAGAAACTGCTAATAATATGAGATCTTATTTCTTATCAGAAACAGGGCTTTTTAAAACTGGTATAGCAGGCAGTCCAAAATTTAAAAATATAGCTGGTGCATTAATGGATGCTACTCAAACTAGTATGGACAAGTCAATAAATACTTTATCAAAAATTCTTAATAAAGAAGGTGCAAAAAAATATTCAAAAAAAGAATTAGATAATATTCAAAAACTATATGCTGAAGCAAATGGCTTGTATAATAAAGGTTTTGAAACATTTAACATGGATTTTATCACTGGTCTTTTAGTTGGCGAATCAAAAGCATTCACTAAAAAAGGATTAGATATGACTAGTGCTATTGCTAGTAATTTTATTACTGCAGGCAAACCTGCAAGAGTAGAAGCTTTTTTTAATTTATTACAAGATGGTATAGCAAATAAAGTTATTACTAAAGAAGCTGCTGAACTTATGACACAAAAAATTCAAGGTTCTTTTTTAACTGATGTTCTATCAACCAATGTCGATGCAGTTACAGGAGCAGTTAATGCTAAAGGAGTTTTAGGTGCTCTAGATGGATTTAGAGGTAAAGGAAAAGATATTATGGAACCTCTTTTCATGAATAATGCTATTTCAAAAAATCCTAAAGCCATGCTTAATTTTAGAAAATATTTAAGAGGTTTAGCTAAAGCACAAGAAAAAGGTATTGATACTGGAGGAGGAACATTATTTCTTCAAAGTGGTCAATTTAGTGCATTACAAGGAGTAGCAGCATTAGGTATTGCACTTGGTTCTCCAACAGGAAATACTCAGTATGACCTTGCTTTATCTGGTTTTATTTTAGGCGGACCTTATGCTATAGCAAAAGCTTTCAGTAATCCAAAATTTGTTCATAATTTAATGAATTTAAAATTAGCTAGTTCTTCAGGAGAAGGTAAAGCAAAAGGATTAATATCACGTAGTTTGTTAAATATGCTTGAAGTAGGTGTAAAAGAATCATTTTTTAGTGAAGGAAATGCAAAAAATGTAGCAACAAATGCTGTAGATCAAGGTCTATTAAAATTAGAAGATTTAGAGGGGTTAGAGTTTATGTTAACTCCTCCAGAAACACTACCAAACGCAGAAGAAAATAAGAAAAAAAATAATACTGAGGCTCTTATTAATCAAATTAACGAAGAAACTTCTTCAGAAAATTTAATTGATATAAACATAGATGATGCTTCAACACTGCCTTCTATAGAAATACCTGAACCAAATTCTGATATTATGGCTAATGTTATTGATTCCCCAGTAACACTTGATGCTTCAGCACCAACAACACAGTCAACACCGGGTCCTGCAGGATCTAGTATAAATCCAGAAACTCAACAAAAATTAGAATCATTTGGTATGCCTTTGTTTGCTAATCAAGGAGGAATAGCCTCTTTAATGACACAAAGAAAAAAACCTAAACAGATGGTGGTGTAATGGCCTATAAAGGTTCACAAACTCAACGCAGTAGAATTGTAGGTTTATCTCAAGCAGGTAATGAAGCTGCTAGTGATGCTAGACTTGATAATTTTATTGATAGAAATCAAAATTTAAAAGATCAATCTGCAAGTGTTAATTCTATTTTGCAAGATATGCCCAAAAAAAATGCAGATTTTGTTAGAAGACAGCTAGAAAAAACTGGAGGTAAAAGATTAAACGAAGCTGCAAAATCAATGCTTTCTTTTTATACAGATGAAAGACCCGAATATTCAAGACAAATGAATAGATTAAGAACTTCTTCCCCTGCTATGGAGGCAGCTTATGCACGAAAATTTCCTCTTACAAACTTTGCAATGAATGCTCCTGCAAACTTTGTTAAAAATACTCTTGGAGGAAAGATAATATCAAGTATTGGAGGAAGAATAAAAGATACAGTAAGCACTGGTGTTGGTACATTAAAAGATAAAATAGCTAATGTTATTAACCCTAAGTTTGAAGACCCTTATCCAAAAGCATCAAGTAGTTATGATTATGATAATTTAAACATTGAAGGATATCCTGATGAAATACAAAGAAGATTACAAGTAGGGCCAATTAGTGAAGAGGATACATCTGAAACTAACATTGAAGCAATAAAAGATGAAAAAACTTCTTATAAAAATACTAAATTACAAAATGCTCAAGATACTTTTACTTTTTATAATACATTAAATAATCCAACTAATGTGTTACCACCTAATTTTGCACAAACTTTTGAAAAATTAAAAGACACAAATCAACTTACATCAGGTGATTTTATGAAAGCTAATCAATTATTAAGAGATATTGTGCCAACACAACAAGCTTTTCCACCAATGATAAATGCACAAAATACAGGGATTAACCAAGTTCTTCCTAAAGAAATTCAAACAGCTAATTTGTTTGGTAATTTTCAACCTAATATTGCACCTATTGTAGATCAAGTTAATGAGTATCGAGAAATTTTAGATGATGGTAAAGGAATAGATTTAGATTTAAAAAATAGAGGTGTTTCTTATTCGCAACCACTCTTTGGTGGAACGCTGACCGGGGAAATAAGTGATGTGGGGGGAGATAATCCAACAGCAGGATTATTCTTTAATAAGTTAATCTAATGGAAAATAGTCTTAAAAACATTATTTGGTTCGGCTTAATACTCGTAGCTGCCGGGGCAACTTATGGAATGATGTCAACAAGATTACAAGCAGTCGAGTCAAAACAAACCCAACTAGAAGCAATAATATTACAAGACATACCAGAAATAAAAGAGCGAGTAATAAAATTAGAGATATTGCTTGAAAGAGCATTAAAAAACTAATCTTTATTTTCATATCTTTTATTTAAAATCTTTTTAACTCTTTCCCAATTTATTCTATCTCTTAATTGTTTAGGGCTCATAGGGTCGCGTAACGCGACCTTATCTAATTGAATTGATCTTAAAATTAATCTTTCATGTAAAGTTTTTTTCATTTCTTCACCTTTCTTACATTAATCATTAATCCAAGTTTAGTCATATTATAAGAAACTTTTATTTTTTGATTAGGTTTAATATCTCTGCTTTCTAATTCAATTAACCTATCTGTTTCTTTTTTTAATAAATTTTTATATTTATTTTCCATAACTAAGCTCCCATTAATTGTGATGTTGAGATAAAGTAATGTTGTATCTTTCTTGTTCTACAATCCCAAGTGTCAAATACTGTTTGTTTATCTACAAAAACTAAATGACGAGATACAGCTACAAGAGCAGATTTATTAAATTCCCAATTACGAATTGAGATAGTTCTTTTATTTTTATCTCTAGGAGTTTTTTGTTTTATCCACCCATGTTCAGCTAAAAATATTTCATAGGTTTGACGATGATTAGGAAACATACCTGTAGTCTTAGATAGTTCACATAAATCTTCCCAAACTTTTTGATAAGGTAATTTTGTAGCTAGAGTACATGCTCTTATAACGCAATCCCCTAAGTTAGATTTTTTTTGAAATGGAGTATTTGATCTTCCTCCATCGTGAAATTTATATTTCATTATTTTCCTTTCTTTTAAATATTATACTATATTATATTATATAATATTAAAGTCAAGAAAATTTTTAAACAGCATCTCCCCACGATTTTCCTACATCGCAATCAACTTTACTTGGAACTGTTAATTTTACAGCATTTTCCATTATTGAGATAATTTTATTTTTTGTTTCTTCAGAGCCGTCAAAGCTTAAAGTGAGCTCATCATGAATTTGTATTAAAGGAGTCAAACCTTCTTTGTGTAATTCTATCATTGCTTGTTTTGTTTGATCAGCAGCAGAACCTTGTATTAATCTGTTTAAGGCTTTGTATGTTCCTGCAGGTTTTAAATGATGATGCTTTCCATATTTTAATTTTGCTTGCTCTTTTGGGAGTGCTTTAAATACGCCAAAGGTGGTTGGTTCCCACAATTCAAATCTACATTTTCTTCCCTTGAGTGTTGTGACATAACCTTCACTGTTGGCGTAATTTGTTACCGTTGTCGCTAAATCTTTAACGAAAGGTACTTTATTATTGTACTCCTTTAAGATCTCCCTTGCAACATCAACATCTACTTGCAGTTCATTAGAAAGTTTATTAACACCCATTCCATAAAACAATCCTAAGTTAATAGTTTTGGCTTGATCCCTTTCGATCTTAGCTATTTCTGCTACTATATTGTGAAAATCTGCTTTAGGATTTTTTGTATATTCTTCTACAATTTTTTCAGATCCTTCACATCCAAGAGCAAATGCATAGTGTGACGCGATCCGTGGTTCTTGTTGACTATAGTCAAAAGATCCCCATGTCTCACCCTCTTCTGGTAAAAATAAACCTCTTATTTTTCTCTTAATTTCTTTATTACGGGAAGGTAGTTGTTGTAAATTTGGATTAGAATAACTTAAACGACCTGTTAAAGTACCTGATTCTCCATCACGCATTTGATGAATACTTGCATGAACTCTTCCTGTCTTACCATGTTTTAAAATTGTATCTAAAAATGTTGATTGAACTTTATTATATTCTCTAGCACTCTGTATTTTTTTAGCAATTGGATGAGAATGATTAAGTAAAAAATCTTTTGTAAAACTAGGTGAATTAGTTTTCTCTGTTCTTGGATATTTTATTTTGAGTTTATCAAAAACTTTCGCCACACTTGCTGCAGCCCAAACATCAACTGCAATACCCGTGTCTGCCAATACACTATCCAATATCTTCTTTTCTGTATCCTTAAAACTTTTTTTATAACTTTGTGCTTTTTGAACATCAACCTTTACTCCTTTTTTAATCATATTAAATATTATGGGCAACAAACTCATTTCTAAATTATAGACATCTTTAAGACTTTCTTTTTCAATTATAGGTATCATGTGATGATATAATCTTAATGTTAAGTCAGCATCTTGTTCAGCGTATGAGCCAACAAAAATAGCTGGTAGTTTATACATTTCACTTTTTGGATTTACGCCAAACTCAGTAGCAGCTTGCTTTAATATGTTTTCATCTTTCCATTCATTCAACATATCTTTTCCTACAGCATTTAAAGCATAAGAAAATTTATTTTCATTTATTATAGGAGCCATTATCATTGTGTCTACTATTGGCCCATTTACTTCAATACCTTCTGCATGAAGCCATCCTAAATCATAAAGAGCATTGTGAGCTACTTTTATAGCATCTGTTTTCATTAATTTTGTAAACCAATTAATGACTCTTCTTCTATCCCAATTAAAACCATTTTCGTGTCTTATGGGATAATAACCTTTCCATCCATCAACAGCCACAGCAATGCCTATTATATGCCCTTGTTTTGTTGTCCAACCTGGACCACTGTTTTTTAATTCTGGATCATAAGTTTCTAAATCAAAAGCAATAACTTTTGCATCAAAAATGTTAGGTAATTCATGTGGAGGAATCCATTCTGGTTTTGGTTGAAAAAAATTTGTTTCTGTAACATTAGCCATTTTTACCCTTTCGTTGAACTATTTCACCAGCTATGCTTGCATATGCAGCTAAATCAACAAAGCTATCTTTTTTAGAGGAATGCATAATTCTAGCTATTTTTACTAAACCCATCATGATAGCAACTTGCTCTGGTTCTATTTTTATTTCTAGAAAAATAGACCATAAATCAGCTATGCGCTGATGATTTTTAAGTTTATCTCCGTAATCTTTATTCCTTTCTCCGCCTATGAGATCTGATGCCTCTTGTAATATTTCTTTAGATATCATCTTTCATCACCATACATTCTATAACCTTCTTGTTTCTGAGCCTCTACAATATACAAATTTTGTTTTGCTCTTGTAACAGCTACATAAAATACCCGGTGTTCATCATCGGGATCTTTTGTGTAAGACTTATAAACTAATTTACCTAAATCTAAAAGAACAACTACATTATCACACTCTCCACCTTTAGCTTGATGAATTGTTGATACTCTTATTCTTGGTTCTTTACTAAAATCTTCACCAAGATCTTTAAGTCTTCTTAAATAAACAATCTCATAAGCATCTATGTTATCTAAAACATCATACCAATTACCATCAGATAACAGTCCATGATTTTTTTTAAGGTCATCAAGACTTAATAAAGAATCTTCATTTAAACCTTTAAAAGATTTGCCTCCTCTTTTGATACCAATACCATTTTTCTTTTTCTCAGATTTAATTTTTGAATATAGTGTTGATGTTTGTTTTAAACTTATTAATTCACCTTGTTGTAATTTTTCCCAAATATCTATAGCATCAATTATGGTTCGTGATACGGGTCTATGTTCTCCTCTTCCATACCAATAACCTAAATCTTTAAGTGTATCTTCTATAATTTCATTTCTAATTTTTTTCGTTCTTCCTAAAATTAACCAATTACCTTTAGATATATTTATGTGTTTAAGAGCTGCAACTCTATAAATTTTACCCTCTTCTTCTTTAGGTTCCCAAATCTTAGGTCTTCTTTTTCTTATGTGACTAATAATAAAATTTGCTAATTTATAAATTCTTTTTGGACATCTATAAGATTTATTTAAAACAGTAACATCACCTTTTAAATTAATAAATTTATCGATATCTGCACCAGACCACCTAAAAATAGCTTGATCATCATCCCCGGCAATGTAAACTTCTTTGCTTGTTTTAATAAGTTTATCAACCATGTTGTATTGAATACGTGGCATGTCTTGTGCTTCATCAATAAAGAGCACATCAAAGTGTGTTGAAAATGTGTCATTTGTGTAATCAACAATCATGTCAGTAAAATCAAACACATCATTATTTTTTTTATATTCTTTTATTGATCTATCAATATAATCCAATCTCTCCCACTTTATTGATTGCTCATCATTATAAAAATCAAATGCTTTTTTAAGAGAAATATCTTTTAAACGAGCTAAATTAATTAAATTAGCATAACGATAATTTGTATTTGTATAAATAGATTGATCGTTATTATCAAAAACTAAATTAAAACCAATTTTTTGAGAAAGTTCTTTCCAATGTTTTGATTTCATTAACTTACTTTCATCTTGTGGAAGATGGCTTAAAGCAAAACTATGTAACGTACGAAAATGAACTAAATCATCTTTACTAGCTTGGAACTTTTCTCTGGCTCTGTCTCTGGCTTCGTAAGCAGCTTTTTTGGAAAAAGAGAAAAAACCTATCTTGTCCCAAGCTATCCCACTTTCTTTTTTTTGCTGACAAATATTTAGTAATGTCGTTGTTTTTCCTGTTCCCGGTGGACCTAAAATAATTTTTATCAAAACGGAATCTCCTCTTTTTCATTCTTACCTCCCAATACTTGATCTTCTCTTGATACCTCTTTCTCAGTAAGTACTGAAGGAAGATCGATTTCTTCTGTAGATTTTTCAAAAGCAGGTAACATCCATACTCTTGTTTGTATTTTTCTAACAGAAACTGTAATATTCAACCCGCCTAAATCTTTTAATCTTTGAACAACCCAAATTCTTTTTACTTTAAAATTCTTACTATTTTCTAACCATTTTGATAGATCTACTAATCTAAAATAAGTTGGATTAGCTTCAATTTTTTCTTCATTAATTGTAAACTCTTTTGTTTTCTCATTATCTGTAAATGCTTTTTGCATGTCTAACTCATCTATAGAATAAGCCTCACCTCTACCTGTGCAAAATTCTTTTAGATAATCATTAAACTCACCAACTTTCGATGCATCAGAAGGAGCTTCTTCTTGTCTAATTTTTTCAAACAATATAGAAAGAATTTCATCCCAATCTTTATCTTTCATTGAAGGGACAAATTTTAATAATTGTTTACCAACAGTTTTTCTAATTAATCTATGGCTATACAAAACATCAATATCATCTATTTCTATTCTTCTATCTCCTACATTTAAAAACCATAACTCATCACCTAAAACAGACAAGTCACTATATTCTGGATGATCAAAATCAGATTGACCTATGCCATGTTTTCTAAGTTTACATAAAGCTTTTTGACACACAGAAGAAATTGGTCGATCATTACAACGATAAGAATACTTAGGAGAACCATCTGTTTTATTTGACCTTACTTGTTTTTGTAAGGTAATAATTTCCCCTGCATCTAAAGGCGGATCCATATAATCCAGGTTATATTTTTCCATCAGTGCCTCCCAATTATCGGGATTAGATTTTCTATAAAAAATTCCTATGCTAAATAACCCATTATTGCGTGTACCTTCTGGAAATCCTTGGGTCGTTAATATTTGTAAACATGGTGGTCCATCAGGTATGACTTCTTGTTTAACCTGTATTGCTATCTTACTGATATCGTCACAAACATATTTATCATATAGTTCAAAGAATTCTTCGAGAGTAGCTCCCTCACCATTATCGAGATACGCGTACCGGGTTTCACCATGATAAGGTAAATTCAACCATGAACCTGTGTCTCTTTCATTGGCAAGTTGTGTTTGTTTAGGAAATATTTCTGCTTTTGCATGCCCAAGGTAAGAAGCTATCTCCCTAAGTTTTTGTTGAAACAAAGCAGCAGATTGAGGTTTTTTTGAAAAAAGAAAAATATGTGCACCAAAAGATTTTGATGAGCACATTATTAATGGTAAATTATATTCTCTTATTTTTGATAATATTTTTTTATGATCCAAAGGGTATTCGTCTACATCAATACATCCCCATGAAGATGTTGCATCGTCACGAATTGGTACAATACCAAGAGCAGGTTCTTTACCTTCCAAATGATTTTCATACATATGAAGAGTTGGTGGTTCGTGTTTCGTGAACATTTTACCATCTTTTTTTCCATTAGCTTTCACATCAGTATAACGATACTCTCCATGTGCACGGTCTAAACCACTAAATATATTTTTAAATTTTTCTACTTTCATAAATCATATAAATTAAAAAAGGGGGCATAGCCCCCTAAAATTTAATGTTAGCCAAGAACTTCGCTATGAGCTGATTGAGGCTTGACTTCAACAATTTCCTCGGCATCTGCCATAGCTTCAGGAGCTGGATCAATTGATCCAGAGCTGACTAGTTCATGAAAGTTTTGTGCTTCCCCCACAATAAAAGATGGATTTTTTAAATCATTAATAGATTTATTTAATGTTATTTTCCATCCCCACCAATCATTCTTCTTATTTTGTTCAAGAACAGTTTCCATTTTATAAACATTCGCAAACATTGGAAGAGTCATAAGTGACCCAGTCTTGGATTGTACTTTTTGATTCATCATCATTGTATTCCAATAACGGGATTTTTTGTATTGAGTTTTCTGCATAATGATTTGACATCTTTCAAAAGACCCATCATCATTTAAACGTAAAACAAAATACTCGGCAGTTCTTACAATATATGTAGGGCTCATTGCACCATTAATCATATAATGATCCTCACCATCTGCACCTCTTGTAAGAGGAGGGCAATTTTCTGGAGTATAGATTTTTTCTGGATAACCAGAACCTTCTCCAAGTGGAGACCATTCAACACAGCGTACTCTAAAAGCACAAGGTATGACAGAAATACTATCATAAAAATCTTTGTTAACTGAGTTAAAAATATTTCCTTGCTCAAGTCCTTCGACATATTTTGCATTTGATTTTTTAACTTCAGGAGTTTGAGAACTAGCAATTTTTAAAAATGGAATTGCCATTTCTCCAGCATTAACATTTTCAAACCCAACACCAGCGTGGGAAGAAAAGTCAATGACTTCAGTCGATACTTCATTTTTCTTTTTTCTCGTTACATCGTTCATCGTTATTTTCCCCGTTTAATTTTAACTTTACTACCAACAAAAACACTAAACGTTTCCATCGGTATATCGTTACCTTTGTTTATTTGTTCACCAATTAAGGCATTCAAGGTCATAGGCTCGACCTTGCGTTTTTGATCTGGGTATAATTCTCTTTGCTGTAATTCATTAACTAGATTATCAGCTTCTTCATTATCACCCTTACCAAACTTTATTGAAACAATGTTTTTGATTAAATCACCATGTCCATTGTCTTCTAACCATTGAAATGCTTCAGATTGATTTTCTTTAGTAATAGTACCTCTATAAAAAGGTTTAAAACTAACAGAGTCACCTTCAACAGTTTTAATTTCTTTAACTCCCCGTTGTGTCATGAGTTCAACAATTTTGTCATTGGCTTGTTGCAGCTCTTGTTTTTTTCTTTTAACTTGTTCTTCTAAGTTAAGTATTTCAGATTCAATATTTAAATATTGATTTGAAACTTCGGAGACATCAGATACTTCACTTATGTCTACTTTTTTTTCTTCAGTTTGAAAATTTGTAAAATCGACTTTATCATTCATAACTATTCCTTTCATTTAAGTCTATCTGTATTGGATAATAGGTATAGGTTCTTCTATCATATTTAAGAACTTTATATTTTCCCCTATTATTGTAAGAAGCAACAGAACAAGCAACACCTATCATAGCTGGATCACCAATTAATAATAAGTAATCATCGTCACTAAAATCTTTCATAATGCTTTTAGCTTTACGAATTGCAGGACCAGGCGACAACATAATTTGTTTTCCTTCTTCATATAAAGGAATTAGTTGCCCATATTGTTGTGCAGAGATAATATTAAATTTAGATACCTCTTGTACCACAAATACTTTTGCTTTATTTTCTGTGTCTTTCATCTTTCTAAATAACCCTATATTATTTTTATTTTAAAAATACAATAAAAATGTTATTAAAAAAATTAGAAAGTATGAGTAACATAAAATATAGCTTTAAAACTAAGCCTTTTAGCCACCAATTAGCTGCAATGGGAGCCTTTTTAAATCATTTAAAAAGAGGAGAAAATGAATTTGCATTGCTTATGGAGATGGGTTGTGGAAAAACAAAAGTATTAATTGATGGTGTTTCTTACTTATATGACAATGGATTTGTTTTTGGTTTATTAGTTATTTGTCCTAATGGTGTAAAAGGAACATGGGTAAAAGAAATTGAAACACATATGCCAGAACATGTTGATCGCAATGTTATTGTATGGACAGGTCAAAAAACAAAAAAGCATGAAGAAGAATTACAAAGTTTATTTTTAGTAGAACCTGCAAAAGTACATTTAAATGTTTTAATAATGAATGTTGATGCATTTACTACGGATCGTGGAAAAAAATTTGCAGATCGTTTTTTATTAACTCGTCAAGCAATGATGGTTGTAGATGAAAGCACTGTAATTAAAAATTCAACAGCACAAAGAACAAAGGCAATAACTAAACTTGGTAGTCTAGCAAGGTACAGAGTTATCATGACAGGTTCTCCAATTACTAATTCTCCTGAAGATTTATATGCTCAATGTAATTTTTTAAATCATGAGCTGCTTGGTTTTAGTTCTATATATACTTTTCGCGCTCGGTATTGTCAGATGCAAAAGTTATCTTTTGGAGGAAGGTCATTTAATAAAGTAGTTGGTTATAAAAATTTAGAAGAATTAAATAAAAAGTTAAGACAGTTTTCCTACCGGGTATTAAAGAAAGACGCTCTTGATTTACCTGATCAAGTATGGATGAAAAGATCTGTTCCATTAAGCACGGAACAACTTGATGCTTACATGCAAATGAAGAAATTTGCTTTAGTGCAGCTCAAGGAAGAAACATTGACGACTACGTCAGTGCTCGCTCAAATGATAAGACTTCATCAAATAGTGTGTGGCCACATGGCTACCGATGATAATAAAGTTGTTTCATTACCTAACAATCGTATTAAAGAACTATGTGCTATTCTAGAAGAGCATGGTGAAAAAGTGATCATTTGGGCGAATTATCGTCACGACATTCAAGCAATTGAAAAAACATTATCAAAGAAGTATGGGCCGGGATCCGTGGTCACTTATTATGGTGACACTCCTCAGAATGTAAGACAAGATTACATTGAACGATTTCAAACAGACCCAATGACAAGATTTTTTATAGGTCAACCAATGACCGGGGGACGTGGTATAACGTTAACAGCAGCTAGCCTAACAGTTTTTTATTCTAATAATTATGATTTAGAAATAAGAGAACAAGCAGAGGCACGCAATCATCGTATTGGAACAAAAGATAAAGTTACTTACATTGATTTAGTTGCTGAAGGAACAGTGGATGAAAAAATTATTTATGCTCTTAGAAATAAAATAAACCTTGCTACATCGGTGTTAGCAGAGGAAGTAAGAAAATGGTTAATATGATTTGCTATAACTGTAAAGGAAATGGATATGTTAAATTATCATTCGAAGCAGAAACATCAATTGAGCAGTGTGAGATTTGTCACTCACAAGGGGAACTCGATGAAACTAAGTACTATCACCAAACATGGACAGAGGGCGTTGAAGATTCCATCGCAATCTACTACGGGCCACTTCTCGACTCGGAGTGTTTCAAAAACTACAAAATTCATAAAGAGTAAACCAGTTGTAATATTTAAAGGGGAGCCTCCATTTTGATTATAAAAGAAAAGAGCTGCACTCGTTGTAAAAGAGTTAAACCCTTAAATCAATTTGATAGGAAAAAAGAAAATAAAATAGATGGACGTAAGTCTTGGTGCAAGGTTTGTGTAAGTAGACATAATAGACACGTTTGGACTAATGGAAAAGGCGACAGAGATAAAGCTGCAATAAGTGCAGATCCTCGTAAATTTTTAAATCATTGGTTGAAAGACGCAAAAAACGGAAAAAAAAGATTTAGACATGCTGTTGACCCTAAGTTAACCGTAGATGATTTATTATATCTGTTTAAAAAACAAAATTATAAATGTGCAAAAACAGGGATATTACTTACACATTTAAAAGGGCAAAGAAAAGTCAACACTAATGTGTCTATTGATAGAATTGATAACGATTTAAAACTGTATACTTTAAGTAATATTCAGCTTGTTTGTTATAGATACAACCTTATGAAGGGTGATATGACGGAAAAAGAACTTGAATTGTGGTGTAAAACTATCTTATCATCAATCAATGATTAAAATTTGGTTACTAATTTCAATGGTATCTATGCCTGGAATGCCTTCAGTAAAACATACAGCAGAGTTATGGTTTGATAAAACGAAGTGCGAAGTAAGACGTGTGAATATAGAAAATGATTTACAGAGTGCAGCAGAAGCTCAAGGGTTAAACCCAATCTTCGTACATACTTGGTGTTTAGAATCAGGAATGTTTGTTTCTAATAAAACTTGATTAAAACTATTTTAATTTGTGCTGCAATTATTATTAGTACTTGTATTTGGAGATATTATTCCCCTTACCAAGTCTTTTTAAGAGACTGTATTTATAACGATTTTTTAGGCGGAGACTTCAGTAAAGAGTATTGCACATGGAAGTACAAGCATCTTTTACAAGAAGATTCTTGGTTAAAAGAGCTTTTACGTTGAATTTTTAAATTATTTTATTATAATTTATTTGTATTTGGTGGGACAAACTCCCTTTTATTATTTTCCTCCGTTCCACCAAAATACTTGTTTTCTCTCTTATAAAATATTATACTTCGCAAAAAAAGGAGTGGTATGAATTTACCTAATAGTCCTATTCGAAAAATATCTCAATGTTCAAAATGTGGTAAGGTATCTCTTAAATTTTATAATCCTCAGTTCAACACAGTATTTAAAAAAGAAGAATGGGAAAGTATTTTAGCAGAAGGTTTACAAGCCCTAAGAAAAATTCTAGGGCCTGTCACAGAAGATCCAAAGTTTTTTACTGATCAACTTTAAAAAAAACAGTTGCTTCTTCCAAAAGTCTTTCTAATTGCATGGGCTTAGAAAGTTTTGATTTTCTACAAAGTTTCTCGAGCAGTTTTCTGGTCTTCACTGTAATCATTTGATTGTAATGTGTTTGTTTTTTCTTTTTCATTTTCATTCTCCTTTAAATTAAAACATTTTAAACAGTAATGGTTTATTCCTTTATCTGTTTGAATCATCACTTGATGATGATATTTTTTATAACAATTAGTGCAGTGTGAAAAAGTTTTATAAGGGTTCATTTTTTTAATTGACCTTCTCTTTTCCAATGATCTTCTCCTTTAACAGATTGTTTACGATCATCAGCTAACCATCCGATAACTCCATAATATTGTGAGTTATTAATATGCATCCAAATTAATGTTGGTTTTGGTTTTTTAAAATAATTAAAAAATTTTTTAATCATGCTCTCCCTTTCTTGGTTCTTCACTCATTAAACTATTTATTCTCCACTCTTCATGTTCATGCTCTTCATCGGTAACATAAGACACTAATAAGTTTTGAAGTAACGAGCCACGCGATCCGTGTTTCGCTGATATAGATTTAATACAATCTTTAAATTTAATATCACCAGGCTCTTTTATTTCTTTTGGCTGTATAATATTCTTTAAAAATTCAAACATTTTCTTCCTTTCTTTAATATAGTATTTTACTACATTATATTACTAAACATGTCAAATATGGCTGTTTTCTGGGCTATTTCCACTCCTTATTTTCCTCATAATTTAATTCTTCATCATATTTAATCTTATTGAAATGTTTCTTAATAATGTTCCAATGCTCTTTACTTGGATAGGAAAAATATTTTGTAAAGCGAAACCAATGTTCGACGGTAGTATAATCAATCCCAGTCACTTCACTTAATTTTTTTGCATTGGTTTGTGATTTTAAATACTTCACAAATGGTTCTTGTTCCGGGAGCCGTGGTCGATGAGTCATTTCATCTTTTAATAATTCTTTTACTCTATCAGGTTTATCTTTTAAAATTTCTTTAAACACTTGAATAGATAAAGTTTCTTGAACACGATGGTCAGATGATCGTGTTTTCTTCCCCATTAATAAACGAGCTGCATATCGTTCTGCATTTTCCGATGAGTCAATTGCTGTAGGTGTTCTCCAAAATTTATTTTTCAGATAACTTCTCTCCTATTGCCCAAACCATGACAGCAATAAAAATTAAAACAATTAAAATTAATCCTAATAAAATTTCACTTATCATTTTTTTTCTCCAGATCTAATGCAACAGCAATGTCTAAAGGTTTATGCATATGTACACCCTTAGCTGCCCACTTATCTTTTCTTTTTTTCCAACTATCTTTTAATGTTCCATCTTCGTTTATCTCGCCTCGCTTTCCGTCATTCGCTGTTGGTGTTGGCCACATCTTTTCTTCTTCTTCCAAAACTTTTGTTGCAAGTGAATGACCTTTCGTTCCTCTTCGAACTGATGGAGGAATTTTTGTTCCATCTTTCCAGTCTCTACTCAGAGGTGTTGGCCAATTCGTCTTCATAGGTTTGGAGGATGCTGAGTCCGATGTAGTAGGGAATGGAAGGGACGAGACTATTTCCGAGTGATTTAAGTCTGTCCACCCTTTTGGGTACCCCATTAGCCACTCTACCCACGTCGGGTTCAATGTCCCACCACCCGTTCCACGGACGTCTGGATGATTGCCCAACATTTTCTGCATCTTCCCGCCTGGTCTCCCCGCGTGATGTTCGCTCGCTTGAGGTGTTGGCCATTGTTTGACCATCCCCCTCAGATTGCCCTTCGCTACATCGTGTGGGATTCCCTTGTTGTTCTCCTTCATGTGAGCTGAGTATTGATCCGATGTTTTTGGTGTCGGCCATAATCTCTCCTCTTTGACTTGATCCTGAAGTCTGATCTGCATTGGTTGACCACTCGGTCTTTTCAGATGACCCTCGTCCAATGCCTTCTTTATTCCCGGAAGGTTCGAGCCCCCTTTCATGTTGTCTGGAGTTCGCCACAATCCAGACTCTTTCTCTTTGGTGGTTCGCACCGATGCTCGAAGCTGAAATACTAAACGTCCTTGTGGCGTAACCTTCACTCTCCAAGTTCTTGAGAACGGTGTCGAGACCGAGTTTAATGTGCCCACTAACGTTTTCTCCAATAACCCAAGTCGGTCGCAGCTCTTGGACAAGTCTAAACATTTCTGGCCAGAGATGTCTTGGATCTTTTTCACCTTTTTTTCTACCTGCAACGGAGAAAGGTTGGCAAGGGTATCCTCCTGTAATGATGTCGATTGGAAAAACTCCATCTGTTTTGATTGTGTCATGGTTTAACTCCTTAATATTCGTGTACCGGGGAACGCCGGGATATCTTTTCTCTAAAATTTCTAAACAATACTTCTCAATATCGCAAAAGGCAACTGTTTCAAATCCACCTGTCGCTTCTAAGCCCAGGCTGAAACCACCTATTCCAGAAAAAAGATCTAAATGTCTTAATTTCATGCTTTCTCTCCAAAAAGATTTCAAACTGATTTACCCTAATAGTGTTTTCAAATCAAGCATTGAAAAGATTTCAAACTGATTCAGCCCAATAGTGTTTTCAGATCCTGGGGCCAGGATATTTTTTAAAAAAAAAATAAAAAAATTTTAAATTTTTAAAAGAACAAAAGAAGAACACTTGAGAAATCTAGGAAAAAAGCCAAAAATTTAAAAAAACCCTTATATTGTCATAGTAGGGGGTTATTATGTAGGGTTATATATAATAGGTATTGTAACTATATATAATATTATGTAGTATTTTATTATATTTATTTAGAAAGGATAAAATAAAATGATGAATAAAAAAGAAGAATATAAAAATTTTCGTTTTTTTAAAAAGTTAAGTAAATTTGAAAAAGGGGAATTAAATAATTTTGTTAAAATGAATAAAGAAATAGAGAAAGGAAAAAACAAAATGAATATAAAATTATTAAACGAATTAATAAATAAAATTGCAAATGAATTTATTGGCAATGATAACAAAGATTTTATTTCAGAAATTCATGATCATGAACTTTTATATAATAAAGAAAATTACGATCTAGTTTTTAAAAAAATTGGAGTAGATGAATTTGTAAAAATGGTTATGGAAAAATACGAGGCAATAACCAGAAAAAATGAAAGGGAATTTTTATTAAAATCTGGAAAAGTAATCGATGAAAACATAGAAAATAGTTGTCTTGATTATGTTTTAGTAACTTTAGGAATTGCCCCACATTTAAAAAATAATTTAGATGTTTTAATTGATGACATTAACGAGGAAAAAAACACTTCTGGAATTTCTAGAAATTGGGAAAAGCAAGAAGTTTTAAAAGTAACATTATTATTAAAGGCTCTAAAATGATCTTTAAAAATATAAAAAGATTTAATTTGTATAAACAAAATAAAATTATTTCTTACTTTGTTTTATACTATCATAATGGAAGTAAAGAAATTTTGACTAATCAACAATTTATAGAAAGGAATAAATAAAATGAATGAAGTCATAAAAGAAATTCCAAATTTTAAAATTATGGAAACAAGCGAATATAGAAAGTTTATAAAATGGCTAATTGATAATAAAATAAATTTTCATCCAGATGACGATTTTTTAGATTATGAAAATACTTTTTCAAAAGAAGTAGCAACAAAAATAAATAATAATTTTGATCTTGCTAAAAGAATATTTACAAATATTCATTTATATAAAATCATTAGGCAAGAATTAAGAAAGTTTAATTTAAATGAATTGGAGGAGGCTAATAAATGAAAAATAAAAGTTTTATTTATAGGGGTTTTGAAATAATCGAAAATTCTAATACTTTTAATATTTATCATGAAAATGATAAACTTTTAAAAATAATACCTAAAGACAATAAACAAAGTTTCAAAGTAGTTGAAACCTTTATTAATGAATATTTAAGAAAGGAAAATTAAAAATGAATATTCTAGAAATAATAAAAGATAAAAAATATTTATGTAATAGTGATTTTTCATATTATAGAAATATTGAAGAAGTAAAAAACAACAAATTATATTTTTGTGCTTATGGTGGGGGTTTTGTAAAAACTATAAGCCTAGAAAATGAAAATTTTTTAAATGATATAAAAAATAAAAAAATTATCTTTACAAATGAAGAGCCAAAAGAAGAATTTCATTTTGGGAAAATTTACATAGATGCTTATGATAATTACCCTAAAAACTTTGTTGAGGGTTATATTCATAATCATAGGTTCTGGAATGGTTGGAATATTGTTTATATGACTTTAGAAGGAATTAAAAAGCATAATGAACTTATAAAAAATTCACCTTATTATTCGGATAATTGGGAACCTAAATATGAGTTTAACCCTACTTTTCATATTAAAAATGATGATACAATTATTTTATATGATCCAGAAGAAGAAGGGGGAAAAGTAGAAATTAAAAGCACTCAAATATTATTTGAAGGGAAAAAAATAAAAGTTTTTAACCCTTTTTCTATGTCTTGGTGTTGGAGTGAAATAACAAAATAATTAATTAAGAAAGTAGAAAGGAAAAAAGAAAATGAAAAATTTAATATTTAATAAAACAAAAGGCAATTTGTTCAATTATGATAACAATGCAAAAACAGTAAAAGGCCAAAAGAAAGGATATAAAACATTAATTTTATATCTTGCTCCACATATTCAAAGTGGTTTTAATGTTTGTTCTATGGCTTCAAAAGGTTGCTCTAAATCTTGTTTATATACTTCTGGAATGGGTATTTTTTCGAATGTGCAATTGGGAAGAATAAATAAAACTAGGTGGTTTATGCAAGAGAGAGAAAGCTTTTTAGAAAAGCTAACAAAAGAAATTAAAAAGTTTTCTGAAAAATGCAAAAGAGAAAATTTTAAACCTTGTATTAGATTAAATGGAACTAGTGATATTTCATGGGAAAATTTTGGTATCTTTGAAAAGTTTCCTAAAATAAAATTTTATGATTATTCAAAAATTTATAAAAGGGCTTTAAAATATATCAATGGCCAATACTCTTCTAATTATTCAATAACTTATTCATTAAATGAAGATAATAGAGATCTAGCTTTTGATATTTTAGAAAAGGGGGGTAATATTTCGGCTGTGTTTCGTGATTTCATTCCTAAAAAATACAAAGGGTTTAAAGTCATTAATGGGGATGAAACAGACCTTCGATTTCTAGACCCTAAAAATTGTATTGTGGGGTTAATAGCAAAAGGAAAAGCAAAAAAGGATTTTTCTGGTTTTGTTTTAGATAATTAAAGAAAGGAAAATATAAAATGATGTTGAATAGTAGGTTTAAATTGCAAGTATTTGATGAAAAATTAAATCGTTTTAGAGATGTAACAGAAAAAGAAAGGTTACAAAGAGAATTAAGTTTTATTTGTCAAGATAGAACAGATAACACTTGTAATATTAAAGAAGTAAAAGACCAAATAAAAGAATTCAAAGAGAAGTTAAAAGATCTTTTTGAAAATAGAAAGGCTTTAAACAATGAGATTAAAAGCCTTAGAAAAACAATAGAAAGGAAAAAATAAAATGAATGAAAAAAATAAAACTATTACTTTAACAAGTGAAGAACATAGTTTTTTAGTTGAGGAGTTGGGGGAAAATAGAAATAGATCCCAAGAGCTTTTAGATGATGAAACTATATCAATTAAAAATAATTATTTAATAAAAGGAATAGAAAGCAATATTGAAGGATATAAAAAAGAAATAAGGCTTTTTAATTCTATTTTAAAAAAACTTTAATAAGAAAGGAAAAAATAAAATGAATGATTTAAATTTAAGAAATTTAAAAGTTAATGAAGTTTTAAAATTTGATGATTATCATCATATAGTTTTTAATTATGATATTGATTTAAATGGAATGTTGGGAGTAGTGAAAAGCATTCATGAAGATAAAAAATACAATCATTATCAAATTGAAGTTGAATTAATTGATAAAAAATACTCTGAGGATTTGGAAGAGTGGAATAATTGTCTCTGGTTCACAATTCCAGAAAATGAATATAATGCTAAATTTACAGTATTAAATAGGTTTTCTGAATTTAAACCTTTTGAAGAAGAGATATATTTAAATCAATATAAATGCCCCTTGTTTCGTGTTTCGTGGAATGGTGACGAAATTATATCAATTCATTCAAAGGAAACTTTATTAAAAGAATATGGGGAATCAAATTTATTTGATGATAATATTTCTTGGATTGGCTACCCTTTAAAACTTTTTGAACTTAATAACATAAAGGAAAAAAGAGAAATTAAAAATATGTATGAAGTAATAGACTTTTTAAATGATGATGATTTAAAAAGCTTATCAATAAAATTTGTCTCTGATAATTGTGAGATAACTAGAATTAAATAGAAAGGAAAAAAGAAAATGGAAAATAATAAATTAATAGTACATTTTAAAAGTGATTATGGAGTTGAGAGAATGTACCCCACTTGTGAAACTTCAAAATTGATTGTTAAACTATTTGGGGGTGATAAGTCAATAAATGATCAAAGAAAAGTTATATTAAAAAAACTAGGCTTTGAATTCAAAGAAGAAGAAAGGAAAATATAAAATGAAAAGTGAAACACTAAACCAATTAAAAAAGGATAGTGATAAAAATAATAGTATTGAATTAAAAACAGCTTTAAGAATAGAATATAATTCAAAAATATTTTATTGGAAAGCTCAAGAAAAAAAAGCAAAACAGTATTCAAATAAATATTCGTCTATTGTTTTAAAATTAGATCAAGAAATTAAACATTTAGAAAGGAAAAAAGAAAATGAAAGATAAAAATAATAATCATATTGTTGATGTTCAAGACTTATTATCAATTGAAAGTGTAAGATCTAAAAGGAAACATCCTTGTGACATTAATATAAATGAGGAAGGGAAACTTTTAACCCCTTATTTTTCGCAATCGAAGAATGAATATATATCTCTTTTAGATATGCCATTATCATACATGGTGAGGGCTTTTAATAGAACTTTAATTGAACTAAATAACCTTAAAGAAAATAAAAAAGAGAAAAAGAAAAAGTTTAAGGTTGTTATAAATACTGATGAAAGTTATTCTCAGATTGTGGAGGCTCAAGACTTGGATGAGGCTAGAGAGAAAACCTTTTCAGAATTTTTTGATAAAGGAGGGGATAAAATGAAACTAGTTTCCCAAGATCTTGATATTTTAGATATTGAAGAAGTTAAATAAATAATTATTCTTGTTTCGTGTTTCGTGGGGCTTTTTATAAAGCCCCTTTTTTTATTGTCTAATAACAAAAAATTTAAAATCGGCTTTTTGAGCTCATGGTATGATAAAAATTTTAATACACTACTACAGCACCTTTTGAAGACGAAAAAAAAAAAAATAATTTTTTTAAAAAAGAAGTGTACTACTGTAATAGATAACAAAATATCTTAGTTTTCTCTTTTAAATCGTCATACACTACCCCTTTTTAAGTAGTGTAATAAATTAATAGTAGTGTAATAGATTTTTAATTAGTTTACAGAAAACAAGGATTTTTTTCTAGATACCAAAAAAGAAAAATGTTAATTCTATTTGAATTAATACAGTATGAAAAAAGAGATAATAGACAAAAGAAAAGCAAGAAAGCTAACCCCTAAACAATTAAGATTTGTTTATGAGTTTTCTAATTATACTTTGTTAGGAAAACAATCAGCAACAGAATCGGCCAGAAAGTCTGGATATAGTGAAACAGTATCAAAAAAAATGGCTTATGAATTACAAGACCCCAACAAATACCCATTAGTTGCCGAGGCTATCCAAGATATGAAAAACGAATTAAAAGATAAATATTCAGTTTCAATGGATAAACATTTGTCAAGGCTTGAGGAGTTAGGAAGAAAAGCCGAAGAAGAAAAACATTTTTCAGCCTCAATAAATGCCGAACAATTAAGGGGAAAAGTAGGGGGCTTATATGACCCAACAATTAGACTAGAAAATTCAATTGAAAACTTATCAAGAGAAGAACTATTGAAAAGATTAAAAGAAATTCAAAGTAAAAAAATAGATGTAATTGATCAAACAAAAATTATTGATCATGAGCCTTTAGAAGTAACCCAAGATAATCATATAAAAGATAGTAAATAATTATAATTTGTTAGAGAAAAATTTTATTAAATTAATAAGAAAAAATATACCTTTTTATAACTTCATTCGCATTGAAACCACAACACAGAATGGCTTTCCAGATCTTCTTTGTATTGGGTCAATAATGGATACTATTTTACTAGAAGTTAAAGTTGCAAAAGGGAATAAAATAAACCTTTCAAGCCACCAAATAGCCACGAATTTAAGGCTATGGAATATCAAACAAGGATTTAATTATATTATTGTTTATGTGCCTAAATATGAAAGCACCCCTCTTAAAGATTGTTGCTTTCTATATGAAGGGTTAAAAGTGAAGGAATTAGCCTTAAATGGGGTAAACGAACCCCCAACAGCGAACAATTGGGCTACTATATCTAGTTATTTGTTAAAGGTTCACGAAACACGAGCCAAAAAACCTAGGAAATGAGCCAATTATAAGGCACGATAACTTTTATTTTCGTACCTTACCCCAAAAACCCCCAGAAATTGGCCATTGTTCGTGATTAATGGCTAGGTACTTAGAAAAAATGGTAAAAATGGCTGTTTTCAGCCGATTATGAGAACCTGGATCCAGGCACCTTTTTTTATTTAGAGTGCTTGTGACCATGTTTTAAATTTTCAGCCATGAATTTTTCATATGGAAACGATTTTTCTAGGGGGTACCCCCTTTTTTAGTATAAAAAGGCCCTAGGAGTCCCTATGGTATCCAATAATAATAATTTTGAAAACTATTCTGATGAAGAATTAAAGCTAATGCTAGCAATTGCTATGCATGATGATAATGAAGCTGCACAAAGTAGCTTTATGCACTTTGTTAAAAAAGTCTGGCCAGAGTTTATTAATGGTTATCATCACAATGTATTAGCAAAAAAGTTCGAAGAGATAGCTTCTGGTAAATTAAAACGATTAATTGTTAATATGCCACCAAGACACACTAAGTCTGAGTTTGCTTCGTACTTGTTCCCCGCTTGGCTCATGGGTAAGAAACCAAAAACAAAAATAATACAAGCAACACACACAGCAGAGCTCTCATATAGGTTTGGTAGAAAGATGAGAAACTTAATGAACGATGAACAGTATAGGAGAATTTTTAAAGAAGTGCAGTTACGAGCAGATTCAAAAGCATCTGGACGATGGGACACAAATCATGGAGGAGAATATTTTGGTGCTGGTATCGGTGGTGCTATTACTGGTCGTGGTGCAGATTTGTTAATCATCGATGATCCTCATTCAGAGCAAAGTATAACAGACACAAGTTTTGATAATGCATTTGAGTGGTATGTATCTGGACCAAGACAAAGACTTCAGCCTGGGGGAGCTATAGTTGTTGTTATGACAAGATGGTCTGAAAGAGATTTGACCGGGAGATTGATAAGGCAGCAAGCAGAAGTAAAAGCAGATGAATGGGAAGTTATAGAGTTCCCAGCAATACTTCCAAGTGGTAAACCAATTTGGCCAGAGTATTGGAAAAAAGAAGAGTTAGAAAAAATCCAAGCAAACTTACCTGTTATGTCATGGGAAGCACAGTACCAACAAAAACCAACTTCTGAAGAAGGTGCAATCATTAAACGCGAATGGTGGAAAATGTGGAAAAGAGAAGAAATACCTGAGCTGCGTCACATCATACAAAGTTATGATACAGCCTTTAGTAAAAAAGAAACAGCAGACTTTAGTGCCATTAGTACGTGGGGTGTATTTCGTACAGAGTTCAGTAAAGACAATATTATATTATTAGATTGTATAAAAAATCGTTGGGAGTTTCCAGAATTAAAAAAAGTTGCTCTTGAGCAGTATAATTATTGGGAACCAGAAACAATTATTGTTGAAGCAAAAGCAAGTGGGCAACCATTAATACAAGAGCTGCGTCAAGTAGGAATTCCTGTTGTCAGCTATTCTCCTTCAAGAGGAAACGATAAGTTAACAAGGGTAAACTCTATTTCTCCAATTTTTGAAGCTGGACAAGTTTGGGCTCCAGAGGGGAAAAAATTTAGTGAAGAGATGATTGAAGAGTGTGCTGCTTTTCCATATGGAGAGCATGATGACCTTGTTGATAGTATGACTCAAGCAATGATGCGTTATAGACAAGGTAATTTTCTTTCGTTAAAAGATGATTATCAAGACCCTTTGAAAGAATACAAAACCTATGAGTATTACTAAGGACTAGATTTGTATTAGTGAATAGGATATAAAAAGTTATGGCTGAAAATAACATTGACAAAAAACTAGAAGCCGTGCTCGGTGAGACATTAGAGACGGCTATTGAAAATGAATCTCCAATCGATATAGAAATAGTTTCTGAAGAAACTATCATTTCTGACGAATCGTTGGACGCGGACGATGATTTTTATGACAATCTAGCAGAAGACATGGAAGACTCAGATCTTCAATATATTTCTTCTGAATTAATGGAGGAATATGAAAATGATAAAACATCTAGAGAAGAATGGTCCAGAACATATACAAAAGGTTTAGATTTATTAGGTTTTAAGTATGATGAAAGATCTCAACCTTTTCAAGGAGCAAGTGGAGTTACACATCCTTTATTAGCAGAAGCCGTTACACAATTTAGTTCTACAGCCTTTAAAGAAATGATGCCTTCAGGTGGCCCGGTCAGAACGCGTGTCATGGGCAAAGAAACATTAGAAGTGTATCAACAATCACAACGCGTTAAAGAATTTATGAATTATCAAATCACTAGTGTGATGGAAGAGTATACACCTGAGCTCGATCAGATGTTATTTTATTTACCACTAAGTGGTTCTACTTTTAAAAAAGTTTACTACGATGGGCAGCTCGAACGTGCTGTATCAAAGTTTGTACCAGCCGAAGATCTTGTTGTTCCTTACACAGCAAGTGATTTAGATTCTTGTGATCGCATTACACATGTGGTTAAACAATCAGAAAATGATATTCGCAAAAAACAAGTAGCAGGTTTTTACTTAGATGTAGATCTTAGTCCACCGTCCCCGGATGACGGAACATATTCAAGTGCAGATATAAAATCAAAAATTAATCAAGTTGAAGGAATACAAGCAACTGGAGAAACAAACATGTACACTCTTTTGGAGTTTCATGTAGATTTAGACATAGAGGGTTTTGAAAATAAAGATGATAAAGGAAAGCCAACAGGTATTAAAATTCCTTACATTGTAACTATTGATGAACAATCAGGAAAAATTTTATGTATTCGTAGAAACTATGATGAAGGTGATGAAACATTTAAAAAGAAACAATACTTTGTTCACTATAAATTTTTACCGGGATTAGGTTTTTATGGTTTTGGATTAATACATTTAATTGGTGGTTTATCACGAACAGCGACACAAGCTCTTCGTCAATTGATTGATGCAGGAACGTTATCAAATTTACCTGCAGGTTTCAAAGCACGTGGTTTACGAATTAAAGATGATGATGCACCATTACAACCTGGAGAGTTTAGAGATGTTGATGCACCGGGTGGCGCGATACGCGATGGATTAATGCCTCTTCCTTATAAGGAGCCATCACAAACATTATTTCAATTATTAGGATTTGTTGTACAGGCAGGACAACGATTTGCTCAGATAGCTGACATGCAAGTTGGCGATGGAAATCAAGGAGCTCCTGTTGGAACGACTATTGCACTATTAGAACGCGGTTCGCGTATCATGAGTAGCATTCACAAAAGAATGTATTACTCAATGCAAAAAGAATTTAAACTTTTAGCAAAAGTAATTCAAAGTTATTTACCAGAGGAATATCCTTATCAAGTAGTTGGGGGAGATAGAAGTATAAAACAATCAGACTTTGATGATAGAGTTGATGTTATCCCGGTTGCTGATCCAAATATATTTTCTATGTCACAACGAATTCAGTTGGCACAAACACAATTACAATTAGCAACAAGTGCACCACAGCTGCATGATGTAAAAGAAGCCTACATCAGAATGTATGAAGCACTTGGTGTAAATGACATTGATAAAATAATGAAGTTAGAAAAACCAGAGCCAATGAGTCCAACAAAAGAAAATCAAAAGCTTATTGATTCAGATAAAATAGAAGCATACGAAGGACAAAATCATGATGCTCATATTCAAACTCACATTAGTTTTGGTATGTCTCCCATTGTCCAATTAATGCCACAAATAGGAATTGATTTAAATAAACACATTTTAGAACATGTAAGTCTTAAAGCAAAAGAAATGGTGGCTTCGCAAGTAGAACAAGCGGAGAAACAAATGGGTCAAACAGCTCAAGTGGAAAAATTAGATGATATGAAAGAATCAGAGATTGCTAAATTAGAAGCACAGTTCATGCAAGAGGTAAGACAATTACAACAAGAAATGAGCGGAGAAGGTCAACCAGACCCTATTGTTCAATTAAAACAACAAGAACTGCAACAACGAGCAATGAATGATCAAGCTAAATTACAAATTGATCAACAAAAATTAGGTTTTGATCAACAAAAACTACAGCAAAAAGATACTATAGATAAAGCTAGAATTGAATCATCTGAAGATATTGCTCAACTTAGAGCTAATGTTAATTTAAAAAAGATGAATAAGGATGGTAATAAATTTATAAAGGCGGGATAATGGATCAACCAGTAAAAGAATTAGTAATTCCTCAACAAGTATTCGATATATTTTTAGATCACATAGATAAGTTTGTAAGTTTTCACGTGAAAAACGAAGGAGCTGCTCTTATTATGGCGGAAGCTTTAATAGTAAAAATAAAACAATTGTTTATCGGAAAAGGCTATGCAGAAGAGGATGCTTTACTATTTATAGAACATGCTTTACAAGAATTAAATGATGATAAACCAACTATACATTGAGGTAAAAAATGAAATTTAAAAATGCAAAAATGACTATTGTTCCTCAGAAAAACCCATTTCCTAATAGAAAAGTTGCTGGCACAGCGGAGCATGTTTACTCTCCTTTTGTGGTAAAAGATAATAAAGGATCTGGGCCTCAAGGACAAACAAGTCGAATGCAAATTAAAAAAGTAGCTTTCAAAGGCGTAAAATAGTATATTATTCGACTTTAACAAAGGAGGTTCTATGAACTTACTAAAAGATCTATGGGCGCACCTAAAAGAGTGGAGCGACTGGAAGATGAAGGATTGGATTAAAGCGGCTATTGTAGCTGTAATCGTAATCATTATTATCGGAGCCATTTAATGGCATTTGGATTGTTATCTGGTTTACTAGGTGGTAAAGACGGAGCTTTAAAACAAGTTGCTTCGGTTATAGATTCAATTCATACATCAGAAGAAGAGAAATTAGATAAAAAAATTATTATGCAACGCATTCAACAAAAGCTTGCAGAAAAACAATTAGATGTTAATGCAAAAGAAGCCACCCATCGCAGCGTATTCGTTGCTGGGTGGCGACCATTTATAGGCTGGATTGGAGGGCTTGCTTTAATGTTCTCTTTCATCCTATCTCCCTGTATCGAATGGTACGCAAAATTTGCAGGTATAGATATTGTGCCTCCTGCTATAGAAACTGGGCCCCTCCTAGCCATAGTCACTTCAATGCTCGGAGTTGCAGGCATGCGTAGTTTTGAAAAAGCGAAAGGATTAACAAAATGAAAAAAAATTTAAAAACAGTTCCAAAGAATAGTAAAGGTTTAAAAAAATTACCTACAAAAGTAAGAAACAAAATGGGTTTCTTAAAAAAAGGTGGCTCTGTAAAAAATAAAAAGTAATAAAAAGGAGAATATTGTGACTGATCAATTACCAGATAATTTGTTAGGGGGAACCTCAACAACAAATATGAAATTTACTTTAGATGATAGTGGTTATGCTAAAGTTCAAAAAAGCTATACAACCGTTGGTAGTAAAGTAAGTGTTACAGGAACTGTAACAGATCCAGATGGTTTTTGGGATGTTGAAGTTTCAAGTAGTGCAGGTTCTGATCATAAATATAGTTCAATAGCTACAGGTCAATCAGAAGATTTTGATTTAAAAACTAACTTTGGTAGCACAACAGTAACTTTAAAAATTACAGCTACAAACGGCGCTTCAAGTGCTGGTATAAGTGGTCATATAAATATTTCGTATAAGGTTTAATGACATACAACGAATTATCTGACTCAGTAAAGTTAAGTGAAGGCTTCAGAGATCACGTTTACATAGACACCGAAGGATTTCGCACAATAGGTTGGGGCCATAAAGTAGTGCACGAAGATAAGTTTGAAGATGGCAAGACTTATAAAAAAGAAGAACTACAAGAAGTATTTGATAAAGATTTAAATAACGCAATAGGTAAAGCTAGAACACTTATGGAAAACCACGGTGTCACTGATTTACCTACAACTGCTCAACATACCATTACCGAAATGGTATTTCAGCTTGGCCCTACAGGCGTGTCCAAGTTCCGTAACATGTGGAAATGC
>Ga0070748_1000161_pt1 | contig 35299 bp, 45 predicted proteins | sample VirMetDEL_Nov_12_FD_77015 | JGI IMG/M metagenome (GOLD analysis project Ga0070748, IMG submission 77015) | Aqueous microbial communities from the Delaware River and Bay under freshwater to marine salinity gradient to study organic matter... | ecosystem: Environmental > Aquatic > Marine > Coastal... | reverse complement strand
ATCTAATCGTATCGGGGTACGCAAGCCCATGCTGCTGAACTACGTCAAGCAGTATGCAGAGAACCGCTATGACTGCCGCTCTATTTCCACCTTGGAGGGTGACGACCTCTTGGGAATGATGGCCACAGCTCCCGATGCTAAGGACATAATCGTCTGCTCCCTCGACAAGGATTTGAAGACTATTCCTGGCAGCCACTACAACTTCGGCAAGGATGAATCCTTCACTGTCACCGAAGAGGAAGCTGACTACTGGCACATGATGCAGACCCTGACCGGCGACACCACTGATGGGTATGCAGGTTGCCCAAGTATCGGCCCTAAGACAGCCGAGAAGATCCTAGCTGCAGGTGATCACTGGGAAGCTGTTGTCAAGGCCTATGAGAAGGCAGGGTTGTCTGAAGAGGAAGCGCTGGTACAGGCACGGGTGGCTCGCATTCTGCGCCACGAAGATTATGACTTTGAAGAAAACCAAGTGAAACTATGGACCCCCAATTGAAAACATTTTTCGGACAGCAGGAGTTGTTCCCTGAGGATGCCTTCGAGGTTCCCGTCAAGCAGGTTGGTGGTGACCACTACCTGAAAGCTATCCAGCCATGGGACATCATCCGTGCGTGGGATCTGAACTACTGGGAAGGCAACCTTGTGAAGTATGTCTTGCGACATCGCTACAAGAACAAGCTCGAAGACATCGAGAAGGCAATCCACTATCTCGAATACATGCGTGACAACTATGAGGAACTCTATGAATCTAACTGAGTACCAGCGTGATGCTATGGCCTTCCGGCTCCCTAGCTCTGGCTCGCAATACGCCTTCCTGAATCTGGCCGGTGAAGTAGGGGAGGTTCTCTCCCTCGAAGCCAAGTTCATTCGGGATGGGGGCACTGCTGCTGACTATCTCAATGACATGGAGAAGGAACTCGGAGATGTCCTGTGGCATCTCGCAGCGATTGCCGATGACCACGATCTGGATCTGGGGCGTATTGCACAACTGAACATTTCAAAACTAGCGAGTCGAAAGGCTCGCAATAAACTACAAGGATCCGGTGACAATCGTTAACCCCTCTCTACGTGCGCAGCTGATTACTCGCCGCACTTATAATCGTCCTACTGATGACACCGGCAAGAACTTCGAGACCTGGCAGCAGACTGTAGGTCGTGTCATCGAACACCAGTCGTGGCTCTGGGAACGAGCAGCTGGTGCAGAAATACTTCCAGCAATTTCCTACAGTGAACTCCGTGAGTTGGAGCAGCTGATGCTGGATCGCAAGGTGTTGACCTCAGGTCGAACCCTATGGCTGGGCGGTACATCCGTCGCACAGAAGCGTGAAGCTTCTCAATTCAATTGTTCATTTACCCATGTTGAAACTGTTCAAGACGTTGTGGATTGCCTGTGGCTTCTACTGCAGGGTTGTGGTGTTGGCTTCCGCCCTATCATTGGCCAACTTACGGGATTCCGTAAGCCGATCAAGGAACTGGAAATTATCAGCTCCAACCGTGCCTTCAAAGGTGGGCAGGAACACAACTCTGAATCTTTCAAAGACGGAGTGTGGACCATTACCGTTGGTGACTCAGCCGAAGCATGGGCGAAGTCCATTGGTAAGCTGGCCGCTCATCCATTTCCCGCCGATAAACTTGTACTCGATTTTTCGAACATCCGCCCAGCGGGAGAAAGACTGAAGGGCTATGGCTGGATCTCCTCAGGTGATGCTGCGATTGCAAAAGCTTATGAAGCAATCTTTCATATTCTTAATCGTCGTGCCGGTTCGCTGCTTACTCGCATTGACATTCTTGATGTCGTTAACTGGCTTGGTACTGTCCTTAGCTCTCGCCGTTCCGCTGAGATCGCTCTCTTTGAATACGGTGACGATGAGTGGCAGGAGTTTGCAGTCGCAAAGAAAGACTGGTGGCTGAACAACATCCAGCGAGCGCAGTCCAACAACTCGCTGCTGTTCAAGACCAAGCCCCAGCGTTCTGAACTTGCGGCCATCTTCGATCTGATGGTCGAGTCCGGTGGTTCTGAGCCTGGCTTCATCAATGGCCAGACAGCAATCAAACGTGCGCCGTGGTTCAAGGGCTGCAATCCCTGTGCGGAAATTCTGCTCGGTAACAAGAGCTTCTGTAATTTGACGGAGGTGGATGTTGGTAAATTCAAAGGCGACTCTTCTGGACTTCGTCGAGCAATTCATCTTGCAGCACGAGCAAACTATCGACAAACATGCGTCAACCTCAATGATGGAATTCTCCAAGAGGCCTGGCATCTTAACAATGACTTCCTTCGACTCTGTGGGGTTGGACTTACGGGTATCGTTCGTAGACCCGACTTAGGTCCATATGACTACGCAGAGCTGCAGCGCACGGCTACCTCCGGTGCCTACTCGATGGCTGATGAACTAGGCACACCTCGTCCCAAGAACGTCACGACGATCAAGCCTTCAGGCACCCTGTCGAAGATCATGGACACCACTGAAGGTGTACATAAGCCTCTGGGTAAGTACGTCTTCAACAACGTGAACTTCTCAAAGCATGATCCTCTTGTCACCCTGTGCCGCGCCTCTGGCTACAAGGTTGTGGAGAATCCCACGGACCCTGAGTCTATCCTGATCACATTCCCTGTGAGCTGGGATGACGTTCCATTCGACAAGTTCCACAAGGACGGCATCGATATGGAAGTCAATCTGGAGTCAGCCTTGAGCCAGTTGGAACGCTACAAGATGCTAATGGAGAACTGGTGTCAGCAGAATGTCTCAGCCACGATCAGCTACTCGGTCGATGAGGTTGATGGCATCGTTGATTGGCTGATGGATAACTGGAATGTCTACGTTGGTGTGAGCTTCCTGTTCCGTGCTGATCCTACCAAGACAGCCAAAGATCTTGGCTACCTCTACCTGCCTCAGGAAGTGGTGACCAAGGCTGTGTTCGATGAATACGCCTCCCGCATTCAACCTATCGAGATCGACAAGGCAAACAGCTTTGAAGAAATCCAAGGTGAAGACTGCTCAACCGGAGCGTGTCCAATTCGATAACTAGGGTAGGGGGAAACCCCTCCCTTTGGTTGCCCACATGGAAAGAACAAATGGAAAAAAGCCAATTTCCCAACGTATCCAAAGACCTTCTTGATGAGCTGTTGAAGCGTTTCCCTGATGTGATGCCTATGGATAGTTCCATACATGACATCTACGTACTTCAGGGACAGGTCTTGGTTGTCCGCTTTTTAAAGCACCAATTCGATTTACAGAATCAGAATATCTTGGAGTCTTAACTTATGTGTTTTTCATCGAGTCCTCCCCCAGCTCCACCGCCTCCTGCTCCCATGGCTCCCCAGCCTCTAGCAACCGTGGCGCCGAGTGAGGGTAACAACCGCAAAGACTCTGCCTACCTGTCCGCTAATCGTGGCCGTAACTCCCTGCGAATTGATCGCACCCAGCCTACAACCGGCACTTCCGGCAGCGGCCTGAACATTCCCGCTTAAGGAACTGCATGGCAGAGAAGAACGAAAAAGAGCAGGAAAGCTCTGCGGCCAGCCTATATGCAAAACTAGAATCTGACCGCCTGAACTTTCTTACACGGGCTAGGGACTGCTCCAAGTACACCCTACCCACATTGATCCCACCTGCGGGTCACTCAAGCGCCACCAAGTATTACACCCCGTATCAGGCAGTCGGTGCCCGTGGTGTGAACAACCTGGCATCCAAGCTCCTCCTCGCACTTCTCCCGCCGAACTCTCCGTTCTTCCGTTTGCAGATTGATGACTTCACTCTGGAGCATCTGACGAAACAGGAAGGTATGCGAGCACAGGTTGAGGAAGGTCTGAACAAGATCGAACGTGCAGTTCAATCGGAGATCGAAGCTGGTGCTGTCCGTGTCTCAGCCTTTGAGGCCATGAAGCATCTCCTCGTGGGAGGCAATGCCCTGCTGTACATGCCTGATGAAGGCGGTATGCGGGTATTCCCGCTGGAGAAGTTTGTCTGTCGCCGCGACCCTATGGGTAAGGTGCTGGATATTGTCGTCAAAGAAGTTGTGTCTCCAGCCACCCTTCCAAAAGATGTCCAAGCCCTCCTTGGTTACAAGAAGGAAGGCGATGAGAATCAGGAAGAAGCCAGTCACGAAAAGAACTGTGACATCTACACCCATGTGTACATCGAAGATGGCCAGTGGGAAGTGTATCAGGAAATCAAAGGCAAGATTGTGCCTGGTTCCCTCGGCACCTATCCAATCGACAAGACCCCATGGATCCCTGTTCGATTCACAAAGATCGACGGTGAGAACTATGGCCGTGGCTATGTCGAAGAGTACCTCGGTGATGTGAAGTCTCTCGAAGGTCTCTCGCAGTCCATCGTAGAAGGCTCCGCAGCTGCAGCTAAAGTCCTATTCTTGGTGAATCCTAACGGCACAACCAACAAGCAGACCTTGGCTGAAGCAGCTAACGGAGCAATCGTTGAAGGCAATGTGCAAGATGTTAATGCACTGCAGCTCCAGAAGTACAATGACTTCCGAGTTGCTCTTGAGACCATCAACACAATCAATGACCGACTGTCCTACGCTTTCCTGCTGAACTCCTCAGTCCAGCGCAATGGTGAGCGAGTGACAGCCGAAGAGATCCGCTACATGGCGGGTGAACTGGAATCAGCACTGGGTGGTATCTACTCGATCCTCTCTCAGGAATTCCAGCTGCCTCTGGTCAACCGCATCATGTTCGCCATGGAGCGCAAGAAGAAACTTCCTGTGCTGCCTAAGGGAACCGTCAAGCCAGTCATCGTGACCGGTATGGAGGCCTTGGGTCGTGGCAATGACATGAACAAGCTGCAACAGTTCTTCCAAGCTGCAGGCCTGATCGCCCAGCTCCCTATGGAGATCAACAAGGATGATGCACTCAAGCGATTGGGTACGTCTCTGGGGATCGACATGAAGGGTCTGGTCAAGGATCCACAGCAGCTCCAGCAGGAACAGCAGCAAGCCCAGCAGATGGCAATGATGCAGCAAGGGATGAACCCTGCAATTACGCAGGCAGGTAGTCTCATGAAGCAGCACATGGCCAATCAATCCCAAGCCGCACAGGAATCAGCCGCACAGGCTCCACCAGAACAAGGACAATAATGGCTAAAGCCAATCCAGCAACTGAAGTACCTGAAGAAACAACTGAAGTAGTTACAGGTAAACCCAACATCCAGTATTATGGTGAGGGTGCTAAAGATGTGAAATTTGAAGTAGATCCTCGCGCTACACTCATCCGTGTCTACGGTACTGGTGTTGTGTTGGTGGACTACTAAGGAACCCCATGGTTGATACGGTAGTCATTACTAGCCCCAACCCAGTAGCCCCTGAGGGTCATGACCAGAAGATGATCGATGCAGTGGATAAGGCTAACGCCGGTATCCCTGCCGATAACCTGGCTGACTCTCAGGAGTCTCCTGAAGATCGCCCTGAGTGGCTCCCTGAGAAGTTCAAGTCCGCTGAGGATATGGCCAAGGCCTATGCCGAATTGGAATCAAAGCTGGGTCAAAAGCCTGCTGAAACTCCTAAGGCTGAAACTCCAGAAATCCCTGCTGACCCTGAAGCTGCTCTGGCAGACAAGGGTATGAAGCTCGATGAGTTCTCTGCAGAGTTCGCCAAGAATGGTGAGCTCTCCCCAGAGAGCTATGAGAAGCTGCAGAAGGGTGGTTTCGATAAGGCACTCGTAGACCAGTTCATTGAAGGCCAGCAGGCCCGTGCTGCTCAATTTGAGTCAGCCATCAAGACTGAAGTCGGTGGTGATGGTCGATACTCTGAGATGATGGATTGGGCAAAAGCCAATCTGAATCCCTCGGAGATCCAAGCATACAACAATGCGGTGACCTCCGGTAATCCGGATCAGGCAAAGCTGGCAGCACTCGGTCTCAATGCCAAGTATGGCAAAGCGGTAGGGCAAGAGCCTTCACGCATGCTGGGTGGTCAACGTGCTGGCTCTGACGATGTCTTTGAGTCCACCACGCAGCTGACCGATGCAATGAAGAACCCGCTGTACAAGACCGATCCTGCTTACCGTGCAAAAGTTCAGGCGAAGCTCGGTCGATCCAACGTCCTCTAAGGTGTCTATATGAATCCACTTCTCCTCAGCGGGGTCTTTGATCTCGCAGGGAAGGTCTTTGACAAGCTCTTTCCTAATCCTCAGCAGGCTGCAGAAGCCAAGCTGAAAATGTTTGAGATGCAGCAGGCAGGTGAACTCAAGATTCTTGAGGCTGAAACCCAGCTCGCTGTAGGGCAGCTGAAGATCAATGAAGTGGAGGCTGCGTCTCCAAGCCTGTTCACTTCAGGCTGGAGGCCAGCAACTGGTTGGACATGTGTCCTCGGACTCTTCTACCAGTTTGTCACGTTGCCCTTCGCTACGTTCTTCCTCGCTCTCTATGAGATCAAGGCAGTCTTGCCTAGCCTAGATCTGAATACCTTGATGACTCTCCTCTTCGGCCTCCTTGGCCTCGGTGCATACCGGACTGTGGAGAAGGTCAAGGGTGTCTCCAAGTAATATGGCTTAGGCCTCTGCCCATATGGGTACGCCTAGGTTTTCTCTCTGTGAAAAAGAAGTATTCCACACTGCATTTCTATGCGGTGGAATTGCAATTCTACGAAACTGATTACACGACCTTTGCCTCCTGCGGGAGATAACTCTGCGTGATGTGTGTCGGGTTCAAGAAGTTGCTCCAAACTTTCTTTAACTCACACGAGATTATTATATTATGGCAAACGCATCCCCGTCACGGGTTGGCCTCATTGAAGGCGGCTCTGACAATAAAGCACTATTCCTCAAAGTTTTTGCTGGTGAAGTCCTCACTGCTTTCAAAGAAGCTACCGTTACCGAAGACAAGTTTCAGGTACGTACTATTGCTTCGGGCAAATCGGCACAGTTCCCAATCATCGGCAAGATCTCCGCTGCTTATCATACGCCTGGCTCTGAGATCACTGGTCTCAATGTCCCTGCGAACGAACAGATCATCACCATTGATGACCTGCTGATCTCGCATGCTTTCATCGCGAACATCGATGAAGCCATGAATCACTACGATGTCCGTGGTCCTTATTCGGATCAGATTGGTAAGGCTCTGGCCTATCAGATGGACAAGCATAAACTGCAGTTGGCCATCTTGGCTGCTCGCGGTACTGCTCCTGTCACGACTGAAGCTGGTGGTGGTTCGGTTACCTCTTCGACTATCCTGAGCGACACCACTGGTGAAGCCTTGGTTGCTGCGCTGTTTGCTGCTGCCCAGAAGATGGACGAGAAGTATATCCCTGAAGATGACCGTTGTGCCTTCCTGTCGCCACAGGCGTACTACCTGCTGGCTCAGAACACGAAGATCATGAATCGCTTCTGGGGTGGTGAAGGTTCGTATGCTGGTGCGCAGGTTATTCGCGTTGCTGGTATCAACGTCATCAAGACCAACCATGCTCCATTCGGTACGACTGTTGCTTCCAGCACTGTCGCTTCGGGCACCAACAACACCTACGCTGGCGCGTTCACCAACACCGTTGGTATCGTCACCCACAAGGCTGCTATTGGTACCGTGAAGTTGATGGATCTGGCCATGGAATCCCAGTACGACATCCGTCGTCAGGGTACTCTGATGGTTGCTAAGTATGCTATGGGCCACGGTGTCCTGCGTCCTGCAGCTGCAGTTGAACTGAAGACCGCCTAATCACGGCTTAATATCAAGCGTCACTCTAGAAATAGGGTGGCGCTTTTTTTTACTTATTGGATTGACTTATGGCTCTTACTTTAACATCAGAACTCGACGCAGTTAATATCATGCTAGGGACCATTGGTGAATCACCGATTAGTTCTCTAGATGCAGCCACAGGTGTCGTTGATGCCGTGACTGCCCAGCAGATCCTGAAGGAAGTTTTGATTCAGGTTCAAGAAGAAGGCTGGCATTTCAATACGGAAACCAACTTCACCCTTACACCAACCGCAGATACCGGCGAGATCTTCCTTCCAGCCAACTGTATCGAAGTTGATACCATGGGCAATGACCGTCAGATTGATGTGGCTGTCCGTGGTCGCCGTCTCTATGACCGCATCGAACATACCTTCGTGTTTACGGAAACCCTTTCCTGCGACATGACGCTCCTGTTGGAATTCGAAGATCTTCCTCAGGCTGCACGACATTACATTTCAATCAGGGCTGCCCGTGTGTTTCAGCAAAGGGTCATTGGCTCTGACACGCTCGGAAACTTTAGCGCACGAGACGAAGCAATGGCTCGCACTGCGCTCCAACGATACGAAGCGAAGACTGCTGACCACAACATCCTCACAGGCAATTATGATGTGATGAGAATTATTGATAGGTAATTATGGCTCTTATTTCTTCTTCCATTCCCAACTTTGTTAATGGTGTCTCGCAGCAACCCTTCACTCTCCGTTTGAGTTCTCAAGGGGAACTTCAGGAGAATGGGCTATCTACAGTCGCTCAGGGTCTGAAGAAGCGGCCACCTACCCAACACATCAAGAAGATCCAGAGTACGCCTCTGGCTGACTGCTTCATCCACACAATCAACCGTGACCTCGGTGAGCGTTACGTCTGTGTGATCACCAACGGTGACCTCAAGGTCTATGACATTGCAGGAAACCAGAAGACGGTGAACTTTCCGAATGGCACCAGCTATTTGAGCTCCTCGACTCCGTCCTCGTCATTTGCTGCAGTCACTGTGGCTGACTTCACCTTCATTGTGAACAAGACCATTGCGATCACGGCAGATACAACCCTGCTGGCGACCCGTCCGAATGAAGCCTTGATTAACGTCAAGTCTGGCAACTATGGCAAGACCTACAACATTAAGATCGATGGTGTCACCAAGGCCACCTACACCGCCCCTGATGGCAGCTCTGCATCACATACAGCCCTGATCTCCACAGACTACATTGCCTCCTCCTTGAACGCCTCACTGGCTGCTAATGGCATTACCTCGGCCAATGGTTGGACCGTGAGTATCGCTGGCTCGACCATCTACATCTCGAAGACCTCTGCTGACTTCACGATCCAAGCTGAGGATGGCTTCAACAATGGAGCCATGGTTGCCATCAAGACTCGCCTGCAGAAGTTTGCTGATCTCCCAGCTAATCCTGGAGTCAACGGTGTGGTCGTGGAGATCACAGGTACGGGGGATTCTTCATCCAAATTTGATAGCTACTACGTCAAGTATGTTACCTCCTACGGAACCACTGGTGTGGGCGTATGGCAGGAGTGTGCAAGACCTGGCATCAGCCAAGGCATTACAGCAGCGAAGATGCCCTATGTCCTCGTGCGTGAGTCAGATGGCACATTCACTTTCAAGGTGGCCTCATGGAAGACTAGGGTTGCTGGAGATCTGACCACCAATGCAGATCCTTCCTTTGTAACCCGCACGATCTCCGATGTGTTCTTCTACAGAAACCGTCTGGGATTCCTCGCGGATGAGGGGGTGATCTTCTCTGAGGCTGGTCAGTACTTCAATTTCTTCCGCACCACCGTCACCGATCTCTTGGATTCCGATCCAATCGATGTGAATGCAAGCCACACGAAGGTCTCTCTGCTCAAGCATGCAGTGCCTTTCAACAAGCAGCTCCTGCTGTTCTCTGAGCAGACCCAGTTCGTCATCGAGCAGAATGAACTCCTGACTCCTAGGTCTGTGGGCATCAAGGTGGTCACTGAGTTTCCCTGCAACACCGTGGCCAAGCCTGTCGGTGTGGGTAAGAACGTCTACTTCGCAGTGGATAAGGGAGAGTGGTCAGCCTTCCGTGAGTACTTCGCGGATCTTAACAACATCACCAATGACTCCATGGACATCACTGGGCATCTGCCCAAGTACATTCCCTCAGGTGTCACCAAGATCTCTGCAGCTCCCAATGAGGACATCCTCGTGGCTCTCAGTGCGTCTGAGCCGAGCGCCCTGTACACTTACAAGTACTTCTGGTCGAACAACGAGAAGCTTCAGAGTGCATGGTCAAAGTGGACCTTTGGAGATGACAGTTCGATCCTGAGCATGGACTTCATTGCCTCTGAGATTCTCATGGTGGTCAACCGTCCTGATGGTGTGTTCCTTGAGAAGATCAACGTGGCTCTGGGAGACATCGGAGTAGAGGAGCCGTACCTCGTCCATCTGGATCGTAAGGTGCAGCTGGATTCTACCGATCTGACATACTCTGGTGGATACACGACCATCAACCTGACAACTCTGGGATACACTCCAAGCTCAGGAAGTTATCGTGTGGTCGTCAAGAGTCACCCTAGCCTGAAGGCAGGGGAGATCTACGATGTCATCTGGAATGGATCTACGGCACGAGTCCTGGGAGATCTTACAGGAGCTACACTGTCTTTTGGCCGCACGTACATGTTCCGGTTCCAGCTCTCCACGATCACCATGAAACAGAACCAGCCTACAGGTGGTCAGAAATCTGACACTGAGGGTCGTCTCCAGTTGCGCAAGGTTGCATTCAACTATGCAGATACTGGCTTGTTTGATGTCGAGGTGACCCCTGAAGGTCGAGACACATACACCTACAATTACTCCGGCAAGATCCTTGGTAACTCGTCAGCAATCATCGGCAGGTTCTCACTGGCCTCTGGTCGCTTCATTGTCCCTATCGTCAGCCGAAACATTGGCACAACCATTTTCCTCCACAATGACAGTCCACTCCCTAGCTCCTTCCTTAGCGCTGATTGGGAAGGTTACTTCCACAAGCGCAGCCAAGCAGTCTAGTCTGGATATTCGCCCTACTGTCCCTGCTGATCTCATTGAACTCTCCAAGACCATGCGTCAGGAGGATGTCGATGAGATCTGGCACTTGGTACGGATGGAGCCTCTAGAGGCCCTCGAAGTCAGTTATGCAGGTTGCCACTACAGCGTCACCGTCTTTCTCGAGGGTGCTGTAGTTCTTATCATGGGTGTCAGCGGGACTCTCGGAGGTGAGGGAGTCCCGTGGATGCTGGCTTCTCCACTGCTCACTAAGATACGCAAGTCGTTTCTTAAAGACAGCATTCAGTTCATGGCTGCAGTCTGCAATGACTTTGAATTTCTACACAATGTGGCGTGGTCCAAGAACACAGAGCACATCAGGTGGCTCAAATGGTTGGGCTTTGACTTCCAGCCAGGTGTTCCTATGGGACCGGATGAGGAGATCTACATTCATTTTTTTAAGGTAACATAATATGTGCCCTCCAGTAATTATGGCGCTTCAGGTGGCCTCTGTGATCGGCTCGGTGGCTGCTGCACAATCTGCAGCTGACGCTCAGTCCTCTGCCAATAAACGGCAGTATGAGAATACGATGAGAGCCTATCGAGAGAACATCGCTCAGACGAATCTTGAACATGGCCAAGAACGTGAAGCTTCCATGCAGAAGCTCAATGAAAACGATATAGCAGCCCGTGCCGGTATGGCGACAGCTACAGTAGCCGCAGGTGAAAGTGGTGTGACCGGCATGTCCGTTGACCACTTGATGATGGGGCTGTCTGGGAAACAGAACAGATACAACAGTGCTGTTACAACTAACTATGATCGCGTTGAAGGTGCTCTGAACAATCAGAGAGATAACGTCTACGCGAATGCTGCAAGCACGATCAACGGCCTCAAGACTCCAGCTACCCCAGATTACCTAGGGTCTGCCTTGAAGATTGGTGAAGTGGGTGTTGCAGCAGATAAGAAATATAACGGTGGTAAGTTGTTTGGTTAATAAATTAAAGGATTGATATGCCACGAGTTCAAGCGGATTACGCCCCAGGTGCTGAGGCACTACGGACTACCGCAGCTCCAAATATTCAGACCGTACAGGCTCGCTTTGATCCTAACGAGTCCAAGGCTTTCCAGTTGGCTTCTGTCTTTGCGAAGGCTGAACCGACTCTAGATAAGATCAAGGAAGAGCAGGCATCAGAGCAGCGCCGTAAAGAGATCATGGACACCATGCGTATCCCTGCGTTGGTCGAAAGAGTACAGCAGGAGCATGGCTCAGGTGTTGTTACCGCGGTTCAAGCAGGGGTCGTCCCTCCTAACCAGAGCACGATTGTTACTGCCCGTACAGATGAGGCTCTGGGTACAGAGTGGGGCAAGAAGAATATTCAGCCGCTGATCACCTCAGTGATGAATAATGCAGCCCTGATTCAAGATCCTGTCAAACGTGCAGACTACATCAAGGAAGAGCGCTCCAAGCTGGTTGGTCAGCTCCCAAAGGACAACGACTTCTTTCTCAGTGGTGCAGTTGGCGCAATGGACAAGGAATTGAACCAGTACGAGAACACATGGCAGCGCCAGTCGTCTGCCTATGTGACTGAGGTGCAGTCGAAAGATTTCTCTGGAAAAGTTTCTGAGGCAATTAAATCTGCGGATCCTGACAAGGCACTATTGGATCTTGATGCTTCCTTCAAGCAGACCAGCGCCCTGGATGATGCCTCCCGCAATAAGCTTGTGGTCGATACCTTTACCCAAGAAGCCTATGCCGATCGTAATCCAGACTTGATGAACAAGATCCCCGCTCGATTCCTCAATGCCGAAACGAAGGCAAAGATTCAGAAGACTCGTGCGGCTATCCAAGAGGTTCGCACCTCTGAGTACTCCTTCACTCGTCGTGTGGATGCAGACAAGCGTGAGGATCAGATTCGTACTGGTAAGGTTGACATCCTTAAGAGGTTTGCAGCTGGTCAAGCGATTGATCCTGCGGAGTTTAAAGACAACCCTGATCTCAATGCGTTCACCATTAGTGTGATGAACAACCCCCGTAAGCCTGCAGCAGAAAGCTCTGCGAATGCACAGCGTATTCGTACATCAATCCTGAACCAGTCAACCGTACAGGGTCTCGATCAGAACAAGGTTATTGACAGTCTTATGAACAACAAAGACCTCAATCCTAATGATCGCGAGAAGCTCATCAATGAGATCCCTAAGCTGATCGAGGGAACCATCGCGATGAACGATGACATGGTGAAGAGCGCATATAGCACCCGCATTGGTGCAAGCTTGGAAGAAGCAGCCAAGAATCCTCTCTCCAAGATTCGCCCAACCTTGCGCAGCCAGACGGTCAACTTGTTTGACCAGAAGATTCGCCAAGGCTTCACAGCGTATTACGAAGAGCACCAAGGCTCTTGGCCAACAGGTCGCAACAAGCAGGACATCGTGGATCGTGCTGTCGAGACGACAGAAAAATTCATGCATGACCAGCTGAAGTTTAACTCAGACCCCGCTCCTGCTGCCGCAGCTCCGAAACCTGCTGCTCCGAAACCTGCTGCTCCTGCTGCTCGTCCAACACCAACTCAAGCTGACATCGACTATGTGAAGAAGAACCCACAGTTCCGTCAGAAATTCATTAACACCTTCGGAAGGGAGCCTTAATGGGACTATTCGGTGATAAGGTAAGCGACAAGAAATTGTCCGATCTGGTTGTCCCAGCCTCCTCAAACTCAACACCTTCGTGGGCTATGGACTCGGCACCTGCTACTGCTCCTGCATGGGCCACAGAGGCTACCCCCTCGGCATCACCTTCGTGGGCTGCAGAGACCCCTGCAAACCCTCGTATGGATAAGATCCGTACCTATGCTGCAGAGACCGATAAACTCATCGGGCTAACTCCAGGCACATCCTTGGCTCAACTCCAGCAGGAGAGTGCGTTCCGTGATGGGGCTATCAGCCCTACAGGAGCACGGGGTCTTGCTCAGGTCATTGGTCAAACCCGTGCCACCCTACAGAAGCGCCTTGGTCGTCCTCTCGATCCCCACAACACTGATGATGCTCTACTGATTCACCGAGAGGTGATGAAGGAGAACATGAAGAAGTTTGGGAACCGAGACGATGCTCTTCGTGCCTACAATGGTGGCTGGGACAAGTCTGCTTGGACACGCCCAGAGACAGCCAATTACGTCTCTGCAGTCAACTCGAAGATGGGTGGTCCTATCCCCAGTGATGCAGCCGTTGCTGCCGCTGATGGGACTAGAGCTGGTGGTGGTAGTGGTGGTTATAAAGGCTTTGGTCAGGTTCGTCAGAACGTGGAGCCGAAGTCTCTAAACACTGACCCAACATGGCTCGCAGCATCTGCCCTCATGTATGAACTCTGGGAACGCAAGCCATTCAAGGGGAAGCCAGAAGATCTAGCAGAGTGGGGCAAGGACTCCCTCGGTAACTTCAACTACAATACTGTCTCCATGGCGCAGATCGCCAACACTGTCCGTCAGGGTACGCAGGAACAGAAGGAAGCGTTCCTCTTCATGATGGACACCTATGACAATACAAACATGTCATTGGAAGGTGCGGGACGAGCAGCCAAGGGTGTCTTCACTGACCCTCTGAATCTTGTTGGTCTGAGCACATTCGGTATCGGCTTTGGTGCCAACATGGCGGCTCGTATGGCAGCCAAGAAAGCAGCCAAGGAAGTCGTCAAGATGTCCATGGCTCAGGCGTTCAAGGAAGCTGTGATCACAGGTGCTGGTCGTACAGGTATCATTGCCGGTATGGAAGGCTCGATCTACGGGGGTGCTCAGAGCGGCATCAAGCAGAGCGTAGAAGTCTCTGCAGGTAGACGCGACGAGATCTCCACCGGCAAGGTGCTGGAAGATGCAGCCATTGGTGCTGCCAGTGGTCTGGTCCTTGGTACTGGACTCGATGTTGTTGCCTCCAAGGTTCTCCCTCCTGTAGCTCGTGCTGCAGGGAAACTGAAGGACAAGGTCATGGGCAAGGGGAAGGATATTCCTGAGCCTAGGGTTGAGCCAACGATGGACACAGTAACTCCGGCAGAACCCTCGAAGACACCAACCGAAGTTGCGGATAAAGTTGTTGCTCCTGATTCGAATAGCTCCTCTCCTATCAAGTTAAAAGATGGCTCTCAGGCTACCGTAGAATATAGTAGAATTACGGTTACCGACAACAATGGGAGAGTACAACCAAACATTATCTTTAAAATTCAGGACAAGGATGGTGTAGAAATTGGTGGTGGAGGCTTTTTTCCTCATGCTGATGGAACTTCAGCGAAATGGGAGGCACACTTCTTCATTGAAGAGGGTAAGCGAAGGAACGGTGTTCTTACTCAGGTAATCAACGACTTTGAGGCTAAGACAGGTGAGAAGGTTGGTATCACTCCCACGGCAAGCGAGGACGCAAAGGCTTTCTGGAAGAATAGGGAGCTGAAGCAGGACTCACCACAACCAACAGAATCTGCAGCAGCGCCAGGTCGTCAACAAGATGGTCGTCTACCTGCCGATGAGACTCGCCCTGATATGGCTGGTGTCACTGAGCCGATTGTCAATGTCCCTCAAGTAGAGAACACTGGGCAGCGAACCACCCGTGTGAACGGTGAGGATGTTGCTAAGGTAACCAGAGCCAATGTTGAAGAAGCCGCTGCGCCTATCGTTCAGCAGCTTAAAGACCTACACCCAGACCAGCTCCCTCAGGCTCTAGAGCAGCTCCGTAGTGGTGCCTACCACCCTGAGCAACGTCGAGTGATCGATAACGCTCTCCGGCTGTTTAACGGTGATCTGAAGCGAGAAGCTGCAGAAGCGATTGTCGAACGTGACAAACTCCTAGGGAAATCCAACAGGACTCCTGAAGAAGAGACCAAGCTCCAACAGCTGACCGATACGGTAGAAGAGAAGCTGGATCGCTTGGCTACTCCAGGTCTGGCTGATGACGCTGCTGGTTCTATGGCAGGCACCATGCTCAATGACCGCCGCAATGGTGGGGCAGGGACGCTGGCTATCACTGTCGAAGACATCATGGCTGAGAAGGGTCTTGGTCGTGAGGAGGCTCTGAAGGTTTGGGCTGAGGTTGTCGCCAAGGCTGAACAGGATGCTGTAGTTCAACGTGTGGCTGATGGCTACGAGGTCAAGATCCAAGCAGCTATGGAAGCTGGGGACACCAAGCTGGCCACCGAGCTGGCTGTACAGAAGAGACGAGAGATTGCAGGGATGGTCGATGAGATCGCCCCGAATTCCTCTGGCTTGATCAATAAGGCCAAAGAACTTGCTATCAGCAACGTCTTTAGTCCAACCACTGTGCAGATCAACTTGGTCTCCTCGACAATTAAGACACTCATTACGCCAGCCCTTAAGTTCCTCTTCAGTAACCCCTTTGAGAAGGCTGTAAGGGCAGAGGCTGTAGCATCCTATAGCGCCATGAAGGCATCACTAGGTGCGTCTCTACGAGCAGCCGCTGTCGCCTATCGTCTAGAGCAAGCATTGCTCACACGAGATGGTACACGGTTGGTCGAGGGTGAGTTGGCCATTCAGGGTATTAAGGGTGGAGTTATTCGTTTCTTCCCCCGTATCCTTGCTGCATCCGATGAGTTCCTCTCCCGCATCAACTACGACACCTTCGTATCAGGTAAAGCCGCTGCAGAAGCTGCAGTAGAGGGAGCTGGGAAGGGCTTGAAGGGTGATGATCTGAACGCCTTTATCAAGGCTGCTTCAGAGAAGGCACTCAAAGAGTCCCGTCCGGTAGCCAACGGTGATGACTTGATTCAACCCATTATCAACAAAGGTGTGAACCTCAAGTTGACTGGGGATGCTCTCTGGGAGTTCGTTGAGAAGGAAGCCATGCGCAACCCCGACGCTCTCCGTAAGGGTACTGACGAGGAAGCCTTGGCCTATGTCCGTGACGTTCTCTACAAGCGAGACTTCTCAGGCAATAACTGGGCTTCAGGACTCGCACAGCTCTACGAGAAGATGAACAAGAAGGTTCCTGCGTGGGCATTGGTCACTGGCCAGCTCTTCTTCAGGACACCAATCCGAGTCTTTGAGGAGGGCATCCGCCTAACTCCAGGTCTACAGATTATTGCCCCAGGGTTTGTCTCAGATCTCGCAGGGAAGAACGGAACTGCTCGTCAGGTTCGTGCTCAGGCTGAGTCAATGACCTCTCTGGCAGTCGCTGGTTCTGTCCTAGCTCTGTATTCGCAGGGACGGATCACGGGTGATGGAGCTTATTCAGACTTCAAGCAGCAGAGAAACCGGACAGATGGTCCTGAGGCTGCTCCGTACACCATCAAGATGTCCGATGGCTCCACATGGTCCTACAAGAACTTCGATCCTATCTCGACCCCGATGAAAATCATGGTCAATGCTCTTGAACGAGCTGACAGATTGAAACTGAAGCAGTCTCAGGGTGAAGATATTCCTGATAGCGTCATCGAGAAAGCCTTCTCTCATGTGTCCGTGGGTGTAACTGCAGTCCTCGTCGCTATCAAAGATGCCAATCTGGTGTCTGGCGCAAGGATGACTGCGGAGATCTTCACGAATGCTGAGGACATCGAGAAGAATGAGGACAAGTTCCTCAAGATGCTCGGTGACAAGATGTCTCTGCTGGTGCCTAACACGCTCCACAAGATTGCCAAGGACAATGATCCAGGCATTCGAGACCCTAGAGACTTCTGGCAGATGGTCGATGAGCGTCTTGCTCGTTCGCTACACCAAGAGGTCAAGGGAGTGAAGACCTCGATGTCCTATGACATCCTAGGTAATGTCCGAAAGATGGCCGATGAGGATAGTCTTTGGAATATCTTCTCGACATCCAGTGTCGAAGAGAGAAACAAGGGGTTGTCCGAGAAGGAACTCGTGGTGTTGGCTGAGACTGATCGCCTGTCCAGAGTCATGGGAGCAACCTTCAAGCCCCCAGTGAAACATGAAAGCCTCGGAGATCTCGATCTTCGGACTGTCATGGCGAAGGACGGCAAGAGAACTCTCTATGATGTCTGGCAGCAGAACTACAAGGAGCTGAACCCAACTCCTGCTCTCTATGAACTTGTAAAATCTGAGATCCCTGAAGGTACCTACAAGTACAAGGAAGGGAAAGCTACGGATATTCAGAACATGATCAAAGCCTATCAGGATGCAGCCTTCCTGAAACTCCGTCAGGATGAGGGTGCAGTCATTGAGAATGAGATCAACAAAGTGATTATGAACCGAGCGAAGTCTGGTGCCGGTCTCTTTGATTCCAAGCGTCCTTATTAAATAGCATTAGCCCCTAGGGTAATTCCTAGGGGTTTCTTTTTTGGAGGCCATTCAGTGGCGTACAGTTTCGTTAGATATACCGCAGACGGCATTACCAGTAATTACACCTTCAGTTTTTCTTACCTCGACCAGACACATATTAAAGTCAGCGTTGATGGAGTAAACACTGATCTCTTTAATTATTTGAATTCCAGCACTATTCATTTCCTGTCTGTCCCCACTGCAGGGGCCGTCATTCAAATCCGTAGGATTACTCCTAAGGATACCCCCGTAGTTAATTTCCAAGATGGCTCAGTACTTCTGGAAAGAGATCTTGATCTCCTCGCAATGTTTGACCTCTACGTTGCTCAGGAAGCTTCCGATGCTGTTGCAGATACGATCAGCACGGATTCTACGGGTAGGTGGGATTCCCAGCTAAAGAGATTGGGTAACCTCTCACCAGCACTTAATGACGACGAGGCTGTCACTAAGGGTACTCTGGTATATGATTATCCCGCAGTAGCTGCTGTTGCCAGTAATGTGGCTGCAGTGAATATTGTTGCGTCAGATCTTGGGGTCGCTACGGCAACCTCGGCTGACTTGGGGTTCATTACGGACTCTGCAGGCACGACACCTGGAGCTGGCACCAGTAAGATCGTTGCTGTCGCTGATAACCTCGCTGCTATCCAGTCTGTCGCCGCAAATATTGTTGCTGTTCAGAGTGCTGTCGTTAGCGCAGCATCTGCAGAAACTTCGGCTGCCAGTGCTTCAACCTCAGCTACCTCAGCGACTGCTTCACAGACAGCAGCAGCTTCCTCGGAGACAGCAGCTCTAGCCTCTAAGAATGCTGCGGCTACCTCAGCGACTGGTGCAGCAACATCTGCCTCTGCAGCGGCCACCTCATTGGCATCTGCAGTGTCCCAAGCAAACGCTGCGGGAACAAGTGCAACTGGGGCTGCTTTGTCTGCCAGTGGGGCGGGATCCTCAGCAACAAATGCAGCGTCTTCAGCCAGCTCTGCGGCAACCTCAGCTACTGCCGCTGCAAGCTCGGCATCTTCGGCTGCAACTTCTGCGACGAGTGCGTCTGGATCCGCTAGTACAGCAACGAGCCAAGCGGCTGCTGCATCAACAAGTGCGTCTACGGCATCTTCAGCTCAGTCTGCGGTCGCCACGAGCGCAACAAATGCAGCAAACTCAGCTACAGCTGCTGCTGGTTCTGCAACTACCGCATCTACAGCGGCAACCACAGCTACCACGCAGGCTACTAATGCAGCCTCTAGTGCAGCTGCAGCTTCTACAAGCGCAACCAGTGCCTCATCTTCAGCTTCTGCTGCGTCTGTCTCAGCGACTGATGCTGCCGCCAGTGCTGCTTCTGCGGCTGCTCTGTTGGACAACTTCGACGACCGATACCTTGGTCCTAAAGCTTCTGCTCCGACTCTCGATAATGATGGCAATGCGCTGATCGTTGGTGCTCTGTACTTTGACACGACCTCAGGAAAGATGCGTGTCTATACAGCCTCTGGTTGGCTTGATGCATCTGCTGCTTCCACGGCTGCGCTTACTAAATACAAGTTCATTGCGACAGCGGGACAAACCACGTTCAGTGGTACGGATGTGAATGGGCTAACCCTTGGTTACCTCGCTGGTGGTGAAGTTGTATCTTTGAATGGCCTTGTTCTTGTTGGTGGCACGGATGACTACACGGGGACTACAGGTTCCTCCATCGTTCTTGTGTCTGGAGCTGTCGCTGGAGATACTCTCGAAGTCTACGCTTTCAGCAGCTTTTCAATCGCCAGTGTGGATGGGTCAGCGATTACTAACGGAACCATCACTGTAGATAAATTTGCATTAACCCTTGATCTTGGAGTTCTCCCTTAATGGCAAACCTTTTGAAATTACGCCGAGGTACTACGGCTCAACATAGTACGTTTACAGGTGCATCCGGCGAGATCACTGTAGATACCTCCAAGAACACTGTTGTCGTTCATGACAATGCCGTAGCTGGTGGTTATCCCCTCTCCTTGGATACTTTAGTAGCTCATCTGGCAGGCACAGAGACTATTACGGGTATAAAGACATTCTCAGCTGCCCCAGTGATGTCTGCAGGTGCAAAGCTCTCCGCTTCTGGCTGGTCCATTACTGAAACTGCGGGTGTCCTCTACATCGCCTACGGTGGTGTCAACAAGGCGAAGCTAGATTCTAGTGGTAATCTCACGGTTGCTGGTAACGTCACCGCCTATGGCACGGTGTAATCATGACCCTACCAGTTTCTGGGGCCATTGCCTTCTCAGACATCAACGTCGAGATGGGTGTGGCCTCTACTACAATTCGAAGTCTGAACGATACGACGACTAGGGTACTCTTCGGTCAATCCACTGGTGCTGTGGATATGAACACAGGGCGTGGTAAGTCGAATCGTTCAGCTATCTCCCTAGTTATTGCAGCAAACACCAACAACTATGATGTCTACACCAACCGTGGTGGTACATATGTCGCCGGTAAATCGGACATTACGGTAACAATCAATTCAGGTGTAACCGTTAGTAGTACTTCGACGGCTACCTATGCACTGACGGTGTCTAATAGCTTCACCGCTGGTGATACCGTCACCATCATCAACAACGGTACTATCGTTGGTATGGGTGGGAGTGGGGGTGGCGGTGGTGTTGTTCAGACTTACACACCAATCGCTGGAGGAGCTGGAACAGCTGGCGGAAGTGCCATTCTTACATCATTTTCTACGAGTATCACAAATAATAGCGTGATCGCAGGTGGCGGTGGCGGCGGAGGTGGTGGTGGTGCAAACATTACTAACGGGAACTGTGGTGCTGTCACTAGAAATGCTGGTGGCGGCGGCGGTGGTGGTGCAGGCATTAATACTGGTTCCGGTGGTGCTGGTGGCGTTTATTCATCCAATACGTCCGGTGGAGCAGGTAGCGCAGGAACAGCAACAACTGGGGGCGGAGGTGGAACAGCGCCCTCCTATGGGGGTGCTGGTGGTGCTGGTGGGTCACGCGGTGTTGCAGGCTCCAACGGTGTTGCAGGCGCAGTTACAAACTTTGCCAATTCCGCAGGGGGTGCAGGTGGTGCAGCAGGTTCCTACGCAGTGGGCAACGCAAACATCACATGGACTACTACGGGTACCCGCTTAGGCAATGTCTCTTAATTTAGAATGAGAAAATGAATAACATTAAAGTAAAAATTACAGGTTTCGATGAAAGCTCTGGTTCCTTATTGGCCTGCTTCTCGTCCGATGAAACAGCTTCATCCAACCCAACTGATTACCCATCGTTTGCATTTCAACTTTCCGCGATATTGCCTGACGTTAATAACATCTCGGATGTAATCCGTCAGATGGCAAAGTCAGGTGTTGGTATTGTTCAGCAACAGGTACGAAACGAAGCAGTAAATAACAATGTTCCTAACTTGTTGATCCTTAAGTCCCTCGTTGGCCAAGAGCGTCAGTTCTCTTCAGACGAACTCCTCGATGCTCCAGTTGCGACAACTCCTCTGCTGGTGGTCTAATCATGATTTCAAAACCACATGCAGCATTTGGCTTTCTTCTCCTGTCGCAGACATTGGGTAGTGGAGAAAGCTATCTGGCAGAAATCAAAGACACTCCTGCTAAGATTCACTTCTGGGTCAAGGGTCGGTTTAAGAATAGGAACATAACGACACAGCAGCCTATGGACGACTTCGTTCCTGGGACTTTCTTAGCTGCAGAGGACTATTTCTCTGGCACCTTCGAGCACACCGCAGTTGGTGAGACAGTTCTATTCTGTACTGGTCCTATGGAAAACCGTGGCTACATGCCTCCAATCAGAAAGTTCTCTTTGGTTGCTGGTGAAAGCATTGTCCTTCCGGTTGGCACCAAGCTCTTCCACTGTGAGGGGCAAATGGTAGTCAATGGGAATGCCATCGAGAATCCTACCCAAGTCCGTAGCGCAAGCAATGAGCTGGCCATTACCGCAACCACAGCTTGCTATGGGTTGATCTTTGAATGAAGTACGCCACCCAACTTAATCTTCCCTGTGACTGGTCTTCCATCCTTAGAGATGGTCCAGTCCTAGGGAAACACGGGAGTGGTATTCACTATCCAATAGAACGGGTCATTCGTCGGTACATCCCACGGAAGCAAATGCAGAAGGTTGTAGATCTTCTTCCGGAATCCTTGCGAGATAAAGTGATTGGCGTGAACTACTCCGAGATCAGAATCTTAGGGCCTCACGTACATCTCAGAGAGCAAGCTGCCATCAACTTCTACCAAGAGACCAATGGCGAGGTTACTTCTTTCTGGGAAGGAGAAGTGGTTCGGGATGATCGTTGGTCTCTCGATAATGGCAATGGCTACTACCATGTCAATCACGACATCCTGACTCCCGTAGAGAAGTACATTGCATCCCCTGGAGAGGTCTGGCTTCTGGATAGCACACAGCCACACTCGGTCACTTATGCAGATGACACAAGAACTGACGGTTATCAATTCCTCCCGAAGAATGATGCTGCCCGTTTCATTGTCCAAGCCTATTTCGACATCCCTTATGCAGAAGTTTTGGCAGCTTTGAAGGAAGCAGGGATGGTCGTACAAGATAAACAACCTCAAGCACAGGAGGCGTATGAGTAATGCCCGTATCATCTCTAAGCATGCCAGCATCTCCGTAGATAGCTCAGGCAACGTAGGTATTGGTACCACTTCTCCGTTAGTCAAGAGCCATATTGCTGGGGATACCTTATCGACAGGCGTTCGATTCTTTAAACAGAACACACCGATAGCTAAGACTGCTGCAGCTACCCTGACACCTGCTGAACTCCTTAATGGTGTAATAACCTACAATGGCACTACGGCCACCTTTACGTTGCCAACGGGTGCTGACATGGACGCAGCGATCCTAGGTGGTAACCTACCAATCGATACAGCCTTTGAGTTCAGCATTGTGGCCTTCTCTACGTCAAACACGGTGACCCTGGTCGCCTCGACAGGGATGACAATACTTGCGGGTGTAAACACCACAGCTTTGGCAACAAGCACCTTCAGAGTCCGAAAGACTGCCGCTAACACATTTACGGTCTACAAGGTTTAACTATCCATGGAACTAGAACATCGCGTAATTAAGCTCGAGTTGCGCGTAGATAACCACCAAGACGAACTGAAGAACCTTCAGGACATCTCAACGGATCTACGGAACTCCCTAGCTGGCATCGAGAAGACCCTCTCCCAAATCAAATGGCTGGCCACAGGTGCAGTCGTGGTCATCCTTGGTCAGACGATGGGATTCGATAAACTACTAAAGGCACTACTTTAATGAACAAAGCTGACGAGAAGGCCCTTGGTGGTCTTCACGGCAAGCTTGCAGAGGTACTGAGTGAAGCTCTGGGTCAAGATTATTTTGATCCAGAGACTGGCTCTAAGATTCCCCCACCTGCAGCCATCCTCAATGTTGCCCGTCAGTTTCTTAAAGACAACAAGATTGAGTCCACGGCTGCTGAGGGGTCACCCCTGCACAGTCTTGCTGACCTACCCATTTTTGATGACGATACTGTCGTCCCTATTCGCAAATCGAATTAGAGGCTCTCAGGGGCTTCTCTCAGGTCACCCTAGGCTTACCCCTAGGTGATCTCTGAGAACGTCCTGTAGCCACCTTAAATCAAGTTTAAATGGCATCCAAACATCCTGTACAAGAAGACTTCCGTAAGTTCACCTACGTTATCTGGCAACACCTGAATCTCCCTGAGCCGACTCCGGTTCAATATGACATCTCCAAATACCTACAGCACGGACCTAGACGATCCGTCATCGAAGCCTTTCGAGGGGTTGGTAAGTCTTGGCTCACCTCAGCGTTCGTCTGCTGGTTACTCCTCAACAATCCCCAGCTCAAGATCCTAGTCGTTTCGGCATCTAAAGAACGAGCTGATGCCTTCTCGACATTTGTTAAGAGGTTGATCAATGAAATTCCTATGCTGCAACACCTTAAGCCTCAAGATGGCCAAAGGGATTCAGTCATTGCGTTCGACGTTGGCCCAGCTACTCCTGACCATTCACCTTCGGTCAAGTCAGTGGGTATCACGGGTCAAATCACGGGTTCTCGCGCTGATGTCCTCATTGCGGATGACGTAGAAGTACCCAACAACTCGGCTACCCAGATGATGCGAGACAAGCTCTCAGAGGCTGTCAAAGAGTTTGACGCTATCCTGAAGCCTGGTGGACGTATCATCTACCTAGGCACCCCACAGACCGAGATGTCTCTCTACAACCAGCTCCCTGAGCGTGGTTATGAATGTCGCATTTGGCCTGCTCTGTACCCAGAGATATCCCAAGTGTTGAAGTATCAAGGCAAGCTGGCACCTATGGTGACCCAAGCCTTGGAGAGAGACCCCCTGAATGCAGGGATGCCCACAGATCCTCGTCGTTTCGGTGAGGAAGACCTGATGGAGCGTAGGGCATCCTATGGCAAGGCAGGCTTTGCCCTCCAATTCCAGCTCGACACCTCCCTCAGTGATGGCGATAGGTACCCTCTGAAGGTCACAGACCTCATTGTGCAGAACCTTGGTCCCACCATGGGACATCTCAAGCTGGCGTGGGCTGCAGCACCTGAACTCTGCATCAATGACCTCCCCAATGTGGCTCTCACAGGGGACAGGTACTACCGGCCTATGTGGCACTCCCCAGATATGTCGGAATACACAGGTGCAGTCATGTCGATTGACCCCTCAGGACGCGGTAAGGATGAGACAGGGTATGCTGTGGTGAAATCTCTGGCAGGTAATCTCTTCCTGACAGCAGCTGGGGGTATCTCCGGAGGTTACGAAGAGTCTACCCTGGAGCAACTGGCGAGGATCGCTAAGATTCACAACGTGAAGTACATCATCATCGAGGCTAACTTCGGTGATGGTATGTTCACGCAGCTCATCAAGCCAGTCCTAGGGAGGATCTACCCGTGTACCGTGGAGGAGGTGAAACACTCCACCCAGAAGGAAGCACGTATCATCGACACCCTAGAGCCTGTCATGTCGTCTCATCGCCTGATCGTGGATCAGAAGGTCATCGACAAGGACTTTGAGACAGCCAAGGATGTCAAATACTCCCTGTTCTATCAGATGACCCGTATCACCCGTGACCGTGGTGCCATCACCCATGACGATAGACTGGATGCCCTAGCAATAGCCGTGGCCTACTGGACTGAGTCCATGGGACGGGACAACAACAAGGCAGCTAAGGAGATCCAGAGTGCAGCCATGGAGAAAGAACTGAAGAACTTCTCATCGAGTGTCTTCGGGATGAAACCTGCAGCTACCACTTGGATGACCAGAGCGTAACTTATAACTAAGGAATATTATGTGTACAGGTAATTCCCCAGCTGCAGGACTCAGTCTTCCAGGCACGACTGCAGCAACTCCAGGTGAGACAGTAGCGCCAGACTCTCCACAACCAATGACCCCTAACCCAGCACCCACTGCTGACCCACGGAACTTCTCATCCAAGTACAACACAGTCCTGAATCCCATGGAAGAAGCTAAGTTCCAACAGTGGGCTGAGAAGAACCCTAGACAGGCCAGTGTTTACGACTATGACAGCCGTGGTGCATGGAAAGAACTGAACAGTGGGACCATGAAGGCAGACGAGCGGGGTCACCTAGGGGACAAGTACAAGAAGCCTAACCACCCAACTTTCTCAGACCAGTCTACCTATCATGGTGTCGATGGTAATGCAGGCGGTAAGTGGGGCAAGGAGGGGGGAAAGTTCACCTTTACCCCTAGCTCAAGCAATATGTTGTCAGCTGATGAGCTACAGTCCTACTTCAAGAAATATGAAAAGGGTGTGAAGCTCAAACGCTAGGTTTCCCTTAGGTTGCCCACAAGGATAGATAGTCTCTATTCGGGGGATGATCTTACGGGCACAGTTGGCCCATAAGGTTCTGGCTTGGCCAGGCTGGTCCTTATGTGTGCTCGTGATGTACCGACACATGTAGGCTCTAGTTTTACTCTCTACACTCCAGAACTCATGGGGGGTAGGGGGGAAACTAGAGCCTATATGGCTGTGATATACCTCTAAGGTAATCTATAGATCTCTCTTAGAGTCTCTCTTAGATACAATCATCATATGATACCAGTAAGAGAGATAGTCCTACAGACCTCCTTAGAGAGTCTACAAGACGTTCAACTGGCGCTGACGTAGGGTTGCCTATGTGATGAACGTAGAGAGGCTCCTGCGGGGATCTAGAGGGTCTATGGGGAGATCCTAGTGTGGACTCTAGGTGTGATCTGGGGGTCAGAATAATCAGAAGAAAAAATATGTGACCTATACCGTAAGAAGAGCGTTTCAAACTTCCCCCGTATGCCTCTCGTTCGCCATGGATTTCCGGTGGTGTGGTGTGAATGGTGTCACATTAGTTGTCACATGTGCTGTAACTCATTGATTTATAAGTCTTTGCACTAGCTCAATAAGCTACTTAATGGGGTAATCATCGGGTTATCTAGAGGCTGAATGAGAATGGATCTCATATGAGAATGATTCTCGTTTGGGTATTAGATGATCAGTTGCCTTTCGAAATCCTCAAGTTATCCATCGGTTGCCTTTAGACAATCCTCAAGCCTATCTAGTGGAGCCTATCCAGCTATCTAGCCTCCTCAAGTTATCCATCGGTTGCCTTTAAACCAGCCTCCTGGCAATCGATAGCTTTTCACTATGGGGTCGATAGCGACAATCAATTAGACTGACCAAGCGATTGAAATGGTACTATTCTTTCAAGCCAAGGGATTGACCTGAGGCACTCTTAAGGAACGACATGTATACAGCCCAAGTCAATGCCCACGGTAATGTTATAGTTTGTAAGGGTGAAGCGGTTCGTAACTCATATAGAATAATTCTTATCGGTACATATGCCGAATGCATGAAGTTAAAATTTAACTAAGGGGAAACATTATGATCATCTACAATTTCTTATTTTGCATATCAATGTTGTCTATCATGCTCGGTGCTATCGCCATGGTAGTAGAGTCAGGAAACGAATAATGCTGATCTCTATCATTGTAATCATTGCGCTGTCTTATCTAACCATTGCCTCACTTATCAACTAAGGATCATATGAAACTATACGAGATTGTTACAGCTATGCATTGCGGTGAATGGGAGAATACCAGCGGTGACTCCTATGAAACAAAAGGGGAGGCGGCAAGCGAGCTAATAGAATTGTTTGATGATATGGAATTTTCTAATATTGAATTCAGGAAATCAGATTGGAAAGTGAGGGCTGTCAAATGAAACTAGAAACCTTTCTCACTTGCTTGTTATATGTCGCAACCCTTGTGCTCTCTGGGGTTGTCTTTTGGTCAATCATTGAGGAGCTTTGCAAATGAAATTATCCGAACTGATAGCAGAGTATCCAAGCTTCTTTGACATGGAGCTTGACGAGCTTACAGATTATAAGGAGGCACTACTGGACAAGCTTCCTGACTCTGACCATGCAAGGAACTTTGAGTCATACGATGAGCTAGAAGCTATCGAAACTGCAATCAAATTGATTTCCGCTTGACGTATCACTTGCCATACGGTAATTATTTCCAATCAACAATGATTCATAGGACCATAACACCATGAAAACCTTCAAGAAATCCAAGAAACTCCTCGCAATCGATACCAATGCCAAGACAGTCAAGGGTCAGAAATATGGCTTTATGACTGGCATTCTCTACATGGCTCCATCGACAATTTCGGGTTTCAATACTTGTCCAATGGCAACAATTGCACAATGTGATAAAGCTTGTCTCTACACTGCAGGGAGGGGCGCATTCAATAGTGTCCAACAATCGCGCATTGATAAGGCTATCTGGTATCACACTGAGCGTGACACCTTCCTGTCTCAGGTTGTCTCAGACATTCAAAAGCTTTTGCGCAAGGCTGCAGCCTCTGAGATGACACCTCTAGTTCGTCTCAATGGCACCTCAGACATTCGCTGGGAGAATGTGCCAGTCACTCACAAGGGTGTCACATATGACAACCTCATGTCATTGTTTCCTGATGTCCAATTCTATGACTATACCAAGCTGGCGAACCGCAAGGGTATACCGGCTAATTATGATCTGACATTTTCTTACTCTGGCACTCCCGCTTATCAGAAATATGTAAACATTGCCAAAGCTGCAGGCATGCGCATTGCCGTAGTATTTCGCAAGGCTGCAGACATCCCAGCGTCGTTCCTTGGCATGGAATGTATTGGAGGCGATGACTCAGACATTCGCCACCTTGAGCCTCAAGGGGTTGTCGTGGCACTCTATGCCAAGGGTCAAGCCAAGACTGACACCACCGGCTTCGTGGTGGATACCTATCGCACAATCGCAATCAAACTTGCGGCCTAACACTTACCAAGATGAGAGGGTTACACAATGACAAGCTATAGAAAAGAATTTCCAGACTTCGGGTTGATGGATGTCGCGCTACCTTTGGGTTTCATCGATAACAGCTGGCACAATGATGCTATGCCTTGTTTCACTAAAGATCTGGGACGGGGGCGGCTGCTCAATCTCTGGGTTGACTATGAGAATCCAGATCTTCGAGAATTCCAGAATCAACCCAGATTCTGGCTGCAGGTTGCAACTGATGAGGTAATAACAGGGATGCACCAATCGAATGATTTTGATGAGATTCTGAGCCTGATTGTCCTGATGTCGAGCCTCTAGAATGCCAATGGTTGCACATATAGAATGTCCTATGTGTGCATCCGTGGGCATTCTACCGGCTATCCCTAGCCACTAACTAAAGGAAGGTATGGACGAATACATAAATGCACTAAAAGCGCACGATTGGCTGTATGACTTCTCTGATGATCATTCAGTGTGGGCCAAAGGGCATGCGCAGTACCTCAGGCTTCAAGCCATGCGGGAGGCTATGGACCCTACCGGTACAGTCTGGAAACAGTACCAGAGGCTTCCATGAGCGGCTGGCTAATAGCACTCACGGGGTTGATCTATGCCTACGTCGCATTCGATCAATTCACACAGGGAAATGCTGGCATGGCTTTGGCCTATGCTGGCTATTCGTTCGCAAATATTGGACTATGGAAAATGGCAAGCTGATGACTGATTACATTCGATTCTGTTTTTTATTGGGTTCCGCAATCGTCGGAACGGTGTTTTTACTGGCGGTCTCAGCATTGGGGCTTTTGATTTTGGGTAATCTCTTGGGGGCTTTATGATTTCAGAAATTGATATACGCGATTGGCAGGATTCCATCGAAGAAGCTTACGACGAATTCATTTTCAACAAAGGCGGTGAGCAGGCCTATGGGTCTGAGATCTGGGAAGCTGCCAGCATATGGGCTTTTAAGTTTGCCTTGGAGCAGACCAAATGAGCACTAATGTGAATATGGATACACCACGCACGGGGATCCCCAGCGAGCGCTATAAGGCCAACTGGAACTCGATCTTCGGAACCCAGAAGGTGACACCTGCAGCTGTCGAGCCAACCCTCGATGAACTCAAGCAGCGCATTGCCAGCCTTGAGGCTGAGATTGAGTCACTCCTGAGGAATGTCTAGATGAGAACCGCTCTCATTCTCGAAGACACTCCAGACGGCCTCAAGACAAAGCTGGTCTGGCAGGTGAACGGGTATCAAGATCACCTGGCGGATAGTATTGCGATGCACCTCATGGCGCAATTCACAGAGACCATCCGCCAGATGGAACGCAGTAAGGCTTTGAGGGTGGTCAATGAGTCCAAGAGACCACCTAGTGCTGAACCCGAAGCTGTAACTTAACCAGTGCATCACGGATAGCGGCGGACTCTGACTTAAAGGGTCCGTCCTCATCCACATCCGTAACCCTCCCTTTCTGCTTCCTGATCCAGTACCAGCCGCCATAAACCAGCGGCTCTTCTGTTGTCCTCAATTCATTCCAGATCTTGGTCATTTTCCTATCAGCGAAATATACCGTCACGCCTGCTTTTTTGGCAGCGTCGGTAAACTTATGGGCGAGCTTCACAATTCACTCCTGTACTTGTTGTACATTGCCAATAGTGAGTCCGTGACAACCATTGTCAAGACAGGGTTTGCCCGTCCTTTAGTGCTGTACCTCACAGCGGAACGCTTGCCGAATGGAAACTATCGATTGACTGACAATTATTTATCTGAGACACTCTCTAAGTGGCGCTTTAGCCAATGCAGGGTGGTTTAAATGGACCTAAACAGTGCAATACGAGTAATAGCTGAAGCTAGGCGTATAGATTCAGAGATGCCACTACCTCAACTACATTGCCTACTAATCTTGGGAACTGAAGAAGAGGGAATGTCTCTTACTGAATTGGCCAAGAGAGCAGAAATACAGCTGGCTACTGCCAGTCGCTACATTGGCTCACTAGGCAAGATGAACAGGCACAGGGAGGAGGGACTCAAGCTCATAGAATCCTTTGAAGACCCCATGGAACGTCGAAAGAAGATCATCAGACTGACTGCACGAGGCAGGAAGCTGATCAACAAGATGCTAGGAGTTGAAAATGCCAATTTACCAGCGAGGTAATAGCTTTATGGTCTCTGTGGGCAGTCTGGATGACCGCTACAGGAAGACCTTTAAGACCGAAAAAGAGGCTGAGATTGCGGAGCTTGAAGCTCTGGCTCGGCTCAAGTCTACAGGAAGCCCTCAGCTCTCTTCAGAGACTCCTGTGGATAAACCCAAGGGTAAGACCCTACAGGAAGCCCACGACCTCACTTGGAGGCTCTACTGGAGCCAGAACAAGCCTGAGGGTCAGAAGACACACAAGGTTTTCTGTCGTGCGGTGTTCCGTGAGATCCCTATGGGCACTCCAGTCTCAGAGGTTGACTTCAACATGATCCTCGAAGCTGTCGAGGCATGGGAAGACGAGGGCAATGGTGGTCAGACGGTCAATCACAAGGTGTCACACCTTTCGATGATGCTGAAGACCGCCATGGAGCAGGGGTGGATCAAGGCCATGCCTATGATGATCCGCCGTAAGCCTGGCAAGCACCGCTTCCGCTGGATGAACGAGGACGAAGAGCAGACCGTACTCAATGCCTGCGCCAAGATGGGGCTGGATGAGCTGCGGGACTTCATCATGGTGGCTGTCGATACCGGCTTCCGGCGTGGTGAGCTGCTCGGCCTGACTCCTCAGGATCTCATCCATGGCAAGGTCCACCTGCATGAGGGTGAGACCAAGTCAGACAAGGCTCGTGCGGTGCCTGCCACTGCGAGGGTCTTGGAGATCATCAGGAGGCGCTCCAATGGCCGCAAGGTGTTCTCCTTCACCATCTCAAGCCTGCGTAAGCAGTGGATCGACCTGAAGACCTTCTTGGGTCTGGAGGACGACACACAGTTCCTCGTCCATATGCTCAGGCACACATGTGCATCTCGTCTGGTTCAGCGCGGGGTGTCCATTGTGGTGGTCAAGGAGTGGCTCGGACACTCCAACATCAACACGACCATGCGGTATGCGAAGCTGGCACCGGATAGTCTACTGGTGGGCAAGGAGGCACTAGAGCAAGTATTCGCGAAACCGGAATTGAGACTGGTTTCAGCCTGAATACGGAGTTGTCACAGGCCATATTGTGTGCCAATCCAAGTGCCAACTGTTACCATTGTGCCAAAATAAGTGCTTGTATTCGTTGAAGGTTAGGAGCTTGAGGTGCTAGTCCTTTAACCGGGGTGGAGGTTCGAGTCCTCTTGGCCGCACCAACCTTTCAATGAAACGACACGACGAGAACCCGCTGTTAACTCAGTGGGTTCTTTTCGTTTGACTCCAACTGTTGCCAAACGGAAGATATTGGCTATCGGTTGACTGTTTCCGATAGGTAAATATGTGACACACCCTGTGACAAATCTGTGGGACAATTCACTTGTCGTCCGGAAAGGGTTGGTTAGTGGGAATCATTAGGTTGCCCATAAGGACAGACTAGAGATGATCTGGAGATAGTATCTTATAAGATTAATTCTTATCTAAGATCTATCTATAGATTCTTTAGATAAACCAGTACGTTACCCCTATTGAGGAACATTAAGATATGCAAAGTTTTAACCCTGAAGAAGACTTGATGTCTCTCCAGATTCAGCTTGAAGAATCTATGACCCAAAGAGGTGCTGAGAAGTACCTCAGGGATGTGTCGAAAGCCATTCAGGCTGGTCGTGAAGAAGGCACAGCCTACGGTCAGGCCATCCTCTCTCACCGCCTCGAAGCTCTCGCTACAGCAATCGAAGAGTGGAAGGTGTCGATGTCTGAGGGTGTCGCTGGACGATTCTCATCCACCTACCCATTGATCAAGGATGTCCAGCCAAGCTGCTGGCCTTCCTGACCCTCAAGAACATCCTGGCGGGGGTCTCAGCCCTCAGAACCCTACAGGCTGTCGGAGTGAACATCGGGACAGCCGTGGAGGACGAGCTGCGATTCTCGAAGATCCGCGAGGAGGAGAAGAAGCAATACGACAAGCTGGTCATTGGGGCGCGGAAGCGGTCCTCAGCCCATTACCGCCATGTCTACGCTGTGCGCCAAGCTGACCGCATCGAGGATGGCTGGAAGCGTTGGGTCAGGACTGACCGCCTGCATGTCGGGATCAAGCTCCTGGACATCTGCATGGCCTCTGTCGGCATCGTTGGGCTGGAGCATCAGAAGGTCGGCAAGATGAAGTCCATGAAGTTCGTCAAGGCCCTGCCAGAGACGCTGGACTGGATCGAGAAGAAGTCTGAGGTCATCCAGTACCTGCGACCAGTCTATGAGCCGATGATCGTCCAGCCCCGTGACTGGTCCACACCTTTCGATGGTGGTTACATATCCTCCAACATTCGACCCTTGCGGATGGTGAAGACCAAGAACAAGGCCTACCTGGACGAGCTGAAGAACATCGACATGCCTCTGGTCTATGAGGCGGTGAACACCCTGCAGCGCACCGCATGGCAGATCAACACGCCAGTCCTTGAAGTCCTCCAGCACCTCTGGGATTCAGGCTCGACACTCGGCGCACTCCCTCCAAAGGCTGGCAGGGAGCTGCCTGTGAAGCCTCATGACATCGCCACCAATGAGGATGCGAAGAAGGAGTGGAGGGCGCAGGCTGCTCGCACTCACATGCACAACATCAAGATCTTTGGTCAGCGAATCAGCTTCAACATGACCCTTGGGATCGCATCGCGTTACGGCAAGTTCCGCAGGATCTACATGCCCTATCAGCTCGACTTCCGTGGCCGGATCTATGCGGTGCCACACCTTAATCCACAGGGATCGGATTATCAGAAGGCTCTCCTGAGGTTCGCCAATGGCAAGCCGCTGGGGGAGGAAGGTTGGAAATGGTTGGCTATCCACGGCGCAAACGTGGCTGGCTTCGATAAAGCATCTCTGGAAGACAGAGTTAACTGGGTACAAGACAATGAAGACGAAATCCTCGCCATCGCGGCAGATCCATACACAAACCAAGGATGGACAGGAACCATCGGCAATGTCGAGATCGACAAGCCATGGCAATTCCTGGCTTTCTGCTACGAGTGGGAAGGGTATTGCGCCCACGGTGAGGCGTTCGTTTCCAAACTGCCCGTGGCTATGGACGGTTCGTGCTCTGGAATCCAACACTTCTCAGCCATGCTCCGAGACGAGATCGGCGGGGAAGCTGTCAATCTGGTTCCCAAAGATCTTCCAGCGGATGTCTACCAGCTCGTCGCCAACAAGGTCATCGAGAAAGCCAAGCAGGATGCCCTGACCGGCACTGCCGATGAACTGAGGCACCACGACGATGGGACTCCCTACGTCAAGGAAGGCACCAAGATCATCGCCCAGCAATGGCTGGACTTCGGGATCACCCGCAAGGTGACCAAGCGCTCAGTCATGACGCTGGCCTACGGATCCAAGGAGTATGGCTTCAAGGAGCAGCTCATGGAGGACATCCTGCGTCCCTCCAAGCACTCCAGCAAGACCTTCCCCTTCACTGGTGATGGCTATCAGGCAGCGCAATACATGGCGAAAGCCATCTGGCAGTCCGTCAACCAGGTGCTGGTCAAAGCTGGTGAAGCCATGAAGTGGTTGCAGCATGCGGCAGCTCTTGCAGCCTCTGAGGAACTCCCAGTCCGCTGGACGACAGCTGTCGGGTTCCCCGTGATGCAGGCCTACCCAGATCTGGAGAAGCGCAAGGTCAAGACAGCCATCAACGGCAAGCTGGTCTACCTGACGATGTACAAGGAGAAGGACAATCTGGATCGCCGCAAGCAATCTCAGGGCATCTCTCCAAACTTCGTCCATTCGTGTGACGCAGCCCACATGATGCTGACCGTGGTCAGAGCCAAGCAGATGGGCATCAACAACTTTGCGATGATCCATGACAGCTTTGGATCCACCGCAGGCGATGTCGAGCAGCTTTATCACACGGTACGGGAGGCCTTTGTCGAGATGTACGACGAGATCCCCGTGATTGAATCTTTCAGGGAGGAGATCCACCAGCAGCTGTCATTGAAAAACAAGCTGTTGCTCGAAGAGCTGCCTGAACGCGGTTCTCTGGACATCACTCAGCTGGTCAATAGCCGCTATGCCTTTGCCTAATCGTTTGCCGATTGCCAATGGTTGCCCACAAGGACTACCCAACCTCTCATTAGGAGAACACTATGTTTGATGAAATTGAAAACCCCCACACCAAGACCATCTCAATGACCATGCGGGACGTTGACGGTAACAGTGTGACCAGCCAGCAGACCTACGACTTCGATACAAGCTGGCCGCAGATCTCCTACCAGTTCTTCTGTTTCCTGAGTGGCATGGGCTACCGGCTGAACCTCGAAGATGTCAACGCAGAAGCGGGGGAGGAATAATGTTCAGAATCCTGCTCCCAGACGGCACGTTCGTCACTGCAAACACCAAGGCTGAGGCCTACAAAATCATCGCTGAGATGCGTGAAAATTACGAAGGATACCTTTCTTAAAATTATGGCTACCAAACCTAAGAACCCCCGATTCATTACGCCTGCTGGCATCGCCCAGTACCCCTACCTGACCAAGCCCGACACTAAGTTCAATCCTGACGGTGAATACAAGATCTCTCTGGAGATCCCTGCGATGGAAGCATCGAATATCACCGCCTTTTTGGATGGACAGCACGAAGCTTCAGTCGCAAAAGCCAAGAAAGACAACGCCGGCAAGAAGATCAAGGAAGGCGATGTCCCTTACTCGATCAACGAAGAGACCGGCGCTGTCACTGTTAAATTCAAACTGAAAGCCAAGGTAACTCCAAAGATTGGCGACCCGTTTGAACAGAAGCCAGCCATCTTTGACGCCAAGGGCAAACCCGTGGTCGATGCCAAGGTTGGCGGCGGCTCAAAGGTCAAAGTGGCCTACGAGCTGATCCCTTACTACACAGCCATTGCAGGCGCAGGCATCTCGCTTCGCATGAAGGCAGTGCAGATCATTGACCTGAAGGAATTCTCAGGCGGT
>Ga0070748_1000160_pt1 | contig 35351 bp, 60 predicted proteins | sample VirMetDEL_Nov_12_FD_77015 | JGI IMG/M metagenome (GOLD analysis project Ga0070748, IMG submission 77015) | Aqueous microbial communities from the Delaware River and Bay under freshwater to marine salinity gradient to study organic matter... | ecosystem: Environmental > Aquatic > Marine > Coastal... | reverse complement strand
TACCATCTAATGCCGCTTCTCTTAATTTAGTTAAGTGAGGTGGTATGTACATAGAACCAAACCAAGAACCGTCTGCTTCTACTTTAAATCCTTTTGGCGGTAATTTACCTTTCTCTTTGTCTATAATCCAATGCTCAAAAATTACTACATCATCTAGTGCTAAATTTGGATTGTGCATAATATTTGCGCTAAGATTAAAATTCCTAGACATAAATTTCATTTGTATTTTACCTATTGTTTCCTTAGAGAAAAATATATTATGCTCTCCTAACTCTTCGTTATTTCTATAAATTACCTTATCACTAATCATAAAGTAACCTGTAAAAACTCCTTCAATATCAGTTTTTTTAAAACACTCTGGCTTTTGGTCGTTAAAAATTTGCCAGTCGCTTTCTGTGGCTGGGCGGTCAACTAAAGAAATGGCATCAACTCCGCTATGCTCGTCTTGTTCGTTTATTATTAATTCAAATGTAGTCATACTTATAAAATATTTATTTATTATCTAATTGCACTAAATAGTTGCTTGGGCTTCATTCACACTAACCTTATTTTGTGTATTACTTATGTCTTGCTCTGTTACATAGACTTTAGTAGGCTCTCCTATTGTTGTGGTAGTGTTTGTTACTTGTCCTACATTAGCACCGTTAGCACCTCTCCCAGTATTACCTAAACTACTTGGCGCTGAACCTCCACCACCGCTAGAACCTTGAAACTGTGTTTTTGCTATCTTAACTATATTAGCCAACGCTGCCGCTCCGTTAATTGCTGCCAATGCAATGTTAAAAGGAAAGGGACTTGCTAATGCTGTTTGTACTGCTTGAATACCTGTAATGGTTGCTTGTGCAATTTTCAAAGCCTTGTCTCTAGCAAAAGCCTTTTTACGTATTTCCTCCATTTTCTTCTCATTGCCGTTAGCACCTTCTAACTGTGCCTCTAACATAGCGTTGTTTAAATCACTTAAACTATTAACCAAGTCTCCAGCGTTCTGTACGTCCTCCGCTTGCTTCTTTCTCTTCTCTTCCCTTGCTGCATCTTCTGCTTCTTGTTGTTCTTGTGCCGTCTTTTGGATCAAAGCCATATAATCCAAGTAAGCGTTTTTTTCCTCTTCTATTAATTCTATGTTTGCGGTCTTTCTTCTCTTTGCTCTTTCTATTACATTCTCGTCATAAAGTTTTTTCTCTTCCTCGTTACGTTTCTTAACAGCGTCAATAGTTATTTTAGTTTGTTCTATCTCAAATATTTCTAAATCTTGGCTAGCCTTTTTTAATGTGCTTTCAAGTTCTGTTAATCCCTCATCACTTTTTAACAACATAGATAAAGCACCTTGCTCACCTCCTAACGCTTCAACCTCGTCTAAGAATATCTTAGCGACCTTTGCCTGTAGCCCGCCCATTTTAGAACGTATCTTAGCAATTTCTAAGTTAGCCTCAAACTCTGCTTTTACTTGTTCTGCTAATAAAGCGGCTTGTTGCTTAGTAGTTTCAATTATTAAGTTTAATTTTTCCCTTTCAAGTTTTGCATAGTCCTTTCCTGCTGCTTTCTTTTTTGCTATTTCAAAATCTAACCCCTCTGTTATTTCTTGCGTTAATTTCTTTGCTGCTTCTATTTCCTTTTCAATTAACTTAATCTTAGCATCTGTTTCTGCACGCTTATCTTTTACCGCTTGATCTTGTCTTGCTTTTCTTTCTTGCTCTTCTCTAGTTTCAACTATTCCCCATTCTTTAGCCTTTTCAATTATAAAACTTATAGCGGGTGCAATACCAAAAGTTAAAAAACCTATTAATACTTTTGCTGATGTTCCTAAATTTTGAAAAGAAGTTGATAAGTCTAAAATATAATTAACAGCACCTTTAACCGCTTTAGTAACCTTGTCAAAGTTCGCTATTAGTAAACCTAAACCAACCACAATAGCACCAAGTCCAGTAGCAATTAATGCAAGCCTAAAGAGTTTCATGCCTGCTGTTGCTGCGCTTGTTGCTACGGTTGCTCCTGCTGTTGCCGTTCCTCTTGCTGCTTCACTTGCTGCTAACTGTGCATTAGTTACGGCTGAGCCTACCTTAATAAAGTTACTTGCCTTTTCAACTGCATTTTGTATTAATGTAGAATTGGTTAGTAATTTGTTAGCAGAACTCACACCCTCAATAGCACCTTTTAAACCCATAGACAAGCCCATAGCAAACTCTATGTTCTTTGCTACTTCTTGCATTGTTTCGCTATCGTCTCCTAATAATATAAAGGCTGCTGAAACATCCCCGACTGCACCCGCAACTGAGCCTAATTCGCTGGCTACTTGCTCGTTGTCAAGTGATTCCATAGATAACTCTAAGTTCTTAACCTCTCTACCTGTTTGGGCTATTTGCTTATTAAGGTCTTGAAATTCCTTAGAGTTAATAGGGACTTTTCTAATCTCTTCGTTTAACCTTTCAAACTCATTTTCTAAGTCGCCTAAAGATTTAGTAGCCTGCTTACTATCTACCTCTACTTTTATTCCTACTGTTTTATCTTGTGCCATAATTATATTTGTTTTTGTTCAATTCCTCCAAACCTTAAATTAACTACTGTGTTGTTTGTGTCAGTTTCAGCAGTAAAATAAATAACCTCTCTACCTCCATAGATAAAAGGATTTCTTAAATTTATATCTACTGTATTTTCTGAACTTGTATCTATGGTTTGTTTAAATACTTCGTAAATAGTTAGTGTTACTCTACTGAAAGAATAACCTCTTATGGTTACTGTTGGCGTGCTTCCTCCTGACAATTTATTTACATTTAAGTAAAGGAAATCTAAAAGCAAATTATGACTTATTTGCGTGTGGTAGATTGCTTGTTGTGTTACGCTTGATCCTGTTGGTATTTGCGCCTGTGTCCCTACCGTTCCTGCTGTGTCGTCAATAGTTATATTACCCTCGTTACTTTGTGAAGTTCCACTACTTAAAACAACTACCCTATTTACCCCTAACCAAGTAGCAACGGTTGTAACTGGTGTAACTCCGTTTAAAGTAACTATCTCTGTTTGACTTAACCAATCCGCACCTATTCCACTTATTAATATTGTTCTTGCTCCTGTGCCTGCGCTTGTATCATTTGCAGAACTACTAACCACGTCTAAAGTATCTGCGGTTGTCATAATGTTAAACGTACCGCCAAAACTTGCTACTATCTCTTCGCTTGCACTATCAACATCATTATTATAACCAAATTTATTTACATTGCTATTGCCTTGTCTTTTACCATTTGCTACCTCTGTAAAAAAGTCAGTAGGTCTAACAACCGCAGCAGGGAATACCTGAGAAATTGTACCATTTAAATCTGCTGTTAATTCTGTTGCTACACCTAAATAAGTAAATAGCCTTAAATAAGTTTGGTCGCTTGCGCTTGTATTTTCAAATACTACTCTATGATAACGCCCACTTTTAAATATTGGTTGTGGTACATTAATAGAGCCGTTTGTATAAGGTATGGTTAGAGTTGTGTCCCAGTTTGTGCCGTCATTACTAAACTGCACTCTAATTTCTCCATCTTGGTCTGTTGCTGCTTGCACAAATAAATGAGGGTAGGCAAAGTCCTGAACTGCTGTACCTGTAAAAGTACTACCTGCTGTTAGTAAAGTTTCACTAGTGTTATCACTATCTAAAACAGAATAATTAAAAGGATTGTAACTCATTATAATATTATAAAATTTGTACCGTCATATTGTACGGTTATATTAGTATTTAAAGCAGTAACAACTACGCTCGTATTGTCGTCTATTGTCTTGCTATTTAGTGGCTTTATTTCCATATTAAAAGAACTACTAGTTTTTTTGAAATTCCAAATTTGCCCCTCTTTACTTGTAGTATCATCTAAACTAATAACAACACTCGCGGAACTTGTATCTACTTTGTATGTTAAGAAGTCATTACCTGCTGTAAAGTTTGCGCTCTTCTCTTCTACTAGACCCCCTGAAACCTTAACGCCGTCAACATAAACTACATTATCTTCTTCAATTACTAATCCATCTGTATTAATTAAAGTAACATTATTTCCGATAATTGAATTATTATTAGAATTAATTAATGTAACATCTTCTAAATAAGAGGCAACACTATTTCCGTCTCCTGTTATATTAATGTTCTTGCTAGAATAATCTACATAGTTATCTTTACCTGCAATTAATCCGCTTCTAATATTTGCTATATTATTGTTTTTAGGTATGTCATACTTAAGCAATGGTATATCTTCATAAACCTCCACCCCATTATCAAAAGTCCCCCCTGTGTCTCCTTTACCTCCGCTAACTGGGTATGTAGTATCTGCAAAAGGGTTAACATTTATAACCTTTAAAAAGTAGCATTTAGTAAGTCTTTTGTTTGGGTCATAATTCTCAATCTTATAAAGTCTGAAATAACTGTTCTTGAAGAAGTATAACTTCCTAAAAGATAGGCTTGCTAAGTCAGACGGCTTTAAATAAAACATACCGCTTACTAGTTTACTATCTCTGTTTGCTATTTGTTGAAGTCTTGGTAAGTGGTAAGTGTTAAATAAATTGTTATCTGTTATATTTATGTCTTGGTATGTGTTGCTGTAATACAACATCTTAGGCATACCAAAGTTAATATCTAGTGTAGGGCTGTAAGGGTCGTCAAAATGTCCAGCATAAGGGTAACTAGTGTAATTAGTAGAAGTTCCAAACGTACTACTTAAACTCCAAGCAGTAGAACAAGTCTTTAAGCCTCCGTAGTAAAGTATTCTTATATTATGGGCGGTGGTGGTGTAATTGTTAATATCATTTTTTATAATAGTAGGTACTACTAAATCTACATTGTTTTGCCCTACTATTGGAGTAGGGGAAAATATTAATTCTGTTGTAGTTATCTTCTTTACAAAATCATTATCTATTAAACCGCTTCTTTGCCCGTAGGTTTCTTCTTGTGCATCCTTATAAGTTTGGTTATAATAGTCTTTGTCATCCTTAAACTTGTACAGATATTCAGATGCTTCTAGCAAGCCCATAGGCTCGTAAATTAAATCATTATTGTTATCTATCTTATGTTGCCAATCTAAAGCGGCACTTTGATAAAATGTACTGTATGGCTCAATGATGTAATTATTTGGGTCATTCTTATCTGGCTCAATTTCTAAACCAAACATGTTAAATATAGAAGTTAAAAAGTCTTTTTGCTTTATGTTCTCAGGTATTACGGAATACATGTCTATTGTACCTGTTTCTACTACTGCTCCGTTAGTTACATTGTTTAGAAACTTACCGCTATTAATAGTTGCGGTTACAGTACCTCCAAAGAAAGCCCCTGCATTATCTGTAAAGTATTGACTACTTGCAAACCTTTGCTGTGGTGCATTAATGTATCTCGCTTTTATCTCTACTGTTTCCCCTGCTATTAACGATCTGTTAATTCTTTGAGTAGGTAGGTTAGACGCTGGATTAGTCATCTTAGTGTCCCCGTAAGTCATCACCCCGCCTGCATTAGTTGCTATTATAGTTCCGTGCGCATCACTTGGATATGCTACATTTGTACCTGTATCATAAGTTGCAGCGGGTGCTATTGCTACTGTTGTATCTCCTACCCACATAGTGCTAATACTTTCCTGTACTCCGTTAACAAACACACCTATTTGAACTCCAATAGGTCTATTAATATAAACGTCTACTAGGTTACCGCTTGGCGTGTATTCCACTTTAAAATCGCAGTTAGTAAAAAAGTCATAATAACCACCATCTACTACTGTGTAAATTCCAGTTGTATTATCATAAACTCCGCCAACGTCTGAAATTTCATTAGGGAATATTATAGTCTCCCAAGTAGCGAAAGAAGATAAGGTAACACTTGCACTATCTGCTCTAAATAATTCATTTTCAATCTGTGCATTAGTACGATTAATTTCATTACCATTGAAAGGTATAATTAAATGCTTAAATAATGTTAGATTAAAGAAGTTGCTCGTGTATGTCTTACCTGCATCTGCAAAAATACCGTCTACATATTCTTTAACATACATAGCGGGTAGTAAGTCCATTACTCCATAATCTTGTAAGTCTGAATTAAAGCCGTAATCAATAAGCGGATAAACGTAACCCTTACCATAACTAAATGCAACGCTTACACCGTTCTCTTCTATTGAAGTGTCCCAACTGTTAACCATTATGTTAGTACTTCTATCGTGGTTATATTTATCTAACCCTGTAATATCTGTTAGTTCTAACTCCCCTATATTGTTAAATAAGTCCCCTACCTTACCAAAGATACTTACCTTGTATTCTATCTTATTACGATCATTAATAACAACCTCATCAAGTTTTAAATATCCCTCTAGTTGTACTTCCTCATCCGCTAAGTAAGTTATCTCTGTTTTCTTGTTTGGATTAAAGTCTAAAGTCTCTACATTTATCTCAAAGATGTGATTAAACAACTTATCCAACTCTTTAGAACTTGGTAGTGTAATAGTTTTACTGTAATCACTTTTACGCTTGCTAGGGTCTTTTAAATCATTAACCGCATAAGTAATAGCAGGGCGTAAACTTTCCTTTAGTGTTATTTCGTAATTGTTGTAACCTATTGCCATTATAAATCTTGATTTTTCCAGTCATTAGTAAAATCTACTAAAACCTCGTTAATTAACAAACCATTTACAGCATTTATATAAGGCTCTTTGTACTCTATAAAAATGCAATACTTTTGCTCTGTTGGGTGTTCTTGTATATTAGTATAGTTGTGCGTGCCTACTTCGTGTAAGTGCTTCAAGTTAAACTCTAAATAGTTGTAAACCTCTCCGCAGTCCATTATATTATCAAATATTATTATTTTCATCTTAGTAGTTTGTAGGGTCTGACATAAAAGTTTGCATATTAGACTTTTCTAAAGCGGTTAAAGCGGTATTGTTGTAGTAGTTTTTATTAAGCATTGAAACTGTGTAACCTGTACCGCTTAATAAAACCCTACCACCTAAAGTGTTTGAATTTCTATTAGGTACACTATCAAACCATTTACCGTTGTCAGCACCAAGAATAACAGTATTTGCAGACAATACACCATTAACAGTTGCAATATAAGGATTTCCAACTCCGATACTTTCAATTGATACATAAAAATAACTATTTGTTGGTATTACCTCATTAAACCTAACATAATCGTTTGATCCGCCAGTTCCAGCACTGTTAAACCTTACGTTTAAATTTCCGCTTGAATTTATAAAAATATCAATATATTGAAAATCTGAACTACTCCAAGACGAAGTAAAAAGCCGAATAAAATTGCCATCAAAATAACCACTTAAAAACATTATTCCGCTGCTATCACTACCGAAAAGATTAGATTCTGATAATAACATAATGTCATTAATACCATCAAAATCAACAGTATCTGTTGAAATAGTAGGTTGCTGACCTGCTACACCTTGTACAAAGTCTCTTGCTATTCCAATATCACTAACCCAACTACTAACCGTTGCTTGGTCTTTACGTAGATATAACTGCCCTCCTGTTAATTGTGAAGGATGAAAAGCAGTAGGTATCTCGTAAGGTATCTTAAATATTAATTTCTCTGTAATCATTTAGTATCTTTGTCTATAACTGTCAACACTATATTCTATCTCAACCTCAATATTAAATATCTCATCAAACTCCTCATACTTAACTTGGTAGTCAGTAACCTTTAATAATACACTAGTAAACGTGCTACCATTTTGTAGGTATATCTCAGGAGAACTAAATAACTCTCTTAGCCATTCGCTTTCTTCTGTGCTTATCCAATCACTAACTAATCTAGTCTTTTGCTTTTGGTTAGTGTAATTCTGTACTACCTCTCTATCTAACTCGCTGAATACATAAGTACCGTCAGATTGAATACGTAAAGGGTCTTGCTTGTAATACTCCTTTTCAAAAGTGTAACTATCTTTAGCCACTTTAAAAGGGAAACTATCAAACCCTCCTAAATCATTTAAGAAGTGTAAAGTGTACGGGGTGCAATAATCTACTACATTAAAAGTGTAGTTTTGACTTACTACCGCTCCCCCATCTTCTGCAAATATTACATAACTAAATATATCCGTATCTATTAACGGTTGTACTCCTGTTGCTAAAGTTGCAGCGTTAAGGCTTACAGGGTTACAAGGAAACATAGCAAAGTCCTCTAATGCTGCATTAGTTATTGTTGCTGTTTGGTCTATTGATCCATCACTAAAATAAGTTTGTATTTTAAAATTGCTATTCTGACTAGAATTAAAAAAGTGCATAAACCCCTCATCAGTTCTATCTACTGTCTTATTATCTATATTAGTTAGAAATTTTTTAGTAATTCCGTCTAACTCGTAACCGCTTACTAAGTCAAAATTTATAAAAGTGCTGTACTTTAAAGACCCATTAAAAATAGTGTCAGGCGCACTATAAAGATTTAAAAACTGTGTTATAACTCCTGCTACCTCGTATTCTTCTCCTATCCTAATATAATACTTAAAATAACTGTTAGGCGCTTCTTTAGGTTGCGTATCTGTATCATATTTAAAGAAGTCAGTACCTACATAATCCTCTAAAACTCTGCTAACATCTGAAACACCGTAACTATAATTAATCTCTGGTGGTATTCTCAAAGTTCTTAGTAAAGTTGTGTTTGTAGTATCATATATTTCAAATATAAAATTAAATTTAGGCTCTGCTACGTTACTACTTGAACAAGTGAAAACTACACTATTATAAACGCTAGTATATTCTATGGGGCTTTGTTTTATTGTTATTGCCATTATGCTCTTTCTATCATTGCAAACGCTATAGACTTGCCTAACTCGTCCTCTAACGCTTCTATTCTACCATCTGTTATTACATCTCTAAACCAGTATGTTGGTTTAATTCCAAATCTCTTTTTATTAATTGCTGCTCCAAAACCAAATCCTTTACTATCTGGTATATCTAAACCAAACTTATTTCTACCCCACTTGCTAAGCGCTTCTATCATTCCCCTACCTACACTTTCATTCTTAAATGAGTAAGGTGTATTAAATTTAGTTCTAGTACCGCTTACTCCCTCATCTTGATACGCTCCGTACATTGGATACTCTAAAGTATAAATAAGCATATCGTCCAATTCAACTACATTAGGTGCGGTTGTCATCTCTTGCGCTAAAGCCATTGTGTAATTTAACCCTTTGTTGTCTATGCTTCTTCTAAGGTCATCTTGTAAATCACTAGCAAACTGAGTTAATACACCTTTAATAGTACCGTCTAAAAAGTCGCTAGTTAAATCTATGTCATCAAAACCGCCCTCAATACTAATACCGTCTGCCATACTAATAAAATATAAAAAAAAAATTAAGTTTATCTACCGCTACGCATTTGCTGTAGTTTAATTTGTCTTTCCTGCTCTTTTTGTTTATCCTTATAGAATGAGCAAATATTTAAAAACTGTATTACTCCCATCTTCTCAAACTCCTCCCAAGTCTCAGGTCTACTATTGGATAAGTTATCTAAGGTTATAAACCATCCCCAGTTTTCAAAGCCCTTTCCACTTCTCGCAATTCTTCCCTCGTCTTTTGTAGCGTCTTTGTCAAATAGTTTTCTATAATTGGTGTTAAGTGCTTCGAGAGTTTGCAAAAAAAAACAATGATAGGGTAAGCAATAGACACAGGTAATTCTTCATAAAGTAACTTAGACAACTCTATTAGATCAACATCTACATATTCCCTCTTTAACTTCTTCCAATTAAATCTAGTCGGCTTTATTACCTGTGCTAAAATGATGTGCAAGTTTTTATCTATGTGCTCCTCATCTTTTTGTAACCCTTGAAATATGTGCATAGTACTCATATAAGTACCTGCACTACTCTTTGATGCATCAGGCTCTACTTTATACCTAACGCCTTTTAGTTTAAACTCCATTTTAGGCTTGCCCTTTGGTAGTTCATTTAAAAAGGATAACTGCTTTGAGTATTTCTTAGCATCCTCAATAGTAACCTTTCTAACTTCTTCAATAGTGCTATTGGTTACTACCTTTAAAGTATGTATTATTTGCTCTACTTCGTTCTTATCTTTGTAGTTACTTGGTAGTAGGTCGATAAATTGACCTATTGTTATATCGTTCCAGTTCTTAGGTAGTTTCATTTGCTATAATTATATCTAAATATTCTTTCAGTTTAATAAGTTGTTCTAATGTTAAGCAAGTAAGATTACTGTTATGGTAGTCGCTAATACCAATTTCTATAACACTACCTTTAAAACCCTCTTCTACATAAAGCTCTTCGTTAAAATATTCTTGTTTCATCCAACAAAGATAATTAAATTATTGAATAAATACCTTGATTTCTATGTGCTAGATGTATTATTGCGCCGTATCTTATTGCGTCCATTCCATGATTGAATTTATCAATAGGCTTGCCTATGCTTTTACCTGTCTTATCAACCGCCCATTTATAACTTCTAAACTCTTTCCTTATGTTAGTACTCTTATTAGTTAAGTGTATTTTAAAACGCTTTAAAACGTCTATACCGTTCTTAATACTATCTGCTCCTTTCTTAGTTGGCTTAGCGTTTATTCCTTGTCTGTAAAGTTCCTCAATACTCTTAGGTTCTGCACTATCACAAATAACCTCTTGTTGTCTTGTTACTCCAAACTGCTTTAGCCTATTGGCAATATCCTCATTAGTTAAACCACTCTCATAAATCAACTCATTAATGTATAAGTCTTGGTCATGGCGGTAAATCTCTACTACTGCTGTTGGGTCATTAGTAAACCCAAAATCTAAACCATAGCAAACAAATTTAGCATTGCTTGGTATCTCGTTAACCATTGTAACAGTATCATAAACTAAACCTGTAATATTACCGTACTCTCCTAAGCCGTATATCTTCCAGAACTCAGGATCTGTTTTTTGCAGGTACTCAATCTCTTCTACTAATGTCTGAGGGAGGAAAGTATTATCTTTGTAAGTGCTTACTATTGTCTCAACGTCCCCCTTATCTAAACTTCTCTTTTGCTCTAACTCGGTATTAATCCAAATATCTTCATCGTCTGGGTTGAAGTCTATAAATATTCTATCTGTGGTACGCATAAGCAACTGAAAGAACTCGCTTTTATACTCTAGTTCGTTTGCTTCATTACAGTAAAGTATATTTCTTTTAGCACCTCTTAACTTCTGCTGGTCATCTGCACCAAAGAACTCAACTAGCCTACCGTCATAACTATACGTTTTCTTAGTCTTGTTGTGGTCTATTAAATCGTACCACCCATTATTTAGTAGTATCTCCTCAAAATCTCTTACTACTGTTTTCTCTAATGTTGTTTGATGCTTCCTAACTGTACTCCATACGCCTTTATGTATGTAGTTACCCTTACCCATTTCTCCACTAACTAACCATAAAGCGCAAAGTTGTGCAATAGAATAGGTTTTACTACTTCTAGTACCCCCTCTATTAACTACTATCTTCTTTGTAGTGTTACGGTTCTTTGTGAATATTGGCGTTACTTCCATTAATCTCTTGACTTTTCTATTATCTCTACTGTCTTAATAGTTGTTTCAGTTCTATCTGGCTCATTCAATCCTAGCATCTTGGCCAACTGCTCTAATGCTCTTAACTTGTCTGTGTTCTTAGTTTGATTCATTAACCTATAAAATGCTTTGCTATCTTCTTTACCTAGTGTATTATCCTTACCAAGTTTGAAAGTATAGTCAGCATCACTAATTACTTCTAATAGCCCGTTAACTATAAATGATCTATCTATTAAATGTGCTTTTGCGGTTGCTTCTCTGAGTTCTTCTACCCTTGCCGTAATATTGTCCTCTGAAAGTAAATGAGAAGCCTTAGAAGCAATCCAATTAGCATCAGGGTCTGTAACATCATAAGCCTGTCTATACGCTTCGCTAGCATTACCTAACTCTACATACAAATTAGCGAACTTCTCTTGTTTAGGTGTTAGTGGTTTCATTTGTAAATATATTTAAAATAAGAGAATATACTTTTAGCATCTAACTCTTCATAGAGAATATGTTTTCCTATTGCACCCTCAAAGATCAAAGTATTATTAATGCTTCTATTCTCGTTAAAGTCCTTTGCTAGTATCTCCTCGCTTAACTCTTCGTGCTTTAGTTTTAACCCAGTTAAATAAAAATCTATTAAGTTATTTCTTAATCCCATATCTCTACTATATGATTGATATTAAACATTCTCTTTTGACTTGTTATCTCGGCTCTCAAAGGTACGTTAATATCTAGCAATATGAAGTTAATACCTAGTGAATTATGCTTACCTATTATCTGTATTAGTTCTTTTGCTGTACAGTTGTTAACTCTGTGCTTCTCTCCTGTTGTTAGTGTTATGTTCATAACTTCCTTAAATACTTTTTAATGTTCTTATAAGTAACGTCTTGCACCCTATCTACCTCTCCATCTTTCATTACATTAACCTGCATTACTACGGTTTTATCTGTAACCTTATAGCCTACCCTCTTCATTTTGTTGATAGTCTGCCATACTTTGGCTATTGTTTTCTTATCTAAATTCATTCTAATCTATATTCAAAGGTAAATATTAACTCTATTGGCATCTCTTCAAAGTAACTACAGTACTCTGTTACCATTCCATCCACGTAATAGGGTACACCGTCTAAACAATTAATTAACTCGCCAAACTCATTTACCTGCATTTGGTAGTCAATCAATAGGTTATTTTTTCTTGCGTGGTCTACCTCTTTTTTTCTTTGGTTGTGCCTTTGCAGTTCTTGGAGTTTCTTTTGTTCCCTCATAATGTGCTTTGAGAATATCCAAGTGAATACCAAACCTCGCAAGCGCTTTACTGATGCAACTGCCACAATCCTCTGAACCTTTACGATCAAGTTTAACGTCCATCGGTATAAGTTCGTCATGCAGTTTAATAATCTCTGCTTTATCTTCTCTAGTGATACCATGAGAACTCCTAGTTTTGGCATAGGCTTCTACATATTTAATTATCTTTTCTAAATTCATAATTTTATTCTATTGTAAATTGAGTTACACATATAAAGTATAAAAAATATTGGGTTTTGTGTTATGATAACCAGTAAGCAACCTACCCACCAACTTAAACACGCATCACAAAAGAAAGGTTTAGTCTTTAACTCTATTACTTTATCAACATGCTTTCTTATTTCTATCCAAGCATGAATAAAAGACAAAGCAATTAACATTAAACTAATCTCTTGCACCCCTAAGTTTATCATAAATTGCATCTATTCTAACTTTTAAATTGTTTCTATTAATATTTGTACGTGAACTTAGCAAACTCATATTGAAGTTAACACTCATTAGTTCCTCTATTGTTAATCTATCTAAGGTACTCAGACTGTTTAATAGTGTTGCAACGTCTAAGAACTCCCTAGCATCTTGCCATAACGCTATGTTACCTTTGTCGTGGCAGTTATCTATATCTTCTGTAATCTTATGGTAGTCTCTGTAAACTGCTTTAAAGCAACTATTGTTAACTGCTCCTACTTCGATACCGTTATTGGAGTTCCATTTAAGGTAAGCAACCCTAAAAGTATAGTTAAGTAAACCTCCGCTTTCATGTAGCATAGTTATCTTTTCCTCTCCTAGTGTTAAAAGATATAAAGCCACCTCTTGGGACAAGTCTCCGCTCAACTCGTTACCGCTAGAAATGACTTTACTCATCTTGCTTATCTCTGGGTATATAGATTCAATTATATTATTCACGTATGCAAATATAAACAAATATTTTAAATAACCTAATTACTTCTAAATTTATATTGATTCGTATAGTAGCATCTATAAAATAATCCTATACTCGGTGTTTTCATTTCCTTTCGGATAATTCTAAGTTCTGTTTTGCTTTTCGTTGTACTCATCTTTGTATAGTTTAATTACTTCAATAGTTTTATCTAAGTCCTCTGTAAATTGTCCTTTCTTTCTACACCTTACAATTCTTTTAACTATGTCAAATTCCCATGCGTTTAGGTTGTGATCTTCTGCAAATTTATAAAGACTGCCGTTTTTATTATCGTAGTGTTTAGGTGTCATTTTAAAACTGTTTTAATTTATTAATATATTCTTCGCTCTCTGCATATCCAATAGTCTCTAAGAAGTCATAATAACAACCTCCTTTATAATAGCAGTCTTGCCATATCTTTAAATCTTTAACGCAGTCTTTCCAATGTAGATAGTAAGCGTGTCCGTAACGCTCACCTTTAGCGGTTGTCTTTCTAGTCTTGGCTAGTTTCATTCCTGCAAAATTTCTATTAGCCTTATACAGTTTACTTGTCATATTACCGCTTTCTAATCTAATCTGCGCTAGTACTATGTCAGGATGCTTTACCTCTTGGCGTATCAACTCTTTGTAAACTTCCTCTTTGCTTTGTGCTTTACAACTAGCAGCGAATAAAAATATACACATTAGTATTATCAATATCTCGGTGTAGTAGTGCCCTTCTGTTAATTTGTCTCTAAATTTCATAATTTTATTTTTAAGTGAAGCATTAATTACGTTTACTTTAAATATGCGCACCTTTTTAGTTTTATTAGTTAATTTGCGCACACTTTTCACAACTTGCGCGCGCTTTTCATATTATCATACGTTAAACCCGCCTTCAATTAGTTTATCTCTCATATCTTTTAATTTAGTTCTACCTCTCCAGTTCCTCTGCAATCTTCGCAAGCAATACCTTCAATTAGTTGATCCCCATATAATAAATCATAGCATCCATCACCTCCGCAAGTATCACACTCTCCAATTATCGGATTAGTCTCATGAAACTTAATTACCTGCATACCTATCTCTATTATCTCTTCAAATGTCAAAGGCATTGATTGAGTAGTTATATTGCATCCGTTTAGTATTAGATATTCTAGGTCGTATTCCTCAAAGCCTGTTACCTCACATATCTTTTTGAATAAGTCATTCTTAATAACCTTTCCTTTCTCGTCTATTAGTTTTATTTTCATACTGCTAAATTATACCTAATTGCTTTTAATTGTTTTAAAATTGTGATGAACGGTAGTATCATTTGATAAGCGGTAGTTAGTCTAATTTACCCTTATAATGCTCAATTATCTTCTCCATTTCTAAAGCATAGAACTCTTTGAAAGTTTCCTTTTGCTTATTCTGTGACCAATAAACGTGTAAAGTGTTTCTCAACCGTTGGCTTTTAGTCTTTCCTTCTATCTCTAAATCAATGCTGTCTAGTTCTTCTAGTTCGTTAGTGGTTAATACTCCGTTACTCTTGAAGTAAATTAGTCCAGTAGTGTCTAGTAGTTTGTCTATCTCACTAAATTTATCCGTTGATTGCTCTAAACTTGTTATAAATGTAAGAGACACGCTTTTATCTTTACGCCTTGATGCTCTGTCTAGTGTTGCTTGTCTTAGTAGGTTCATTTTAATTTATTTATTTGTTCTTTATAATATTCTTTCATTTCTTTTAACTCATCTATTGAGTAGTGCTTTGGTTCGTGTTGTATCTCTAACCAATCCACAACCGCTAAACCGTAACGCTCAATCAATCCTAATCGATAGTTAATAAGGTTGCCATGAAGATGCTGGTTGCAATAGACACATTGTGCGTGAACGTTATTTTCTTCAAACCTTAACTCAGGATTACCTCCTTTACTTCTGTAATGTCCTGCATCGTATTTACTACCTAACTTTTTGCCGCAACTAATACAAGGTTCGTCTTTATCTCTTAATCTGATAAACCTATTAAATATTACTTCCAATTCTTTAGCGTAGTCTTTCTTTGTTTTTAACGCTTCTTTTTTAATCTTCTTGGTCTTATTCCACTCCTTACGTTTCACTTCCTTAGAAGTCTTTAAAACATCTTTAGCGGCTAATCCAATACATTTATCTGAGTAGCAAAACTTTCTGTTGAAGTGATTATTGAATTTAGGTTTAAACTCTTCTTTGCAGTATGTACATTTTTTAGCCAATCTATTTTCTTTCTAGTTTAATCCTCACTAACCTACTTCTTAACTCTTCAACCTCTACAACTCTATTAACATTGTCTCTGCATATCCTTTCAACCTCATGCTCCATTTCGATAATATAATTATCCTGTCGCTCCATTGCTTTTCTAATATTGGTCAAAGTTAATAATATTTTCTTTTGTGCTGGCGTTAATTCCTTGCCGTTAAAGTTATTAATTATTTCTGTTAGTTGGTTTATTTCTTGTTTCATAATTCTTAATAAATATCCCATTTACTTTTTTACCTTGCCTATCTTTAATCACATTATACGCTTCTTCTAAACATTCGTCTAAGTCATAGCCTAATTGATTTGCAAGTATAATTAAAACTACCTGTATATCTCCTAAAGCATCTTTAACCTCTTCTTGGTTATCTTTAAGAATAGCGGAGGATAATTCCCCCGCTTCTTCATATAGTTTAATTAATTGGTTTCTTTCGTTTCCTTGAACTAACAAACCTCGTTCATCAGCCCATTTTAATATTAATTTTTTCATAATTACTCTGCATCCTCTTTCACGTCCCAAGCTTTAGAAAATTCACCGTCTGAAAACATTTCTAGTAATCCAGATATTTGAGAAAGCCTAAGAACTTCGTCAGAATCCATACCTAATTCTTTTGATATTTTTGCTGGAGACCAATTTCTTTTTTTAAGATCAACAACTATATCACTCATGCTTTCTACTCCATGCTTTCCTCTTGCTCTATTATGACGTATAGTAGAAGCAACTCTATTGTTTAAATCCTTTTGACTTTCTCTTATTGTTACAACTGGTAAATAACCATGCACTCTGCTTTGTATGTCTTGACATTCTTTCCCAACTCTATTTCTATGGAATCCATCTATAACCTCTCTAGTACCGTCTGAATTATCCATGCTTACTATCGGTTGCGTGTAGCCATCGTTAGATATGCTAAGTCTTAGCAATTCCATTTCGGGCGGAGCAACTGAATTAGGGTTGTAGTTGTTTGCAGCAACCGTATCATTTTTAACCCACAAAACACAATCTACTGGTTCGGTTTTGAATGGACTAATTTCGTGCATCATTTTTTTAAATTCATTTATTAAATGCACCTTATTATCTAATGAAGAGTATCTTAGTGCGGTTTTAACATCACTCATTTTCTCTAGCAATGTTTTTTCATCTTTTGTTAATTCAATCATAATTTTTCGTTTAAACTTGTTATTAATTTATGTATTTGATATAGTCTTTTAATTATTTCAAAGTATTTAGAGGTGTCTATATCTATTATTTTTAACTCTAAATCTTCTGTATTTATAAAACATATGTAATCAGCTTTTAATAAGTGTTTGTATGCTGATAACTGTAACTTTGTAGAAATGTAAATATACTTACTGGATTTTAAATCGCAAACATATTTCTTTTTATTTTTTTCTAAAACAATATCTATTCGACCTAATATAAATCCATTGTTTACATCTACCTCAGACCCTAAAACCTTGTAACTTTTTAAAGTTTCTTTTAACTTTTCAAAGCCTTTAAACTCTATTCCGTGATTTAAGTAATCCTCTACTTCTTTATGTCTTATGTTGCCCCCTTTCTTTGATTTTGATTGATAGTCTTTTAATCTAATTCCTTGTAAGCCTATTTTATTAGCCCAACCCAATAGAGCAGGTTTATCTAATATGGATATTAATTTAGTTACTGATACCATTATTTCAAAAATTTAGACAATTCTCTTTGTTTCTTTTTTAATTCTAAATACTTCTTATAAGCGTCTGTTTTGTGTTGTGTGAATCCTAACCCCTTGCACCAATAGTCATTTCTTAATAACGATTTACAAATTCTTCTCCAACTAGGGGCTAACTTTTTACTCTCTAAAATATAAGGTGCTTCGTCTGGTATTCCATTACTATAACCTCTCTCTTCCCACCACTTAATAAAAGTGTATATCTTGTTTAAATAATGTTCTTTTGTTTTGTATGGTATGCTATTTAGAAATAACATTGAAAAACTTTCCCAAGTATGTCCTGACGGTTTTGTAATTTTATTATAACCGTTTACACTTCCACTTTCATTAACGTATAGAGCGCCGCTATTTGCTCCGTTAACTCTCGCAACTACCTTACACCAAGTTTCTGGTTCTATTAAATGGAATAGCCATAACCCTCTTCTTTGATCGTCTCCGTATGGTTGGCAAATCCTTTGTTGGGATATTGACAAACCTGCTTTATGCATTAATTCATAAAGTTGATTATACCTTTTGGTTGTGTCCTTAGCGTGGTATATCCAAATATCTTTAGTACTCCAATCGTATATTGGGTATACGTTAAAAACATTTTCTGTTACCTTAGTAGTGTAAGACTTATCTTGTAGTTTTACTTTAGTATCACTTGCAATAGTTCTATACCTATTTAAACTTTCATCCGTTCTTATACCAACTAAACAAGCAGTTAACTCGCCATTAGAATACCACTCCCCAAACTCTGGGACAAACTCCTCGAACTCCATTCCATCTTTAAAAAAAGGGAAGTAATTTAAGTCTGTTATTGCTTCTTTAGGCTGCTCTCTAATCCAATCTTCTTTCTTTTCTGTGTCCCAACATTTCCAAAAAGGCTCATAAACAGAAACCGCATTTCTTAAATGTATAGGCAAGCAAACCCAATATAAATCTATCCATTCTCTATACTCTTCAATGCAAGCGTAAATGTGATCTATTGTTAATTTATATTGACCTTCTAAATCTACTATTAGCAATCCTATTTTTTGGTTTCTTCTTTTCGCTTCCTCCATAGTCGTGTGAAGCATTACTGTTGAATCCTTACCAGCACTAAAAGAAAGATATACTCTATTGAAGTTGTCAAAAGTCCACTTAACCCTTTCTCTAGTCTCTTCTAGTACGTTGTTTTTTAATAAATATTTAGGCATAATTGTATGTTTTTATTATTGTCAATCCATTCTTTTATAATCTCTTTCGCTATCTTGTTTGATCTATCTTGCACATCTTTAGATAATAAACTCCAACACTCCATGGTTACAGTTGAAGGAACTCCTCCGTATATACAGCAAGCTGCTTGACCAATGTAAGCCACCTTATTTAATCCGTTGTTTGTTAAATTATGTTCACAGGAGCAAGTCCACTCTTCAATAACTCTTTTCATGTTTTGCTTAGTCAACTCTTCGCTATTAAACATATTAATTGCTTTTTGCTTTAATTTTTCTTTTTCAGAACCAGATGAATTATTATAAAAGCCGTGTTTCCAATCTTCCCACATTTCGTAATGGTGGTAAATCCTATTTAAATCTGTTTTTTCATTCATAATCTTTGTTTTTAATTTATATTCCAAAAGTAATACTATCCACCTTACAAAATCTAAAATTGTGATAAGCGGTTAATATACTTTATAAGTGGTAACTGAGTATTTCTTTACATAGTTCTACTGGCATTTTAGACCGTTCGTGATTATTCTTTAATCCTTGCGTACCTGTTTTGCTTCCTCTTGGTGCGCTTTCATGGTGGCAGTTTTTGTTACCGTTCCAACATTCTGCTCTTGGTTTCCATCCTAGTGGATTAAATAAAGGTGTGTAGATATTATTACTCCATATGTCAGTTGGCTTTGCCCTAAAGTCTCCATAAGTGCAATACCAAATAGTTGTACGGTGCAGTTGTTTCATTTGTGGCATATTTCTTAAGCATCCTCTAGGGTTTTCAAAGTACCATTTCAAGTTAGGGTTAATTTTTAACAAGTCCTCTATCAACTTTAAATTATGATTAAGCAGTCTATCAGACTTTTTAGCAAAATCGCTTATAGGTTCTATACCGTTTCTTCTATGGTGACTTATACCTGCTAAACTCCAAGACGTGCAAGGAATACCTAACCAAATAATATCAGGTATAAATGGCAACATCTCAATAGTTAATTCTTCAATATCTATTACTATGTCAATATCTCCAAACTGTTTAATATCTACGCTGCAAACATCAAAGCCTAGTTTATCCGCTTCCTTTCCCATGCTTCTTGATCCTGCGTAAAGGTCTAATAATTTCATACGGTAATTTGATTTATTAACTTATCGTTAGTCTCTTTTAGTTGGTTTATCTCTGCTTTTAACTCCTTGTTTTCATCCTCCAAAGTTCTCAACTTTCTAAAGGCTTGTTTCTCGTCTATCTTCTTTACTACCTCGCTTCTAAAGTTAACCGCTATTGTGTTGTTTAAATCGTCTATCATATTGTTTAGAATATCGATAGTCATTACACCGTCTTTAATAAACTGTAAATATGCTTTAGACTTCTCGCTTGGCTTTTTATTTGTTTCCAACTCCTTTACTATTAAAAGTAAGTTGTTCTTTGTTATCTGTACGTTCATAGTTTTAATATTTAATCCCAAGGGTCTGATTCCTCTAACCAGTCCGCAGGTGCGTTATTTACTTTAGGTTTAATTACTTCTTTAGGTTTATCAAAGTCTACATTAGGCTTTATTGCGCTTTCAATAGTTGTTTGTTTTGGCTCTGGTGGTTTAGTATCGTTATACTCTCCACGGTCTGCATAAACTCTTAGCCCTCTTTCATCCTCCATGTAATATCTATACTTTTCTACATCTAAGTAAAAGTTATAAAGACCATTTGCGCTAACTCCTTTTGGTTTACTTTTAGCAACTTTAAAAACAGTTTGATTCGCTTTGTAGTTTATACCGTTGCTATCCGCTAATCCGTAAGGAGGTCTCCAAATGATACCCATTAACATACCTTTTCTAAACCATACCTGACCTCCTGCAAAGTCTCTAGCCGTTGGTATTGGATTGTATCTAATGTTATCCTCTACTACTGTTACTTGGTCTCTTACATGATTGATTAAACAGTTATGTCTATTCTTGCTTTTAGCGTTCTTTCTTACTAATCCAAGTATTCTACTAAGGTACTTATCTTCCCTGCCCATATCGTCAGGCGTTAGATGTTCTTTTAGTTCGTTCCAAGGGTCAATAGTTGTAGTGTGAAATTTAATACCTTGTTGGTTTTCTATATCGTCAACTAATTTAAAATATTGTTCTATTGTTAAATCTTCATCAATCGGATCTATTACTACAAAATGCTCATTGATAAACATTTCACCATGTACTTTATCACTTGGTTTCATTTTATTAGCACCAAAATACGGTTTACCGACAAACTTACTTATTAACTCTGCGTATATTTCTGCTGCGCTTCCAGTCTCAGGACTAAAAATACAATGTTTCCAACCATGTAGGCATGATAGATTAATTAGGCACTCAAACCAAAACTCTGTTTTACCTTGGTGCGGAGGTGCTGCTAGATAGGTTGTAGTTCCTAGTTTAATTGTGAAAGGGAATTTATCCCAAGCCCAACCAACTGAATAACCACGTTGCAAACCTTTGCTGTGCAGTTCCTCTAATTCGCTATTTACTTCTGTTAGTCTTTTATACATTAGTTCCCCTCTATTAATCCTTGCGCCATTGGTCTAACGTCAGTTTTGTTTAAGTACTTATCAAAGTTTTTAGGTGCTAGTAGGTGTGATATTGTAAACTTGCTAGCAGTCTTTACCCATTCATCCTTACTCATCATTGTAATAGCGTGTTTAAACTCGTCTTTAGTGTATGCTACGTTTAACTTTTTAAAGTTGTTTGAATCTGTACTACACATTACTCTAGTTTTACCTAAAGTACCTAAAAGTATTTTACGACCTTTGTTAAAGAAGTTTAAAAAATCTTGTTCAGTCGGAAAGGCTTTAGCCTTCTTAATAATATCTTTATCTTTTACTGTATCTGTTACTGTAACATTAACAGGTTTATTTTTACCTGTTTGGTTTTCTAATAACCCAGTTGGTTTTTTAGGTTCTTTCTTTGGTCTACCTCCTAAACTACCATTCTCTCTACTCTTCTCGGCTCTTTCCTCCCATTTCTTTAAGTCTCTTTTAAGGTTTTGTTTAACGCTTTCAAAAGTAATATCTATTATTTGGTTATCCGTTTCTGGGTTTAAGTCGTTAATGTATCTTAAATAATGCTTAAAGAAAAGACCTGCTGTATTGTTGTCCATCTTCTCTATTGTGTGTATTAGATCACAATATAATAGAACTGATTTTTTACCATTAGCCATTAGAAACCTCCTTTTTTATTTCAGATTGAAGTCTTAATAATTGACCTATTAAAAGGAATATACTTTGCTCATTTAGAAATACGCCTGCCTCGTGACCATCTTCATTATTTGTAATGAAAACACTTATTTCTTTATAGTCTGATTTTTGAACCTCAATAACTGAGTTAATGTGTTCGCTGTTAAATTTAATAATCATAATATAAAAGTTAATATAAAACAAAACCCCTGTGAAAGCGGAGGACAGTCCAACTAACACAAGGGTTAATAAAATTTCTTTTTGTTCCTGTCCGAACTTGTTAGCAAAGATAATTATTATTTTGTAATAAACAAATTTATTTTTTAATTGTTACATAATCCTCTATCTCCAAGCCTTTAAACTCTAATTTAAATTGTATTTTTCTTTAAACTCCTTTTCAATTTGAGCAAACTTTTTACCCTCTTCTGAGTAAATAAAAGAAATATCCTTTTTGCACTCGCTTATAGAATGTAAAACTGTGGCGTGGTCTTGTCGTAGCGTTAAACCTATTTTAGTTACGCTGTTAAGCGTGTACTTCCTTGAAAGGTAGTAGAACATTCTACGAGGGTAAACGTGCGTCTCACGGCTTCTTTTCCTAGTTCTTAAATCTTCTTTAGTTGTTTCAAACTTATCACAGATAAAATCTAACACTACATCAAGTGAAGATACTTTATTCTTTCTGCTTTCTTGTTGTTTCTGTGCTGATAGTCCAGCGTAAACGTACGGGTTAATTCTTTCAATATTCATTTATTTAGTTTTAATTAAAAGCCGCCTATCTTTTTAATCTAGTTGTGGAACTCTTCCGCTAGAAGTCTTAATAAATTGAGTTAATCCTTTCGGTGTTAAATCGAAGATAGACGGCTTTATTGTTTATTTTTTAACAAGGTGTTCTAATTCATCCATTTGCTCCCATAACTTAACAGGTATATCTACGTTGTAAGTTTCTAACTCAGCCAAGAAGTCTATAACGGCTGCTTTCAAGTTTTCTAATTCATCCATAATTCTAGTTTTTAATTGCATATTTTTGTTTAAAAAAAGAAAAAACCATGACATCACCACCCTCTTTAGTTTCTAAATACCAATTTCTATTTATCTTAAATGCATTTAATGGTTGCTTTATATTATGTACTTTATTATCATAATACGAAAATACTTTTTCCACGCCATTAAAGTAGTTTATAATGTCTTTAAAAGATGGCGTTTTTTCATCTGCTGATTTTTTTAAATTTGACAACTCTTTATCAATTTTTATTTTTTCTTCTTTAGTGTAGTCTTTCATAATTCTATTGTTTTTAATTTTAAACAAAGTTATAAAAAAACCGTCCATCTTTTTAAAATTGTGATGAACGGTTATTTTGGTATTTAAACGGTAAGGCTAGAAAGGTAAATCTTCAACCTCTTCTTTTGCCGTTGTAGTTGCTCCTACCTTATCCAGTTTCCAATGGTTTAGGTTGTTGTATATTTTACCATTGTACTCTTGCGATCTAATTGTAAACTCTACATCTACCTCATCACCTACTTTATTGTATTTAACAAAGTTATCTACGTGTTCAGCATATTCTGCTTTTTTGTAAAGTCCGATATTATACTTGGTTACATAGCCATTTTCTGCTGTTTGGTCTAAGATGTAATTAACCACCTTTGCACCGTTGTCTAGTGTTTTCACTTCCTCTATTGAAGCGATTGTTCCTTTTACTTTATACATAATTGTTTTGCATTTAGATGCCTCTATTTATTTACTTGTTATTATTTCTTATATCGAACTCAATCTTTTTGAGTTTCTTAAATTCCTTATCACTTACTTTCTTTTGTGATACCCACAACTCACTATCTGAATAGTCTACATTTTCAACGTCTATAAATTTAATATCCATAGATGACTTAATATAGTCGGGTAATTCGTGATAGTCTGGTGTTGACATTCTCACATTTATAAATTCCTCTTTACTTGCTCCCATCTTTTAATTCTTTTCCTCTGTTAGTAATTGCTTCTTTTTGTTCTGGTGTTAAATCGTAGTTCTTTAAAACCTCTCTAAGGTCGTTAATATCTTCACCTTTTAACATAGTATCGAAATGATTTTTAGACATCTTAGGCTTTGGTGTTGGTCTACTTGCTCTATTACCATCATCATCTTCCTCCGCTATTGCTAGTAAACTCTTTAAAGTGTATCTTCTAAAGTAGGTAATTTGACTTCCCATTTTTTGAGGGTCTGCCATCGGTGCTAAAGTTAGGCTACTACTTGCTATTACTTCTCCTGTTTCACTATCTAAAATAGCCGTTGTTACGCTATCTCCTGCAAGTGGCTGAATTAATACTAATCCCTGCTCATTTAAAAGCGGTGTAACGTGTTGGATAATTGTAGTCAAGTCTAAGTATTGACTTTTAAAAAATGGGTTCTTAGCACTCTTTGATAGTGTGCCGATTTCTTTCTGTACGTTTAACAGTCGTTTCATAATTGTTTTGTTTTAATTTTACGCTAAGTTATTAATTTTATTTGTAGTTGCAATTCTTTCCGCTTTCAAATGTATTAACCATTCTTGAAAGTCTTTGCTTTGGATCGTGTCTGCATTAGTTACCGCTTTTTGAGTTAGTAATGCTAAGTACTTATGTACTGGTAGTTGTATATTCATTTCAATTCGTTTAAAATTATTTCATATCCGTAGTTCAATAACACTAACCTATCTTCTGTAAACTTAATAGTCTTGTCTAAGAAAGTTCCATTTTCAAATAAATCATCTAAGCCTTCTAAATCTTCTCTTTCTTTCTTAGACCTAGTAAGGTCTTTTTCTAGTGAGTTGATTAACTCCGCTACATCTAGCAGCCTTTCAATAGTTTCTAAGTCTTTCATTTGTCTAAGTGTTTTTTAAGCACATATCTAATCTGTGCTGATGTACTTCTTTGATTCTTTTTGGCGTCTTTCTTAATCGCTTCGATTAGTTCTGGCGGTAGACGTAGTGCGTAGTGTTTCATAGTCGTTTATTTAGGTGGGTTAATAATTAATAAATGTAAAAAAATACTCACCATCTACATTTTTAATATCCATATTATTATAAGACTTAAAAGCCTTGTCATTAAGTTCTTCTTCTATTCCTTCTTTTGCAAAAGAAGTACATTTAAAATATAAATTTGTAAAACTTCCTTGCTTCTCAGAACCAAAGATTACTACATTATTAAATTTGTTTATTGTTTCTATGTATTTTTCTAACTTTGTCATAATTCTTATTGTTTTAATTTGTTAATACAAATGTAACACAATTATTTTAACTACCAAACAAAAAGTGAAAAAAGTTTAATTTTTTTTTATAAAACCAAAAAAGCCCGCAATTAAGCAGGCTCTTCTGAAATTAAAACTAAACTATGAAAGATTATAAAGCGAAGATACATAAAACAAAACCAACCACCAAACCTAATACACCACTTTTAACAACATTAAAACGAAGTTTTTTTATCTTAATACCTTGCTTTGTGTTTAAGTCGCTTAAATCTTTTGATTTTAACGCTAGATAATTAACAGCACTATCTAACTTACTAATATAAATACTATCGTTAACCCTTAAAGCATTACACTCGTCTAAATAGATAGGACAAGTAGACATTATTTTATAGACGTTTAAAGGTATCTTTACCGTATCTTTCTGCATAGTCTGACCAAATGCTATCGAGGTCGTTAGCAGTAGCATTAGGAATAGTGTTAATTTTCTTTTCAAAGTCTCTTTTGATTTCAATTTCTTTCTCATGGTGTTTTATTTCAATGTATTTAATAATAGGATCTGCTGGAATACACTCTTCACACGTTTTACTCATACGCCCTAAAAAGAACGCTGCTAAGATGCAAAATATAGATAATGTAATTATCGTTGCTATGTAACCTTTAATCATGATATTTGGAAATGTGGCATATCCTTAAATCCGTTCCAATGTCCACCCCATTCTAAATTAATATCGAATTGATCCTTAGCAACCTTTAAAATATGTTTAGCAATTGGTTTAAGGTGTTCTTTCTCCCATGATGCTTTACCGTCTACATAAGCGAATATGTCAAAAGCCTTACCTGTTTGGTGGTAAGATTTGTTTTTAGTTCCGTCTGCTCTGCTTCTGCCTTTGTCGAATAATTCCTTTTGCTCTTCTGCTGTTCTCATACCTCCGCTTCTAGGTATCCCAAAGTCATAAGGGCTTTCTTTTATTGCTTCTGTTACTATTGCTATTAATATAGCATCTATACCGTTAAGGCGTTCATAACTTCTTTTACTTAGTTTATACATAATAATTAAAATATATGTGTTAATCTTGCTACTTGTCCAAAGTCCTTATGGTGAATAAAACCTTCAACCGCTTTAGGTGCGCCAGTGTAACCGTTTCTATCATGCCAACTATCCGAACCGCTAGGACTTCTTAAACTCTCAACAGTTACGTTAATGAAGTCTTTTGCTGTTTTGTGGTGTACGTGATGTGTATAATAGTAACGGTGTTCAGCATACGCCCAAAGGTCTTTTGCTTCAATACTCATAAGGCTACCTAAGTCTTGTTGTTTTGCACCGTCTCCATGAGTAGTTCCAATTAAGTTTTTACCGTAAGCGTAATACTTTCTATGTGCTATGCTACAATCAAATGTAATGTTTTTACAGTTTCTAAAGTGAGTGCTTATTACGTCAGCCAAAAAGAAGCCGTTTGTATAATCGTGGTTACTTGGATTAAATACAAAGTGAACATCTGCAACTGTTAAAAGCATCTCCAAAACATCTACATAAAGTTTCTTCGCAATTAGAAAGTTATCGTACCACATACCGTCAGTATCTTGTGGAGTTCCGCTTGTTGTTTTTCTTTGAGGTGTATCAATATGTAAAATGTCGTTACCACCTACAAATAATATCTTATCTATATTAAAACCGTTAGACTTCTTTATAATTCCTTTAACACCATCTAAGACACGTTGTACTGCTATTTGTGCGTTATACTCTTCTCCTGTCTCAAAAGCCCTAGCAAGTTTACCTACGTGGATGTCAGCAGGGTCTACTACTAATAAATGTCCTTCACTTTCTAACTTCCTTTTTATCTTTGGATATTTAGGCTCGTGTCCTTTTATTGATTCTAACAACTCGCTTACAAAGTCGTCTTTATCTTCTGTCTTAAAGTTCGGGTTCTTTACAAAGAAACTATATTTTGGATCTGACTTATCCCAATAGTAAGGACTATTTGTCGCTTGCCCTTCGTGGTTCTCTAAACCTAAAATAGCAATGTTCTTGTTTGCTTTGTACTCGTTCAACCTTTGAAGTTGTTCAGGGTTTAATCTGTACTTTCTGTTTGTATTAACCTTACCAAAAACTGCTTTTGCATCTTGGTCATTTACATAAATCTTTTTATTAGTCATAGTTTAATTTTTTGTAAATATAAACTATTTTTTTTAATCGTCTTTTCTAAATGATTTTTTATTCTCTTTGTATTTAGATATTAAATAGTTAAGCCGTTCTAAAAGTCCTTTACCTGTAGCGGTTTTAAAACTTTCATCTATACTAAAAAACTCTATAGAAATTAATACTACTGCTACTATTTTAGTCATTGCATAGTCAACATCAATAAAGGTTTTTACTATGTCGTTTACAATAAAATGACCTAGTATAAAGAAAGTAATAACAGTTAATTGATAAACTAGCATTTTATTAATAACGCTGCTCATTCTCCTAAATGTAATAGGTTGCTTTATCTTCTTTGCTTTCCATATTCCTATAATAGTATCTAAGAATACAAAAGCCCCTACAGCAATTAAAACCCCTGCTATAGGAGTTATAAAAGATATTAATACGGCTAATATTTGAGCGCAGTAAAAACTGGTTTTTTCAAATAGGTTACTAAGTTCTGTTCTATGTGGCATTATGATACTGGTATGTTACACTTGTTATAAGTGAATGGTGTTTTAAAACTTACAGTCATTACCCATCCTGTTAATTCATCGTTAAACCTTTCTGTAAAACTTGTTAAATTAGCGGTTAACTGTAAATCAAATTTAATTCTATTGCCGTCTATATCTGTTAATACTATTTGCTTAAAGTAGGCTAGATAGTCTAATAGTATTTGGTGCATACTAGACTTAACAAAGTTTTCGTTTTCTTCTCCATTTAATACTTGATCTATACCAAAGATATTAAAGTTAAAGAATACCGCTTTATCTTGAACTGTACTACCATTGTCTTGCATCCATAATAAAGGGTAGTTATACGCTTGTAATTTATCACGCTGCACAACCTCCCAAAGGTCTCCATTACCAAAACTATTAATTTGTTGGTGGTTATTTGCAAAGGTTCTGCTTTCCTCTATTATTCTCTCGTAGTTTAACATCAAAGTATTTCTTTAATTTCTTGTCTATGTTTACAAACTTCCTCTTAGTTTCAGTTTTTCTTTTTTCTCTTCCCATGTTTGCGTGCCTAAATAAAAAGGGTTAGTAAATGCGTCTGTATCTGGTAAAACGTCCCAAGTGTTAGGACTTTGTAAGTAAGCAGGAAATAAAGTAGTATTACCACATAGATAATCTATTAAACGCTTCTTATAGAATTGTGCTTTATTATCCCATCTATCCATTAAGTAACGCATCTTAGTATAGTCTACAGGCTGTGAGTTTTCGCTACTCTTAGTCATTACGCCCTTATCTCTATACTTAAAAAGCAAATCACTAGATAACTCCATTTGCACAAACTTAGTTAACATAGGTGCTATAAAATCTGTTAGTAGAGTGTCCTCGTCTGCGTTGGTAGTTCCTGCTGCTATCTTAGTCTTTAAGTCATCGTATAAAGCAGAACCTAAAGCGGGTAGTAAGTGCATAGCCTGAGCATCTGCAATAGCGGGTAGTATCTCTTTAATATCTACATTCTCGTCTATGTTGGTATTACTCTTTAAGTAACTTTCACTTATAAATAAAACGTTCGCCATTACATTAAGTCATTTTCTAATTTATAGTTCATTCTAAAGTTCTTTGCTTCACTACTATGCGGTCTTTCTATCATTGCCTCTACTCCGTTTTTATAGTGTTCAAACTTGTTTTTAAGTCTTTGGTAAGAACTTATTTTTTCTTTCTTTTTACTAGTCTTTGTTTCCATGTGTGTCTGCAATAAGGTACGTGATTATTAGTTCCTGGCTTAGTGTACCAACCACCACGACTTGTAAAAACGTCTAAGCCTTGACCGTTTCTTAATCTTTTAATATCCGATAATGTGTAACTTCTATTTAGTCTTATGAGTTGCTTGCAAAAATCTCTAGTAGTATCTATAATTGCACCGCCAGAAACGTCAGGTCTTTTGTCATATTTATAAACTAAAAACACTTCGCTTTCATTTTCTTTCTTACCCTCTTCTGTTGGCTCTGGGTTACTATCATTATTCAACTCTACTAATCCATTCGCTCGCATTATGTCTATCTGATCCATAGTAGCACTTGGGGTTTCTCCTATTGCTTCCGCTATCTCTGCCACAGGCATATTAGGATTAGAAACAATAATTGCTAATATCTGACTTTGTAAATCTGTTACAGTAGCAAAGTTTAACCTTTGACTTTCAGCATCTTCTATAGAACTTGCCATTAATTCTCTGCTCTCAATTACTTCTAACTCATCGTCATCTATACCGCAAGTATTAAAGAAGTCTAACATTATACTATCTTCATCTTCTTTGGAAAAGTTAGTAGTAGTTGTTGTACTGCTAGTAGTTTGGTTGGCATCTCCTGTTCTTATAATAGAACCCTCTAATCCAATCAAGGCTCTAACCTCTGAGTTAGTCATCGCTTCTAATATCTTAGTCGCAACTAATGGCGATAAAGTACCAAGTGCTAAAGCAACCTCATTAACTTTCTCACTCTCCCCAAATGGTAACGCTTCAATAATTCCAACTTTTGCACCTACTCCTTTAAATGCCAATAAGTCATTCCAGAACTTCTCTAATAATATTTGTCTATTATTAGTATAAGTGTTCTGCATTAAGTTAAAGGATTCTATTACCTCTGTAGTCCCTCCTAACCTACCCGCTTCACGTACACCAAATAACATAGGGTTAGTAACATTGTGAGAAGTAAAAAGATTATCCCTAACCGCTTCTTTTAAAGTGTTAAATCTATCGTCATGTCCGCTAGTTGGTATTACGTCAATAGTTGCAGGTGGCGTGTCAGGGTCAGTAAAGTTAATTACAAAAGTACCTCCGTTGTCATCTCCTCCGAACTTCTTTTTTAACTGTCTTTCAATGTCTTGCTTTTGCTCGTCTGTTGGTGTTCCGTTCTGAAAGTTAATTATGAAAGAAGCACTAAAGCCACTTTTAACATTATTCAACAAGAAATTACCTATACGCCAATCTAACTCAATATAACTGTTAGCAGCCAAATAGTCTGGCAATGCATAAGGCTCATTTCCTGCTCTGTAAAGTGAATAGTCAACCAAGTAGTTAACACCGCTTTTAAACTCTCCTTCAAACGTCCTAAACTCTTTAAAATCTTCATTGTCTTGTGGCTTTCTACATTCCCAATCTTTAGTATAATACCAAACGCTTTCATCTTCCTTAGAACGTCTAATATAATTAAATGATAAATGGTAAGCGCTAATTCCTTTACCGTCTTTAGACTGTATTAACTCAGCGTAAAAACCACCAAATAAAACTAAGTCAGTAGATAACTTTCTATTTAAGTCATCTGCATCCTCATACTCGTTAGCACTTTTAATAGTTCCTTTAGCCATTGCTAAACTAGCAACATCAGTATAGTAATTAACCTCTAAACCACTTCCTACAATGTAGTTAATCTTTCCATTGCAGATTGCATTATGGATAGCAGACTTATTGTAGTTATCTAATAGGTATTGAGGGTAGTTATTATAATATTCTTTGTCATCTCCAAATATGATCCAATCTGCATTTTTCTTTTCAAAAATTACAGGCGGTTTATGAGCATCAAAACTGATAAAAGAAAATGAGTATTTATTTTTATTATCCATTGTATACTTTGTATGTTTGACCGTTTAAAGCGGTTGGTGTTGTTGGTTCGTTAACAGTGTTATAAACTTTCATAAAGCCATCACAAAGCAGGTTTTGAGTACCGTTAACTTCGTATAGTTTCCACTCGTAAAAGCCCAACTCGTTAAAAGTAATATCCGTTCCCTCTATTAAAGTAAAGTTAAATCTGTTATCACTTACAGTAGGTGCAAGTACTAAAGTTTGCTCTGCCTTTGTGCTTCCTCCGATAAACTTAAATAAGTAAGTGCGACTAGCAAAGATTGATTTTACTAGTATATTACTTAGTGAAAATTCGTTACTACTCGCTTTCTGTATTGCTATTGTCATCGGTTGGCTTATCTTCTTTAATACCTTTGTACTTCTTTTTTTTCTCCACCTCGAAAACTGGCGCATCTAATTTAATTAGTAACTCCTTGTTATCTTCACAAATTAAGATACCTCTAAAGCCTTTGCCGTTCCATTTGTGGTTAATTAATTCTTTCTTAAACTCCATATTATTAAAATATAAAAATAAAATACAATTGCATTTTTGATAAGTTTGTTTATATTTGTTTAAAATTAAAACTATGATAAAGGATAAAGAAATGATTAACTTAGGCTTTAAGAAAGTCAAACACTACAATAAGAAAAGGTACGGGGTTAGTTCTTATATTTGGCTAAGGAACAATAGTTTTGAGTTAAGTATAGAAAAATTTAATAATGATGACTTTTTTTCTCCTACATTAAGTGGAGAATTGTATTCAGTATCTTTTAAAGATATTAAAGAAGTAGAAAACTTATTAAAAGCGTTGTTTATGATTTGATATAAGGTGAGTGGTTTCCCTTGTATTATTTGCAGAGAAAAGCCTACCCTAAATTAATAGAGTAGGCTTTTTAGATTTACACCCTCCTTTTTTATTGGTTATGCAATAGTCAAAGTATCTACCACCGCTTGAGTAGTGAAGTAAGGATAATGATTTTCTTTAGAAGTTAAGCCAATAGTATAACCTTGCTTATCTCCGTAAGCCTTACCGCTTGCCATTTGGTTAGTACCTCCTTGCTTCATTGCTCCTCTATCAAATCCCATAGCCACATATTGACCGTCTGTAAGTTTGGCAAGTATCACCAACTTTCTAGCCTGTGCCATAATTTTCAACTCTTCGCTTTTTGTTGCTGCAAGTTTATCAATAGTAAAGTTAAGTACTGTCTCGTAAAACAAAGTGCCATTTTCTGCACTCCTGTTTTCAGTAGTAATTAAATCACTATCCTCTTGCTCTAGTTCGTATCTGTAGAAAGAAGTAACCCCATCTTGAGTTATTGCAGTAATTTCTCCTGCTAAGTCTGTAAAAGAAGTTATCTCAGAAAAGTTACCTATTAGTATTTCTTCGATTCCGCCAGAATTGTCATTGCAATCTAGTGTAAATCCTGTTGTTAGTAAACACGCCATTTTTTATTGTTTTAAATATTTATAATCCTGTTGAATGAACTCTATAAGCAACTTTCAATCTTAATACACCATCACCATCAGCAAAAGCAGCCGTTGCATTTGATATAAAGATTCCCTTGTTTGCCGTTAGTGTTGCTCCTACTCCTAGTACTTTAGTAATGCTATCTGCTGCTGCTGTAAATACTGCTGCTGCTACTGTGCCACTCAAAGCCGTTGCGCTAGTCTCTTCTTCTAAAACAACTGCACCACCACCTGTAAATTGTACTGTTCCATAGTCAAAGATAAAAACTGCATCTACCAACTCTAAAACTTTTCCTGCTCCCTCTGCTGGGACAACCTCAACTGCTGCTCCATTCATTGCTATTAATTGTGCTGCGGTAATTTCTACCTCTTCCACATAAATAGTATTATCAACCTCTTCAAACTTTTCTTTTAATTTGTCGCTTCTAAAGATGTCCCAATAATTTGTTATTAAACTCATTTTTATTATTTTTTATAAAAAAAGGGTAGCAGTACTTAACCACCACCCTCTTCTCTAGTTATTATTTAATTATTAAGGTACTAAAGTAAATTCTACACACTCTTCTGTGTAAAAAACTTGTGTTCCTCTTTTAAAGTTACAATCGAAAAAGATGTTCTTTTCAGTAACAGGATCTAATCTTACTTCTAAGTTATCTTGCTCTTCATCTCCATCCATTCCGATAACTAAGTTACCATTCCATGTAAGTATCATTCTATCAAGTCCTAATAGTCCGTCAGTAGGTCTTACCGATACGTTAGTTCCGTGTAATTTAGATACACCATCTTCTCCGATAAAGTGAAACAAGTTAGCGTTAATCAAAGCAACTACATACAAATCGTAATACTCTCTAGGCATAAAGATTGATAAATCTTCTCTACCTCTAATGTTTTGAGGGATAGATAAGAACATACCTTGTAGTACTGCAATAATGTTAGCAGCCGTTACACCTGTAGCAACTGTTACTCCACCTGTGTTACCGTCTACTGGTGAACCTGCATCAATTTGCTTCAACCAACCGTCATAGTAAGAAAGGTTATTAGTACCAGATAAAGTATCACCTTGCCAATCAGAAACTTCTAATTGTTTTTTGATACCTTCCATTTTTTGTTGCATGAAAGCAGCATCTACTTCTGCTGGAAGAACTTTGTCTCCTGCTGCACCTTGTGCCATATAGATTTGTGCATACTTACCAATAAGGTCTTTTGCACAAAGGTTTTCATAAATAGCCACATCACCAACGGTAATAGTTCTATCTGTTAAAGTTGTAGTTCCACTTGCTGAACGTGTACAGTTTGCACCGTCTTGGAATACTACATCAGAAGTAAGATAGTGCATTTTAGAACTACCTTTAATCCCTAATTGTTTTGTCGCTAATGCTGCTGTATCAGAAGATACTTGTATTGCTGCGATAATTGGAAAGTCTGCATTTTCGATATATGCACTTAATCCTGCTACGTTAAAACTCATAATTTAATTTTTATTTAATGAATAAATTGTTTTTCTTTTTTAGTGCTTTCGGCTTTTCCGTTGGCGCTGCTTTTTCTGTTGCTCCAAACTCTGTAAAAGACTTAAATACTATGTCTTTAATTTCGTTCTTAGCCTTGCTTAATTCTTCTGCAAATAGTGCTTTAAGTGATTCTACCGCTTCATTAACCTTTTCTTCTGTTGCGAAGTGAGATTCCTTTACAATAGATTCAACTACCTTTTTTACTTTTTGCTCTTGTGTTTCCGTAGCATCTTCTGCCATCGGTACTTCTTCCTCTACTACTACTTCTTCCATTGGCATAATGTCAGTAATAACACCCTCTACAGTTACAAACTTAGTGCCGTCTGCTAATGTATGTTCAGCGTCTGGTGCTACTACTGGGTTATTATCTGCATCAATTACTACTACTGCTGCACCTACTTCTAGTGCTGGCTCAATATTAATCAATGTACCATCTTCTAAAGTAGCATCCATAAAGGCGCTTTTGGTTACTTCTGCTTTCGCTTCTTCTTCGCCAAATACGATTCTTTTAATTTTTTCTAAAATGTTGGTTGCTTCCATATTGTTAAAATATTTTTATAATTATTAATTGCACTATTTTTAAAGACTTTTAAACAACTCTATTATTTTTGCTAGTTTTTGTTCGTCCTCTGTTGGTTCGTCTTTTACATAACTAAAGAACCCCTCTACGCTAAAACCTTTGAATTGTCCTTCCTTAATTAAATTCCAAACCTTATCATTATCTACTCTCATACTTCCCCACCAAGATCCGTCAGGTGCATCTTCATATCCTTGCGGCGGATTAACCCCCCTATCTCTATCTATTAATAAAGATTCAAATACAAATACATCACTTAGTTTTAATTCTGCTTCGTGCATTAGGTTAGTATTAGAATTAAAGCCGTTAGCCATAAACTTAAATACAATGTCTTTAATAACGTCTGCTCTAAATATTACGTTATGCTCTCCTAGTTGTTCGTTATTTCTGTAAATAGGTTTATCTGCTATCATGAAATAACCGCTTACTATTCTCTTCTCTTCGTCCTTTACTTTAAACTGTAGTTTAGTTTCTTTAAAGGCTTGCCAGTCGCTTTCTATTGCAGGGCGGTCTACTAAAGCAATGTAGTCTACACCGCTATCTTCTTTGCTGTCTATTATTAGTTCATACGTTTTCATATCTATAAAGTATTTATTTATTATTTAATTGCATTATTTAAAAAGTTTGCTATCTTTGTGAAATATTTAAAGTTTATAAATAATTATTTTTTTAAGGTTAAAGCCGTGTATTGCAGTACATGGCTTTTTTTATATTGTCGCTTGTGCTTCATTCACACTAACCTTATTTTGTGTATTACTTATGTCTTGCTCTGTTACATAGACTTTAGTAGGCTCTCCTATTGTTGTGGTAGTGTTTGTTACTTGTC
>Ga0070748_1000158_pt1 | contig 35361 bp, 57 predicted proteins | sample VirMetDEL_Nov_12_FD_77015 | JGI IMG/M metagenome (GOLD analysis project Ga0070748, IMG submission 77015) | Aqueous microbial communities from the Delaware River and Bay under freshwater to marine salinity gradient to study organic matter... | ecosystem: Environmental > Aquatic > Marine > Coastal... | reverse complement strand
TAATAAACTCCTATTCAATATTATTGTACTCGGCAATATGCCAAGCTACGACAGAAACACCTGTGACACTTACGGTCACGCCAATACCAGTGGTGGCATTACTGTCAGTGGCACTGGCTGACGCCCCTGCTGATACATACGAAACCATATTGGAATCGACATATAATGTCGCTGCGGCAATCGAGCTAACCCCAACATTTCCGGTAGTCGTTCCGGCCGTCGTGTTTGCAGAGGCGCTGCCAGTTACTACAAGTTTAGTTAAAACCTCACCTGTCTTTAATTTCAATTCAACATTAACAGAATCGGCTGATGCCGTTACCGCTGAGTTCGACATGATATTAGCCTGATTTTCAGACACTACCCCCCTGTTACTAACTGACAATGTAGCCGAAACGATGGCATATTTTCCAGCGGGAACTGTGTAAGAAGTAGTACTCTCTTTATTGTCTACGGGGTTATAATTGAACGGTATTAGTAAGGCCATTTAGCTACCCTCTCCTATGCAGTATATAAAAAACTTTCCAAGCGCAGCGGGTTTTGAGGTTACATTTAACTGAATATAATCCCCTTCAACTAATGCGGCGTTTGTAGCATTTAAAACTTGATTGCTTGATTCATCGTAGTCCGATGCTATTGAAAAATCTATACTTGGTTTAGTTGTGAATACACTCACTGATGTTGAGAAGTCTGGCCCATCTCCTGGGCCTGTTGCCTTAACTACGTCCACCTCAAGCGTTCCACTTGTTATGGCGGTTGTGTCGTCATAAATACCCACTAAAATATCAGTAATATCAATAGAGGCGTCGATTCTTACTTGAGAAACGCCTGTCGCAACAGTAAAGCTTGAAGCCCCTAAAACTGGTAAGGACCAGAATCTAGCTTTAGAAGCCGAACCCTCTACTGATGTTAGGCGGGTGTTTAAATCATCTTGATTCGTTTTGATTGTATCGAATAAACTTTTTAAAATCGGTTTACCGACTGCAATTAACGCTGCGCTTATAGTTGTAAATGCCATATTTATCCTATCAAAATACTACCGAGTTCTTGATCGCTGGTAATGTCCGGCACCTCAAGGTTATCATCTAGCATATATGCGTTTTTAATTTTGTCACTAGCTGACGCCGATGTAAAATCAGCCGCGCCATTGGGCGTTATACTCATAACCCTATTGAAAATATTCGCTAAGTCATTAAACTCTAATTTCGTACTATTTCCATCAAGTGTAATTTTATTGACTACGCCTATTTTTTGCCTATCTCTCCCGCCGAATCTCTTATAAATACGATCTAGGTTTATCCAAACCTTATCGTTTAAATTCTTAGTAGATAAGTTGAGCTTGCCTTTCACAGTAACCGTTGACTGACTTAATGAATTATAGAGAGCATACCTCTCGGCAATCTCTTGAGCGTCACCAGAGTCATATAAATAGACTGTTACGGCCATTTCTTGCCTAGAACCGATATATGTATCAACAAAATCAGACTCTTCTATAATGACTTTAAATGAGCTCTCCGCTGTAAATCTATCAACGAACGGGCGATAATTGAGTGTAACCTTTCTTACTATTTCGTTTCTACTTCTAACGCTAGGTTCCCCGATAATGTCCCACTGTTCTAAAACAGTCATGTCCTCTGGTTTATCAGGGGTTAGAATATTGTAAACCATTTCGAAATCTGAATTGGTTACGAGGGAACCGAAAACACTTTCATTGATTTCCGATATTGCTTTTTTAATAGTGGGTGCTGTTCCACCTATCTCGCTAGGTATAACCATTGAAAGAATATAAGGGGCGTCAGCGTCAGCCTCAGCAAATGAAGCGGCGTTAATATTAGTAGAACCAGCATCATTACTTAACAGGTGGTTAACGGCGTCACTAGCGGTTTTAATCCACGTTCCCGCTGACTCATAACCAATACAGTTAACAGTTATTAGAGAGTCGTCGTCTATCAACTCAGGGTTTTTCATATAAGAAGAACCAGTATTATTAGCGCCAGCGTATGCAACCCTTAATGTAATTAAAGCCTCAGTAACCGAAAGCACTTCATACCAAGTCGTGTGAGTTAAATCGTCACTCTGCACCCAGTCTCTAGGCTTAACATAATCGGTAAAATTAACACCACTGGCCGTAACCTCTCTCGATGCGTTTGAGAAAGTATTACTACCAGGGAGGACGCGGCGGGGAGCAAGGTTAAACTCTGCTAAATTAGTAAAGTTTAAAATAGCTTCTGTGGTATTCGTTAACGTCCAGTCAGTATTTATAAATGATTCGTTTTTATTTATATAGGCTTTTGATACGGGGTTTTTAGTTACTGTTTCCCCGCCCGCTGGTGTCCCTGTTGGAACGTTCTGGCGCAGAGTAACGTTGTTGCCAGTAATTCTTTTAATGTTTACGTCAAACCCGTCTATATCAATTAAGTCATTATCGAATAAATCAGAGCCGTCGGTTAATACAATTCTATTAGGCTGTGATGCACTTGCGATAGTTGTCGTGGGCTCTCTTAATTTATGTCCAGCTATATGCCAGTCTCTATTTTTCTTACGCCACGGGATAGAAGGTTTATTAATCGCGCTCTGACCAGTGAAACCAGTTAACACCTCGTCACTCACGGTTATTTCAGTGTCACTAACTACCGCCTCAACCCCTACTTTAATGGTTTCTAGGGCTAGGGTGATTGTTATATCGTCCCCTGGTGATAACTCGTCTAAGAACGCCGTCCCTGAGCCTGTAAACGTTGTTGTGTTACCCACGCTGGCAATAGTTCCCGTGAGTGCGTAACCGTCTAGAGTATTATCTATAGGGGCACACTTTAACCCGTCCACTTGGCCGTAAATTCTACGCTTAGGGGTATCAATTAAAGAGTCGGGTAAATCCCCGTTGCTCGATGTGAATAGATCAAGATTAACGAACTCCCTAAGTCTGTAGATATAGTCTTTACAGTTAAAACTTATGCTCGAAGGGGAAAACGTTTTGTCTTGAATCTCCCCGCTAAATAATAACTGCGCTTCCGTTACTGGAATAATAGGGGACCATGAATAAACATTGATAGACTTATTCTCAAAGAATAAAGTGTCATAACTAGAATCGAAATGACCGTCGGTATTATCTAGAGTTATTTTAGTTGATGATTCTAAAGCAACCCCTGTTTGTTCTTCGTCCAACTGTTTAGTTATTGCTGAGTTACTTTTAACGTAAGGAAGGTAGGGAACTTGTGAGCCCGTCGATAGATCGCAAGGTAAATCAAAAGGACCGCTGGCGTAGAATAGGCGATAGTAACCAACAATGTCTTTAGTGTTAGGGTTAGCGTCGTCACTCATTCTTATATAACAAACCCCTGTCTCAGGATTATAAAACCACTCGCCAGCGTTAAGAGCCGCGCTAGTTCCCTCAACCAATGAAGTTACGCCGTCCTTAATGTCTATTACGAAATAATCAGCCGCACGGGTATAAATTGCCCCGCTATCAAGCGTCCATATTAGCAACCTCTCGGCTGGTTCTATGTGGCACAGTACGACCTTCTCACTTCTAGATAAATCAGCAAATTCATCGTAACTAGTAGCCATGAACTGCCTTGTGAATTTCTTTTATCTGGTTTTCCATATTTATAATTCGCTTATTAATCGTTTCATTAACTGATATGCGAGACTCGTGGTTAAATAACGTAACCGATGCCCATGCTAGGGCCGGTAAAACTATAGTTGTTATAATAATAGCGATTGCTCCGATTTTCATATTATTACCTTTCTTTTAGCTAGCGACATATTTTCTCGCCACTCCTTTGAAAAAGGCGGTCTTTTAACACCAATCTTTTTGGCGCCGTTAATAATCGCCGCGGCCTTTATTTTCCTTGTATGATCTTCACTTTTCGGTTTACCCTTATTAGCTTTGGCGATCTTGTCTCTAGTTATTTTATTTATCCTTCTTCCTGTTTTTTCATTATACCCATAAGGGATTAGTGAGTTATTTAACAGTGTATGTAGCTCCTCTAAAAGAACGCCTTCTTTTTTACATACCCCATTATGAAGCAGAGATAGTTTAAAATTATCTCTCTCATATTTCTTAATCGCACTAGTTAGTGCAAACCCTTGGCAGCAGTGTTGTGAAAACCTCTCCTTTATGGGTCGAATAGTGGAACCTATGTATTTTTTGCCGTTTAATAAATTTTCAACCATATAGACATTCATTAATAATCCTAGCGTAATTTGGTTATTTTAACTTGGGTATAAACTTCATCACCTGATGTGAAGGTTGAAGTCTGACCCAAGCCATTAGTAGCCGCTGTTGTTTGTGCCTGATGTTGTATTTCAAAAGTTGTAGATACTGTTATAGTGATAGTACCTCCAAATACTGAATTATTCTGGGCTACCGCACCACTACTCCCATATGCAGAAGAACCATTAAAAGCCAGAGAAGAGTCTGTTATATTATATACCCTAGCCATATGGGTGTTGCATTGTAACGCAGGAGCTTGACCTTCTATTATATATTTACCTGCCGCTAGAGTGAATTGATTGGCTGATAACGAAACTATTTCACTATCTCCATAAACTGTAGTTAAATCCCTAGTTATCCAAGAACCGGAAGTAAAAGTCCCACCCTGAGTTCCCTCAGCCTTAACGTCCTTAACAAAAGCCACCTTTTGCACGGGTATAGCTGCTAGGAAGGTTGCGTCACCAGACTCTACAATGTTTAGGTAGTGCCTTCCAGATGTATTACTTAATGTCATACCTGAATTAACTCTTAGCGAAACTACTGCATCTTTTGAAAACTCACCACTTGTTCCTATATAGGAGAACTCTTTTGACCCTGTTAGATATGTACTTCTAGAATAAAGAACTGTTCTATAAAATACAGCATCTATATAAATGTCTATACCAAATGAGACGGGACCTGTATCAGATATCATTCCATGTAATTGTAGTATAGAATTGTTTTTTTGCATGGTGTATGTGTATGCACCTCCGTCCCATCCAGTACCACTACCATTAAATACAACATTTTCAGTGTTCGCTGTGATAGCCTCGCCAGCATTCCCCTCTAGTGCAATAGAATTTATATTACTCTTCGCTGGTGTTACTACGTGCTCGGAGGTGGTTGGGTATCCGACAATATGTATATAGTGAAATTGCAAATTCACAGAGTCTAAGGTTGCGTTATTAGCTAACCTTAATGAAACAACCTCGTCCTTTAAAAATTCCCTACTGCATGAAAATTCATACACTGTTCCCGTCGTAAATTTTGTATGCAGAGATTCTTCAAGGACACCATCAACATATAATTGCACTTTACTTGTTAAATTTGTCGTTATTATAACAGAACCAGATATAGAAAAAGCCCCGCTCTTTGGAACAGTAAAACTACTCCCATTCCAAGCGCCATAACTATCACTAACTTCTGCAAATGGTATATCTGTAACATTAGCAGTTAATGATTCCCCACCATTGTCTGAGCCGTGTACAATTATATAATCATCTATTATCTGTTTATAAACAAAAGGGTTAGTTGAAAACTCTACGTTGGACCATTCTAAAACCTTCGACGTTCCCGCCACTCTTTGAAAACCGTATCTAATAGACGTGCAGTCTTTAGGGATAAAAACGCTAGTTGAAAATCTTTTAGTGTCGCTAGTTGAATCAGTGGCATCCAATAGATCAAGATCAGAACTTATAACAACGTCGTTAGTCGCATCATGCATGAGAAATTTCATGTCCCCGTCAGCCGCGCCTACTGTTCCGTATGAGTAGAAAACAACAACCCCGACGTCCCGCCCATTTTGCGTATCATCTAAAGCGATCGTATCTGATAGGAAAAAGTCATTCGCCCCCGCACCACTACTTAAAAACTGTATAGCTCTATCGCCAGCTATAGGGGAAACAGTGTCATTCAATAGCGACCCGCTCATAGTCCCGGTTCCCGCATTGTCAGGGGTTGCACTATCACCAGTTACGCTAAAGAGAGCTTTCGTATTGGTTCCGTAATCATCTTGATAAAAGATCTCAAGCGAACCACCGCCCCCGCCGCCCATTTCTGATTCTGCGCCAGTGTCATCGAGCTTATACATTTTCCCGTCGACCTTGGGATAAACTTTCATATATCCACTAGCCGGGGTTGATGGGGTTGCAACTTCTTGAAGCGTTATTTCATCGTCAAAAGTTTTAGTTGTTAATGTTTGAGTGTTTGTAGTTCCAACCACCGCGCCCGTTGCGCCATGGGCCGTCGTTGCGCTTATATGCGAATCAAGAACCGAATCAGCCGCTACTTCTTGCCAGACCGCCGCGCCCGTACTTACGTCGGTAGCTCTAAAAAATGCCCCGCTAGAAGTGTTAAGCCATAAACTTAAAAGCTCATAACCCTCAGTGTTATCATTCGAAGCGACAGGGTCGGAGGTAGTCACATTATCTAAAGCGCGCTCAGTAGTTCGCCAAGTCGTTCCGTCGTAGACCTTCACAACGTCCAGAGTAGTGTCTAGAAAGACAGAGCCAGCAACCGCTGTATGTACAGCTTCGTAAGCCGCGTTATTCGCGTATGGAGAATAGAAGGAAGCCGTAGCCCCCTCTGTTGTTGGTTCCGTTGCTGATGTAAATCCGTCATCGAAGTCTACTATTTTAGTCATCTTACTACCTGTCTAGTTAGAAGTTGAAACGCTCTAGGGTTTTCTATATCACTTACGGGCGTTCCACTTATTTCATTTATTAAGTTTTCATGTTCCCTAATCCAACCTAGATGGCTCGAATCAGAGTAGGTATATCCACTTGATGATAATTCTAATTCATATTCGCCATTCTCAAACTGTGAGGGGTTATCGAATACAATAGCTTTCCATAAGTGAGCGTAATTATCTGTTGTGCTTAGGTCTGTCTTAATTTCCGCTGATGTAAAAGTCTTAGATATTAAAGCCGTCCCGCCTGACTTAATTGATAACGTAAATATCCCCGCTGGGGCGTTATGCATATAAATATAAGGTCTAATCGCCTCAATAGTTGAGCGTCCATTCTTATATAAAGTGAATGTTTGCGATAACGTGCTGTGAAGCTCGTCAATAACAAGTTTTGTCACTTTTGTTCCCTTAATGAAAAAGAAGTATTCCAATACCCTGACGATCTGTTAACTAATCTAGGTTCTGATGTGAACTTATAAAACCCGCTAAATCTATCTGAGTCGTTTGAGATAACGTTACTGGTATCGTCGAAATGAATAAACATAGGCTTTATAGTTCTTCTATTATCAAAAATCTCAAAGAATTGATCTAACTCTGTAGTGTTTAAAACCTTCATTGAGAGGCCTGTTAATTCTTTACGCTGCCCCATATCGTCGATGTACTCTTGACCATAGCGAGTGCTAGAAACCTTCTTTAAATCTCTATTAGTATATGACCAGTTATAATCTATTCCGTTTGTTGAAATATCAACACCCTTTCCGATAAATATATTAGCAAGCTCGCAGTAACCAAGTGTAGAGGTTAAAACCAAGCGCCAGTATCTATAAGACTGTTCGGCGATTGATTTAATCCCGATTCCATATGTAGAATCGAAAGTTAGGGTTGTGCTAAACGCGGGGGCTCCCCAGGAATCTGTTGCCGAAGCTTGGACGGTAATGGTTGATACACCAAAGCCGTTTTTCCAATTATCAACTATACCTAAATAGTCTACGGGCTCCGTTGAGCCCATATCAAAAACGACGCTGTCACTGTTTGAAGTTGAGCGCCAAGCTTTAGTTCTAAAGTCGTCTTGTATATTAGTCACTGGATATTGTGCGTTAGTAGTTGAGGCGGTTATTGTCGCGCCCTCTACCAAATTGTTTGCTAAGAATTTAATCATGATGCCACCTGGAAGCCGTCGCGTTGTGCATCTCTAGTAGCTCGGGCGATTTCTTTATTATCAATCTGTATAATTATAGGCTGGGAAAGCATAGCCGCCATTGTTTCAGCGCCACTGTTTTCTTGTTTTCCCGCGTCCCCGTTTCTTATGTTATCGAACAGAGTTTTCTGGTCTGTTGATGTTAAAACCATTTCACCCTTTCTCATAGGTGTCATTGTATTATCTTGCCCAGGGGTAGCGCCAACAAAACCGCCAATAACACCACCATTAGCAAAGCCAACCCCGTTAATTTTAGCAACATTAGCTAAACCCATAGCAACTGTTGACGCCGCAAGTGCGAAGGACCACGGAGGACCAGGGGGAGCTGCAATCGCTTGAGCGGCAGCACTATATGTAGACATTAACGCTTGAGCGGAGAGTAAAGCTTTTTGAGTACTAGACCCTTCTTTCGCAAGTGTAAGTCCGGCGCTCATAAAGTTCTGAGCTGTCTGTAATTTAGCTTGTCCTATTTGCTGCTCTAATAACTGGCGTCTTTTAAGTTCGGCTATAGAATTTTTAGTCTCTAGTTTCTGAAAATCTAATGATGTTTGAGCTATTAGTTTCTCTTCCGCTAACTTTCTTTCATTAGCGTCTTTAATTAGATCAACTTTTTCCTGTTCAGCAATAGCTTTAATGTTTAATTTCTGTGCCTCAATATCTTGAAGGGCAATTAAGTCCTCTTCTGTAGCAAGCCCCGCCGCTTCTTTCTCTAGAAGTTTTCTTTCCTCTAGTGCTATATCTTGTTCGGCCCTAATCATTTCGATTTCAGCCATAACAGCGCGTTCTTTTAATACTCTCGCGTCGGCTTTAGGGTCAGCAACGGCCTCTACTTTTTCTTTTTCTTTTTCTATATCTGTGTCTAAACCACCTTTCCCGGCAAATTTCCGCTGTTCATCTTGTATTAGTTTCTCAAGCGTCCTCTTTTCTTCTAGGGCCAGTATCTCAGCCCTGATAGACCGCTCACGACCCTTAAGCACTACCTTCCCATTTATGGTTGAAAGTTTTCTTAAGTCTTCATTAAGTTCCTTTATTTTACTATCTAAGTTCTGTACCTTGTCGGCAGCAGTGTCCTCTGTAAAAAAATCGGCTATGAATTTACTTGGTTTAATAATTAACAGTTCTGCTAATATTCCGGCAGTCTTAGCGATAGCCGGACCATTATCGGCAAAAGCTTTTGTTAGCTCTTGCATCACACCAGACAGTTCACCAGCAGTATCGACAACGGCTGGTGCAAACGCTTTACCTAATGCCGCTTGCATAATATCGAAGTTGTCCGACATGGTTGAAAGAGCACCGTTAACGGTTTTGGATTGTTTATCAATCGCGCCCGCAAACATACCACCCGTAGCGGACATAGAATTAAAGGCAGTTTCAAATTCTGCGAAACCTACTTTCCCTTTAGAAACCATATCTTTAACAGAAGACTCAGCAACGCCCATAGTTTTGGCGATAGCTGGACCAATTGGAATAGCTCTTTCTTGAAATTGTAAAAGCCTCTCCCCGGTTAATTTCCCGGCGGCGGCTACTTGACCGTATATAAGTGAAACTTCTTTTAAATCTGAGTTAGAACCAGCCGCAACGTCACCAATTTTCCTAATTCTATCCGTCACTGAGTCAGCAGCGAAACCAAATGAAAGTAATTGAGCCCCAGCCTCAGCGATATTATTTAACTGAAATGGGGTTGAGGCTGAAAAGTCTGTTAATTCTTGGAATAAATCGGCGGCAACTTTAGTGTCACCAGTTAATATCTGGAATTGTGTTTGCAGTTTCTCAACTTGAGCAGCGGCATCAACTGCCCCGCCTACAAAGTCTTTAACGGCACTAGTCGCAGCACCAAGAGCCTTGCCAGCGAAATCGGCGGCAATATTCCCAGCGAAGGAAGCAAAGGCCATGTCCATTTTCTTAACGGACTTACTCGCGTCCCTAGTTGTTGAATCAATACCCTTTGAAAGCCTAGTTAACGCTCTGAGCGCAGCTTTTTCCTCAATAGTGATCTCAACGCTTACCTCGTTTGCCATATCTGTCTAAAACCTGTTGCTGTTTGATATTGTTTTCTTCTTTTAGATTATGAATTAAATCGAACGCTTCGACAATTATAGCGGGTTGATCTAATAGAGAACCATCATAAGGCATTCTACCCTCTCTAAACCCTACCTCTAAGTTAATAATAGAAGCCCAGTAGTAAGAATATAGCTGAGCAGGGCATTTAAAATAATTGATTTTAGGTAAACCCCCCATAGGTGACTTATTATGTCCGGCATATTTAAGTATAGGGTCGGGGAACTCGTTAAAACACCCGCTTCTCTGTTGATGCTTTTTCTGTCTATCGGAGTCGCGGGGGTATTTCTTTTTACAGGTAGCGCAATTGAAAGTTAGATCCGTCATGGCCTGATATGTGGATATGATAGAAATATAATCATTGGAAGTTAGGGAACTGATAGTTCTGATAGCTTCCGCGATAAATTCAATTAATAGATTGGCAGAACCGCCCTCTACTCGGCTGGACCCTTCTTTTTTACTAAACCCAAAGATACGCCCTTGAGTTTTTTACCATTTACAGGGTCAGTTAATTTGTCGGGGATATTATTGAGCGTTTGCCATGCTGCCTGTATATAAAGCGTTTTTTCTTCTAGTGTGAATATTTCGCTAATACTATCGTCTGAGAGAATACCATTTTCAAAAACAAGCTTATACGGGTCGCCATGCATGTCTGTGACGCCCTCAATTCCTTTTAAACCATACTTAACTAGTAATGTCTGAGCTCTAGTAAGGTCGTAAACAGATTCGCCGTTAGTGTCGATTCTGCTGCATTCTGATAATGTGATTTTTTGTTCCTGACTCAGTGGACCTAGTATGAAAACAATTTTGCCGACAGTAATACGAACTCTATCCGACATGCGAACTATTTTAGACATATATATCCCCTAGTGAAGTTTAATAAATTAAATCATTAACAACGCTAGGGGTAAATACTAAATGTTAATTAAAGCCAAGAAAAACAGAGTCAGACCCTAGGTTTCTATGACATTTTACAGTTAACGCATCAGATACAATACCGTCAGTGTCCGCATAAGGTAGTTCAGTGATCTTACCTTGTGGAAGCCAGCCAGCAACCGCTTCTGAAAATTCCCCAGCCGTCCCTGTTGGGTTGAAGGCATAGAAAAAGATAGAAACATCATCGTTGTTGTTGAAGTTATCCCAAGTCGTAAGACTTGTATCATCACTATAAACCGTGGCGTTAAACGTAGTGCTTTGCGAAGTTACTCTTGAACCTAATTTTCCGTCAGCCTGACAAGCATCTTTCATAAAAGAAACTTCATTTTCAATATTCAATCCTAACTCAGTGTAAGAAGTTTTAGTCCCGTTAACCCAAAGGCAAGCCTCTAAAGCTACTGGAGGGAGTGCGTCCGCTGTGAATACTGGAGCGTAAGAAGGTGCCCCGTCAGCGCGCTCTAATGATAAACCAGCAACGCTAAAAGAAGCACTAGGCACAGTTCCGGCCGACCAATTCTCTAAAGACATTGACTGAGTTCTTAGACCGCCACACGTTTGAACGATCTCACCACCGACATTATGCTCGGCTGAAAAAGTTGTTGAGTTAGCTGTGTCACTATAAAAAGTTGAAACCGCTGAAACAGTTACCCCGTCACTAGGGGCTCCGTTGCTGAGCGCGAAAGGGAATGTGATCGTTGTTGAATCAACCGCCGAAATTGGACGACACTCGAAAGCCCCAGCTTCCTTAACCATAACAATGTCACCCACTAAATAAGAATGTGAGGCGAAAGTTAAAACTGTTGACGTATTCCCTGTAGTTGTATCTTTTGTGGCAGCAGTTCTTTTACCGCCCATTAACGACTCTGTTAATACTTCAAGAGCTTGCGGGTAAGCTCCTTCGGTTGCACTGGCGCGAAATTCTACGGCCATAGCTCCCGTCACATCGGGAATCCCTGTTCTTGATGCTTCTTGCTCGGTAGTTCCAGAAAGTGTGTCTCTAGAAATTTCCTCACGCGTTTTTTGAAGCTCAAGCGAATCCGCTAAAACCTCAATATAATCGGCTCCACTTGCTGGAGTCGTTACTGTTCCCTCTGTTGATTCTACAGTTAATGCGATAGATGATTCATTCGTGACCACACCTATGGTTCCACGACTATTTCCTAAGATTTTTTTAAAGATATTCATAACTATTCCTTTATTATGTTTTGATAAGAGTACTCACCAAATAGTTCTAATGATTTTTTATTATATGCTAAACCTGCTTCATTCTCGGTTTCAAAGATTCCCAAATTAAAATACTTACCCCCTGATACGATTCTACCTCGCCACTTAGAAGTGCTAATCATGTCAACCCCCTTATATTTGCTAGAAGTATATTTACGGGCTTTAACATTTTGATTATTCTGTGACGTAGTAACAATTCTAAGATTACTCTTACGATTATCTAGACTGTCATTATTTATATGGTCCACATACATACCGCTAGGACAATTCGCGATAAGTCTGTGTAATTGAGTCCTTTTACCGTTAAGTCTGTATGCGATATACCAAGGTTTCTTGCCGCTAGAACATGTCTGAACTGTCCTTTTACTTGACTTAAACTTTAACCAGTCTTCCATGTCGCACTTAGCAACCCTCGTTTCACCTTTCCTACTTACTGGGTAGAAAATAGTTGTCATAATATTCTCCGTTATAAAGTTACAATATCTATTGCTTCAAAGTTTGAGCAACCCATGTTTGCGCTGCCTACATTGTCCATAATTAATTCGGAAGTGTCTAAAGTGTTATCGCCGCACCAATATGAGTTCTGACAGCTTGCTATTGCCGTCGGGTCAGCCAATACACCACCGTTATATAAATTAGTCACTTGAGCCTGAGATAGCGATTCTGTAAATGTTGAAATATCTACGATTTTTTGAGAAAAGGAATTTCCCCCGAAAACATCATTTTCTCTAGCACTTATAAACATATTCTGATCGACTAAATCTGAGGGGATAGTTGACGGTATTGTTCCGCTACTTGCGTCTAGCGTATGCACCCCATCGACATAGAGTTTCGCCCTATCTGTAGCGGTTGCTTGAGCGCCATCATAAACAAATACGAGGTGGTATATCTTATCTGCTCTTGTTGGCCTAAATGTAGTTGTTGCACTACCTACACCAAAATTAAAACTAGAATTAACCCAGTCACCGTAAAACTTTGTAGTTATTGCGTTAATCTCTGGCGCGTAAAAATACCAAAAATATTCTGTCCCGCTATTTAGCGTCATGTCCATTTTAACAGTCATGGCCACACTGAAATTTGTTTCCCCGCCCACGTTTCTAACTGGAGCACTCATATATGTATTGGCCCCGTTACATTGGAATGCCTTTAGTATCGAATAAGCCTCTGGTGTTTCTACCACTGGGGCGTCGGGGAGCGTTGCCGTTCCCGTTATTGTGGCCCTGTGCTTAACTGTGAAATTAGCACGGACACTTATAGTCTTTTCGCTTATCTTGACAGGCTCTTCTAAACCTACGGATTGGACCACCAAAACAATACCAGGCGCACCTAGTTTCGAGTTAGCAAAATCCCTAGTGATCGCCTCTAGATCGTCATATATAGTCGTAAGGGCTGTAGTTTCCCCAGAGTCAGATTTTCTATTTTCGTAATTTTGAGTCAATACAACGAAAAACTCCTGATCTAATGTTAATGATTTTATCGTTCCACTAACCTCGTCAGCAGCACCCAAACCAAAGCCGTATGCATTTTTTTCGGCCCTTGATCCGTTCTTCTCTAAATCATAAGAGTAGTCGAGCTTTGTTCTACCTAATGCGAGCGCGGTAAACCTAGCCTCTATAGCCGTTAATATAAGTGATTGATTAGAACTCATCTACGCATCAGCCTTCCCGTTGCGCTACCTAGCTGCTCGGATACATCCTTAATACCGTCGTCGTTCTGATCTAAATCTAAATAAAAAGTTTTAATCGCTGTGCTGTACATGCTTCTATAATGTCTAGACTGCTGCATGTAATAATCATCAACCTCGTCTTGTCTAGATAGCATCACCTTACTCATAGCGAGGTAGGTGGCGGCCAGCTTAATTTGACCCATGTCTAAAATATCAAAAATTGTGATATCCTTATTGAGTCCGTCTGATAATGATTGTTTATAATGCCCACTGTTTCTTAAGTATTGAATTATCTCGTCCCTTGCAGCTACATGAGCAAGTATAAACGAACTCTCACCACTTGGTAGAGCGTCAGATATTTCATAATTCTCTCTTTTAAGATCGTTATCGTCAGCGAAAACAAGATTGAGTCCGTTAACGACAGTGGCCGAATGAGTTACGGAGGGTCTAAATCTATAGAAATACATTTCTTCACTATTTATCGTAACAACTGATTCGTTTAAAAGGTTTCTATCCCACTGAAGGAACCCTGATCGAGTCATAGAATTTGTTTCGTCATATAGACCAGTAAGAGCTACCCATGCTGTGCCGTTATAATACTCGCCAGCAAGAACCCCCGCATTAGTATTAGCGGTCCCCAGCTCCATGTACGCTATATTTATGGACTTGTAAAAGCCCACATACAAATAAGAAGTAGAGCTATCAAGAGTGATCGTAAAAGTATCACGGTCAAAATCCAGTGCTTCCCGCGAGTAATCCGAAAAGGTCGAATTTGCATCATCGAAAACTGTTAATTTATTTTTAGTTCTTAACATATTAATTCCTTTTGTATTCCAATAGACTAAATCTAACACCTACCGCCGTGTCATTGGTGTTCGTGTCTGCTGTAAAATAAAGAATGTCGGTGGGTGATAGTTTAAAACCTACGGGTTCATTTATAGAAACAGTATTCTCGACACCCGTGTCGATCGTTTCTCTGAAAACTTCAAAACGTATTCCAAATTGCCTATTGTAGACATAACCCTTAACAGTAACTCTAGGAGAACCACCACCAGATATTTTATTAATATTAAACCAAAGGTATTTTGCAATTGCATCACTATTTGAATCGGCGTGATATATCGCTTGCTGAGTAACTGAAAGCGTCGCAGGTACTCCTGCTTGAATGGTTGCCGCTGTGGTAGCCGCAAGGCTTATTGCGTTTGTATTAAACGTAGCTGTTCCAACCAATGAAACCGCAACTCTATTTATACCAAGACCAGTAAACGATGTTACGTCTGAGCCTGTATTACTTAATGTGTGTACAGCTATCGCATCTAAACCGTCCGCGTCTATGTACTGAATATATAAAGCTAGTGCGCCTGTAGTGCCTAACCCATCGGTTGCTTGCGTATATGTGATTGTAAAAGTTTCTGCACTTGTCATCGGTACAAAGTTCCCCGTTGATGACCAGATAGTCTGCTCACCTAGATTTGCTGTTAATCCTGAACGATAACCAAATTTAGCAAAATGGGTGACGCCCGCGCGTCTTCCCAAAACGACCTCGTCAGTAAAATCATTAGGTCTTGAAACTGTGGCGTCCTGGTCTATTCCGAGGGACTGATTAAGGGGGGCTGTAGAAGGGACAAAGTTTTCCCCGTAATAAGTATTTAATCTTAAATAAGTCTGAGCCGTTCCATCATTAACCAGACGAACTCTAAAATATCTGCCTAGCTTTACGGCTGTGTGAAATTCTGTGATGCCAGCGTCTATGATAAACCCGCCAACTGGGTAGGTTGAATCCCAGTTTGTCCCGTCTGGTGAAAAGTCAAAAAAGAGTGTTCCTTTCGCGTCAGTCTTTAGCGTTACGCCAACTTGAGAAAACCCGTTAAGCTCTCCGGTTCCGGTGAATGTTTCTCCGATACCAAGAGGGGCTATGGACGAATTAACACTTTCCGCTGACGTGTTTCCAGACGCTATGGTTCGAAGGTTATATTTTAACCCATTAGTGTCAATCTCACCCGCGCCCCTAAGGACTTCGTTGCCATTATCGTTTAATTTATCGACCACTTATCATCACCTTTAATTTCTTTTGAGATAATTTAATATATCAGAATAGTAGCGACTAAAGGAGGGTTCTTGTATTAGAAAGCCTAGACCTTTTATTTTCAGATAATAGTCAGATTTGCCACCAGAAGGAATACTTTCGCTAGCTTTTTTTAGTATCTTAATACCATAATCGTCTACCGTCATAACACCCTCATTTATATTATTGGGTTAGTTAACGAGTGCTTTAATCATCTCGTTAGTAAATTTCTGCTGCCCATCAGGTAGGGTGAAAAAATAAATAAACCCTTTACCTTCTTTGATTATATCTTTGTATTCTGTTTTAAATGGCAATGCCCCGACTTTCTCGCAGAGATCATCGGGGTTATTACCTTTTAAATATCTTAAAACTGTACTTTTATTCACTATCTTACGTAGTACTCAACGTAGAATTTAACTTTACCAGCAGTAAGAACAGCAGTTCCAATTGTTACTAGGAAATCCTGATCTCCAGCAGAGTTAACCATAAATGGTGTAGTTGCTGTGTCGATAGCATAATCAGCGATCAATGTTGCTTCTGCTGTTGCAGCTTCGTAAGTTGTGGCTGAAGTTGTGTTACCAGCGGCAAGCGTAGAAGATGTTCCAACGATTGCATTTTCAACTGAATAATGAACAGCTTTTACGAATGCACCAAGAGGTAAAACTCTTGACCCTGGTTTAGCAGAAAGATCAATGGCAGCAACAGCCCCACCGTCTACATCAAAATCATACTCATATTCTTGGACTTGTAGCCCGTCATTTTTAAAATCAGACATTATTTATCTCCTTTAGGTTGTTTTTTAGAAGGAGCCTTTTTTGCGGGTTCCTTTTTCTCTTCTTTCTTAACCGCTTTAGGTAAAGCTGGAGCCAATTTCTTGGCCCTACGCTTTTTGTATCCTTCGCGATCACATAAATTGTCATGTGCGCTCATAGATACCCCTTAAGAGATTTTAACAACTCTTGAGCTGTCTAGTTGCTTAAGACCATAAAGAAGATCACAGTTAACTCTTGTCGCTCTTTTCCCATCTACACCAAGGTCATACACAGCAGTCTGCATTTGCTCTTGAACTGCAAGAGTAAGGAATGATGAATGGAATAAGTAAGCAACATTTCCAAGTTGGTTAGACCAATCCATTTCAAATCCCGCTAATGGGAACCCAACCATACCAGATGATAAAGGTGATCCTGCTGGAACGAAATCACTTGAAGTATAGCCAGTGATATTGAAAATATCGTTAAACTGAGCAGCTCCACAACGCATCATGCGCCCATCTACAGGAACGTTAGCAGTATCTAAAAGCTCTTTAGCTTCGAGAATGTCAGCTAGTGCCAATGTAGTACCAGAATCAAAAGCGATATCATGGTCAGGTGCAGCAGTTGAAGGTGAAATCGTAGAGATGATTGTGCTATCCATTTTCTTCATAATAGAAAAAGCAGCGTGCTCTCTAAGTTTGTCCATTTTATCAATAGACTGAATCATTGCCTTTTTAGTAAGGATAAAATCCTTAACAACTCTTTTATTGATTATTAATTGCTGATTACTAACTGTTACGCTATCAGCGTCATTACGAGCGCCTTCTGCTAACTCATTAGCTTCTGCAAATTCAGGGATTGAATGGATATTAACAGTATCACCAAGGTCAGAAATCTCACCTGTGTAATCTTCATTAATTGATCCTCTGAAAATTAGTCTATTCTTTAATACTTCGTAAGTGCGCGCACTCCATACCTCAGGCACAATTGCACTAAGTTCTGATGCTGCACTGTGAATTTGATCGGCCATTAATTATCTCCTAATTAAATGTTGTTTCTTTGTAATAATTTCCCGATATAGTTTCGGGTCACTTTTTTCAAGCCCTAAGAGCTCACTTGGTGAATAAGTAGTGTCTTTACCGTCAAACGTTCCAACTCCATTATTAACAACAGGTGGCGTCCCATCTTTAAACCAATAAGGCTTTGCAGCTTTAAGGCTATCGACAAAACTCTCTGCACCTAATACGTTGTAGCGTCCTTGATCTGTGGTTTCGACCACAACAGAACTCATATCAACCATGTCTAAATCATCTAATGCTTCTTGTCTGATGTTGTGCTTCAGAGCGAACTCTCTAACACTCGTCATTTTCTTATCATCCAGCACTGCGTTTAGAGTTTTCTCGTATTTCTCTTTAAAATCGACAGACTGTGCAGCCTCTCTCTCATAAAGTTCTTTATACTTTCCACTAGCCTTCTGTTGATCTGTTTCAATCGCTTGAAGTTTAGCCTCGTATGCTGTCTGCTTTTCCGTTGCTTCAGCGGCCATTCTTTTAAACTTATGCATATCGTTCTTCATTTGCTCGTAAGCATTAGGGTCGATAGCTACAGGTTCAACTGGTGGCACATCCTCTACAGGTGGCGTTAGTTCTTCAGACATAAATACTCCTTGGTTACAAACCGCACTGAGTACAACTCAATGGAATTAACTTGAAATGGGTACGACCCATTATGATTTATCTAAATAATGATGCTTTTTAATTAATATGGCAAATCTACCTATTAGTCTTTGTGATAACTCTCAAGACCGCCCTGTTCATCATCTCATTAATTGTGTTCTGGATTCTTTTCTTAAACTCTTCACCGGCTTTTCTTGGAAGTAAACGCCTGACTACTTTACTTTTACCAGCTCCTAAAAAGTCGTGATACTTGGCCAATTGTGCCTGACCCTTAAACGATATAGAAACTTCCCCATTATTATGCTTTGTAACCCTTAGCGCCTCAAGCAATTTGCCTGATTCGGCCATGTCGACAGGTTTTTTTCTACCTTTCTTTTTAGCGTAACCATCGGAGTAGTCTTTCCACTTCTCACCCTTAACTGGCGATCTACCTTGAACTATTTCTTCAATTATTGCGCCCTCGACAGCCCTCTTTTCTGAGTTTTTACGTAGAAACTCTTTTTTTATACTTTTAGGTATTCCAGTTAGATTAAGATTCGTTGTTATTTTTATTCCCATGAATCTCCTTTAATATATCTCGAACGCCATCTCTAATTGGCTTTGAAAAGTTGGCTTCTCTTCCCTTCTCAAGTGTATCGTTAGGTAGTGACATTCTTTTACGTACTGTGTCGCCGGTATTGTGGTTGAACAGCTTCTTCTTTTGGAGTGAGTCGGTAACTTTAAAATCAATGGAATTTTCTTTGAATCCAGCGTGGATGCTTTCAATTAGGTCATCCTTTGAATGAAGGTCTGGAATACTTGAGCCCGTAAGCTTCTTCTTCATTTTCTTATATTTTGCGCTTTTATAGTCTACGAATTTGCTACCAGTAACAGGACTAACTCCAGCACTGGTATTGTTTTCAATCTCGACTAGGATAAATTCAGCTATTTCTCTTTTTGCCGCTGCCTTTTCTCGCTTACTCAGCCCCTTCAGTTCCTTCTGAAGATCCAGGTTGTAATTCACTTTCGTCTTCGTTATCGGCATTATCCTCTCCAATCATATTTTCCATAGCTTCTTTTGCGCGTTTAACTTTAGCTTCGAGCATTTTCTTTAATCGCTTTTCAGCTTCGGCGTAACTTAGGTCGGGATTATCCAACATGATAGCGTCAATCATTGAATCTAGACCTATCGCCAATCTTTGTTCGATAACAGTTAATTTCTCTTGCTCTGACATGAACTGTTGCACTGCACCAAACTTAATCGAATAATCAAAGCCGTCTGGGATTTTACCTATCTTAGCAAGATCATCAATAAGCAGACCTTTATCTAAGTATAGATTATGCCAACGCGCCGCCTTCTTTGCAATTCTTGGCTCTGCTATCCTAAAGATCTCCTGGTCATCCTCTACAGAACCAACAGGTTCAGACTTCATAATCATTTCTTGAACACCAGAATTAGAACTGGTGGCTGATAACTGACCTTGGACCGATCCCGGTTCTAAGTCGTTAGTTGTTAATAAAATTGCAAGGTATTGCTCTACTAGGTTTTTGTGCTCGTTTAATTGAGGGTTAGCGTTAGCGAATCCAATAGTCGGAGTCGGGTCACCTTCTGCTACATCCATAGTGATAGCTTGATTTGGCCCAACCTTATATGATTTTGGAACACCTTTACCAAATAGATAAAAGAGTCCCGTCCCGTGCATCTTAGCAATGTAATAAATATCCGAAAGAATAGTGTTAATTAGAATTGAGCCGTCAATTAAATCCTCACCACCTACTGCCCAAAACTCGCCATCGCGATCTTTAGCTAATGACTCAAATGGCAGTACTCCGATAGGGTTCAAACCATCTTCTGGACTTAAGGCTGTAATAATGTCCCCATCCTTATTGAACGTGAAATGATATTTGTTTCCCCACCATACATATTGCTTATCTTGATCGGCTGGAGAGTCTGCAATGGCCTGAGATTTACCGTCACCATCTCTAAAATTAGAAACCGCGCCGCCTTGTTCTCTTGTTTGTGGATTCTGGTCACTAACTGCTGTTTGCTCATGATACGGGCTTAGGATATATCCCATTGCTCTCTCAGGATCATTAGCATCCTGGATAACGTCATACTTATGTGGAGGCATCGGGTCAACTCTGTATGAATACTTAGCTGTCCCGTTTTGTGTTAACTCCTGAACTTCTTTTATAGGCCTAACAAAAACGTCAGTATTAAGCATGGCTTCGAGATATTTATTAGCCTTCTTCATTTTGATATTCATACCGAGTTTGTCGATGAACTCGTCTAATTGTTCTTGAGTTATGTTTTCTACAGCTTCACGCTTTGGAGTAGTTCTATAAACACGGGCTTTCTTCCCTACAACTTTCTTGTATATGTTAACTGTTGCAATGCGTGACTGCATATCTTGAACTGTTTCAGGGTCGAGCTCTTCTAGTAAGTTAGCCAGGATGTATTTCTTAATTCTATCCTTTAGAATCTCGTATCTCTTGAATGCTTCCCTTTTTCTTCCAACATTCTCAGTACCCTCAATCTCTTTAATCAGCACCGAGCGGACTTCTTTATCTAAAATCATTTCTTCATTATGAATCTTCATATTTATCTAGCCTTGGAAGCGTTAAATCTTTGGTCTATAGTTGAATCTTTCTTTATTTGCATTATCCAGTAACCTATTGCCGTTGTCACATGCTGGAACTCATAACTATCGTTCTCAATATAAGACCCACCCTTTTTTAATTTTGTATTAAGAAACCCATCAACGCAATCTTTGGCCTGTTTATAGATATAAAACTGAGTCTTTTGGTTACCATTAAAGAACCTGGCGTTAATAGTGTTGTGCCTTTTCCTAATCTCAGGGTTTGACCTTCCTACATTAAGTGAAAATTCTAACATCTCACCATGCTTAGGTAAATAATGGTTCATAAATCTACTTATAATATCGTAATCGTTCAAATTTGATCTAGTGTCTTTACTTTTACCAGTAGCATCACCAAACACTCTAAAAACTGTAAACCTCTCAAAAACGCCTGCGTCAGCTATTTCCTGCATCATATCTAAAGTGTTCGCTCCGTGGATAATAAAGCTTTGAATCACATGAAATACGCCATTGATATATTGCCCTACCGCTGATGACATTGGTTTGCCTGCCCCTATGTTAAAATCAAACATGAGGTCGATAGGGTAGTTAAGGTCAATTATATAATCCTCATTCCTAAAATTCCTACCTGTGTCAAAATTATAATAAACCCTATCCTTGGCAACTGATATCCATTTACCGTAAATCATCCTCTGGACTTCATCGGGGTCTAAATCTTCTTTCAGGTTTTCAATATACCAGTCTGGTAAAAAGGGATTATCTGTAGTGATCGAATAAAACACATGCCTACGAGGATGATCTTTCCCGTCAATCATAAAATATTTATAAGCGGGATGCTCGGGACCGCCGGGGTTAGTTGCTGCCATCATGAAGTTTTCAGGCACGTTTGGAAGTCTACCTACCCTTTGTTTAATAGCATTATAAAATGGCCAGTGCTCGTCCTCGTTTTCTGTAAGCTCTTCAACTAGTACGGCTGAAAGCTTTAATGATCTAAATTTAGTGAATTTCTTCTTAAACCAGGCCCTGGAGATGATTTCTGAACCATTATGGAAGGTCCATTTCTGCTTAGATCTATCGAACTCGTAATCCTGTCCCTCTATAAAATCGCCCTGCATATGATCTTCCATAGTGGCAATAAGAGTATCTTTCAGGTCGGGCATAACCTGCCTGCCGAGCAAAAGCCTAGATTTCTCAAACTCTACAACGTGCTTTAATCCCCTGTGCGCCATTAAAATTGATTTGGCGCTACCAACAGAACCACTTAAAAGAACCTCATGCGCTCCAGTCTTATAATCGTAGGAATCCATTTCTCTTAAGCAGTCTATTTGCCATTGGATATGATTAGGATTTAGCTCTGTGAATGAGGGGGTTTCTCTACTTACTTCCATTCAGGCTGTACGAAAGCTTGAACGCCTTCCCTTCTGAATTAGAATGTTCTATTTGTTGTTGAGCCTTACCTATCATCATCTCTGCGAACCATTGAATAGTTTTTGAATCGCCAGCTTTCATCTTATTAATTAAAGTGAAGGCCATAAGGCTTAATTTTCCCTCAAATTGCTCCAGATACTCCAAGAGTTCTTCTTTCGGGGTATCAGCAACCATTTTGGATATAAGCCAAAGCTCCTGACTAACCATGTGTTTAGCCATTTCCTTGGTAAAGTCTTGTTTTTTTCTAAATTTGTTACCCTCTGCGAAGGTTCCATCTCCATTTCTACTCACGGGTTAACTCCCGTTAATTGTGCCTTGCACCATTCAAACCCACCAGCCTTCTTCCTTTGACCGTTAATCACTTTAGATATGTTTTGTTGAGCTACACCTGTCTTCTTTTCGGCTTCTCTGGTACTACAGTGCGAGCAGAGAAATTTACCATTCTCATATTGATCGACCGGTGTGCTTTTATAATGTTTCTCGCCTTTATAGTCTGAAAAATTAGTCGCCTTCCCTAATATTCGATATGCGTGAGTATTATTTTCTGAGTATGTACACCATTCGAGATTGTTAACGTCGTTATCATCACGTACGCCATTCTTATGATTTACACAGGGTTTATTTTCTGGATTCTCTAAATACAATAGGGCTATTTGTCTATGAACTTTAATGACTTTTTTCTTCTTGTCATTGTTGGTGTAGCTAATTTGTTTATATCCGTGCGAGTCTGTGACGGCCGATAGTAACTTACCCGTTGCTTGGTTGCGCACCAACCCATTAACTGAGTACTCGTGTATAGCATTAGCGTTAGGATAAATACCTTGTTTCCACATAATATCCCCTAAAGACTCTCACTCTTGTCTGTTATAGTTACTTCTTCTTCAAATAAACTTTCGAAATAAGCATCTTCTTCTGCTTTGGTGCTCTCAATTCTCTTTTGTAGTTTAGTCATGTTTTGACGCTCTACGTATTCGAGACTAGCTTTTGAGAATGTCCTGGCAAAATCAGCACTAAGACCTAATATCCTATCTCTGTCTATTTTTACAGCTTTTGATAGTTCAATTAGTCTGATTTCATGGAGTAGATTATTGATACATGTTTCTTTACGTTCATGACTCAACAAAAAGTTCTTAATATCTTCTTTTGGAGAAAAGATCCGTTCGATTTCAGCATCAAATGCTTTCGTCACGAGTTCTTTATTACTCACTTAACAATACCTTTAGCGCCATTCATTGCATTAGTTTCGTCAGACCTTGAAGCGATCATAACTTTTTGGGCATCACTATTTGATACTCTTCTTTCTACAATCTCAGAAGCCAGGTAAGAAATCTCGTGAGTGTGGTTGTCGTTTCTATATCCGTGGGCTTTGCCCTTATGCATTACTTTTGGTGGGCCGCACTTAACACCCGTAATCTTTCCATTCTCATCTTCAGTAACCTCTACAGGGTGAAAATGTCCATTAGATGGCGCGGAATTGGCCAACGGTTTACCGTCAGATGACACTGTGTGATAAAAGTGCTTATGTGGAACTTTAACCCAATTGGCTAACTGCTCATCCTCTTCATATGACATGTTTTTTCTAGTATCTGTAATATCTAAAACAAAAAGATCGTGGTGAACCTTAGTAGATTTAGCCATTTTTCTTTCAAATGCTTCAATTTTATCTGTGGAAATTACTTTTTCACGGCCGATTGGCTTTAGTTCTGACATTAATACTCCCTAGCGGTTTATGATTAATTATTGTTAAATTCTCTTATTCTTATGATTGAAAGTCAATTAAACGTAGTAGTTATTCTGTAAACTCAACGCCTTCTTACTTGGCGTATAGTGCAAATCCCAAACTCCATAGAGTAAATAAGTTAGTGGAACATCGAAATACTCTGCAGCTCTCAATAGCTCCCAATCAACTTTGGGTGCGTTTTTAAACTTCCATGAGACTATCCGACAATAAGCTATCTCTGTTTCATCACTCATTCTCTGCATAGTAGCGCCCTTAGACTCTAAGAGCTCTTCTAGTTTTTCGCTTATTATGCATTGGTATTTTTTCATAATTTCTTTTTAGGCATCGGCATATCTTGAGAAATACCCCAATATTGCAACTGGCCTATAATATCAGCTTTATTAATAAACCCTCTAATTAAATAGCAGATAATAATTGTTTCTGTTAAAATTAAAGCGTATCTGTTTGGATTTCCAGCAATAGCCTCGGCTTGTTCATGCAGATGGTCAAACACAGGCTCAACAATTGTGTCGATGCAGTTAACATCTCGCATACCTTTAATCATACCAGCGCCATTGTGGCTATCGCCTACTTCAAAAACGCCATCGTCACGCCTCTGAGGTATACCTAAAGCTACCTCTAGAACATCACTAAGTTTATCAGCGAAAAGATTGTCAAAAACATCTTTAGTGCCTTTAGCAATAAGATTCTCGCTACCTAGTCCACCACCAGAATTAATATGGAGACTTATTCCATAAGAGCGCATTTTGTTTGTAATTTTCTTAACGGCATTAGCTACCGATCTAACCTGATGGCCATACGTACCAACGGGTCTAAGTAGTTTATAGACTGGAATCTTGGGGCACAAACCGTCCATTAAGATTAGAATTTTATCACCAACAGGATTATTAAAAACCCACTCACTCTGCTTTTTGCCAAACTTAAAACTTGTGCCCTGTGCATATGAATTATGACCGATTAAAACAAAAAACACTGGCACAAATCCAAGAACAGGTTCTTTTATGATTTCGTTAGGTTTTGTCGTTCTACTTGGTATCGGTTGCGCCTTAAATCTTTGGAAGAATCGTTTTATTGCTCTAAAGAATTTCACTCTAAACCCCTTTCGGTTTTAATTGTATTAATTCGCTTCTTGAAGTCATCAATCATAACCTCATAATCGGATTGTGTGAATTTAGTTGTTTTGTATTTTAATTGATTTAATCGTTCGATTTCTTCTTTACCATATGTGTTAAGCATAAAAAGAGCATAGCCATCAGGATTGCCGCCATACATATTACACCCTGCGCATTCAAGATGTACGTTTCTTTCGTCTAGTAATGTCGATAGGTATTTTCTTGAAACAAAATGACCGCCCTGTCCTTGTTTGTAATGGACATTCTTTCCACAAGAACAGCAATTACCATATCCGTTTTCGTCAGAATCTCTGAGCCTCACGTATAACTGAAACAGCTTGGCAGTTTTCTCTTTTAATGTTTTGAGTGATTTCTTTTTAGCCATATTTGTCCGTAGACTAAATTATGACTATAGAGGTGTTGAGTGTAAAGTGGTTATTTGAAGATGTTATTAAAAGGCTTAAATAACTCTTTCTTTATGTTATCTACTAACTCTTTTAAATTACAATATGCTTCGAAGCGAGCAAAACCATAGCTTTTAGATATTATCTCCATATCGCCATCAGTTAAACTATAGTTCCTAAACTCTCTAGAAACATATAATTCTAATATTTCCTTTTTACTCACAACCTGCCCCCATTCAATTTCTTAATCGCCGCCAGTAATCTTTTGCGATCAACTTCTTTATTTTTCTTATAAGTCTTATGCGTAAGTAAAAAATGTGTAACTAGTTCCTCGATGCCTACAGTTTGACCACCGAGAGCCTCAAGGATTTCCATTTCTATTTCACCAGCCATGGCGCTTACTCTAAATCGTTTTGGCTTTTTCATTAGAAATTTCTCCCGACTCTCTGTGTGTCCCAATAAACAGATATGATTTCCTCACCTTCCATCTCTTCTAGTATTTCGGTCAAGTGACCAGCTTTTATCTCCATGTGAGTATCAGCAAAAACATATTCAAGGTTTTTCTCAAGCCTACTTATATCTTCCCAACCTGTTCCGATCATCGCCAGTATAACGTCACGCGCTGTAAATTTAGGTTTATCACAATTTAGGATATTGATAGTTTCTGATTTATGTTCCGGTTCTTTTTGGTTATCAGCCTCAATCTCTAACTGTTTCTTGTCCCAACCTTCTTGATCTGAATTTGTCCATTGATTAGCCATATGTCCCTCGCTTATTGGTTTAAGTAAGTATAGCATGTTTACGCATTTATTACGCAAATATTTTCATTACAAGTGCGCGTTATTATATTACAGGTGTCATTTTTCGCCACTTAAATTGCTATCTATTGTAAATTGGAACTGTTACCTCGTAATTACAGACTAGTGTAATTCTCCCTGTGTTGTGATTTATCGGGATTCTCTCTATTCTTTCGGGATTTTCCCCTCTAGGTCAGTAATCCTTTTTTGAGCTATCCTACGCTCGTTAGATAAATTGGCTCTAAGTTCCAAATTTCTCTTAACTAGCTCGTTATTAACTTCGATATTTTGAGGACATTTACACTCGTTACATACTGATTCAGTAAAAGATTTTCTAAGCCTTTCTATCTCAGCGTCTTTGGTGTCTAGCTCTTTATGTAACATTTTAATGTCAGTAAGCTGTCTTGACATAGTTTTGTTACACTCATCTAGTTTTTGCTGTTGGTGGTTCCAAACATACTCGCAAGAATTTTCAAGCTGAAAGATACTAAAGCTAGCCGATATTTCTATACCTTCCTCTATTGCTCTCTCTTTCATACTTTGAATAAACTCTTCAAATGTTTCCTTACTCATTCAATCTCTCCGAATAGTTCTTTTTCAATTTTCTCAAAACCTATATATTTACAACCGCAACCGCACACTAGAACATCGCCAACAACCTCCCTTAACTGACTAGGCGTTATCTCAATCTTAGGCTCTTCTATCTCGTAGGTTACTTTAATTTTAAAATCAGAAATCACAGTTTTCTCGGACATGAGGGCGGTAATGCCCGATACATTATTTTCTAAGTCGCTTTTATTTATCCACATTTCTATCGTTTTAGTTTTCATCTCACCCTCTCCCATATTTCTATGCATATTAATAAAGCCAAGAACGTTAAAAGCATTCCCGTGTTAGTGCTCCAGTTATCGAACCAGTCTAGAAAGTTTCTCACTTAACACTCTCCAACTTAACACCCTTATATTCACCAGCGACCATCGCTCTACTTATCGTTGTTCTACTTACGCCTAGCTTTAACGCCAACACTGTTTGGGATTTATACTCAACCCCGCCATAAATACATGGTGCGTTTTGCTTCTCGCTTCTGTTCTTCCAACTCAGAGTCACGCCACTTTCACCTGGTTTACATTTTTCTATTTCGACCATTCAAACCTCCAGTAGTTAATCAAATCCCTCTTCAGGCCTCTATAAATAGCTCTAGGAAGCCTTAAATAGAACCAAGTGCGCCCACAATAAGGAAAGCCTGAAAAGCTCTTTAAATGGGCAACGTAAAGCCTCACAGAATCCCCTTGAGTATATCGCCTATAGCCCTAGACACTTGCTTATTACTTACTCCGTTTTCTGTTTTCTTATATCCTGAATCGGTGTTGAACCTTGAGGGCGTGGCTATGTCCCCACCAATTCTCATTGAGGAACCAAACTCATCAAAAAACTCCGCGAGAAGTGGCGCGAACTTGCATGATAAAACCATATTGTTAATCCCTTTCAGATAAACGTCGGCCGGTATGTTTTTAAATTTCTCATAGAGCAAAGATGTTCTAGCTGCCGGATATTTGGCTTCCCCATAAACTTCTCTCAATTTATCAATACCGAAGTTAAATTGTTTCTCATTCATAGACCCATCTCCGCTCGTTCCTCTGGCGTCATCTCTGCTAAAAGTTTTTCACTATTAGAAACACCACCGGTTTTATTTTTATAGTTGCCCTCAATTACTTTTGTGTAATTAGTCACCTTGATGGCCCAATCGAATGTTGCCTTCCAGCCACTTGAGCCACAAAGAAAGTCGGACTCAGTTACCTTGCCCACATAATCTTCAAACTCGACTTGAAAATCCAAATCTTTAAATTTTCCTATAAGGGTTTTTAACGATCGCTTTCTTGCGTCAGTTAATATTTTGACTTGGGGCAGCTTGTTAGCAGTTAGCACGTTCCAACAGTTAGAATAAAAATTATAATCGACACGGTCCGTCAGTTTTTTAACTGGCGCGCTTTTCTCTTTATCTAATCTATTCTTATCTAATCTATTCTCTTCTAGCGCATTATTGGCGCGACATTGGCGCGACTTTCTGAAGTCTCTATCCTTTAATTTCGCCAAGATAGGTGCATTAAAAATCACTATATCTTTTTTTAAAACTATGTTTATAGCACCATTATGACCTATTAATAGGGCTATCTTAGCTAGTTTATTGTTGGTTCTTAGGCCTAACTTGCGTCTAACAATGCTCGTTCTAAACTCAAAAACAGTACTCTCGCCATCATAATTACTGGAGATAAGTTCCATGATTCGCCAATAGAGTCCATAACCCTCATTACCCATTTCTTCTAAGATCGTAGAAAGAACTATGGACTCGTTCACGTTTGAATAATGTTTGAACCACTTGATAAAAACCTCCATAAAACCGCCCTGACCCATTTACGATGAAATCAAGGCGGCCCCTTTAAAAACGGCTGTGATTAAAGGATATAAACCCACCCCGAGAAACTTGCAGAGAATCGAGGCGGGTTATTTAATACGACTTTTTAGGGTCGGTGTGTGTTTTGAAGTTGCAAGTTTCGAAGGTGTTTATATAACAAAAAAGCTAAATTAAAAGTATTATTTGTATAATAGGTAAAAAAGTTTACGATATTGATATGAAAATAAACAAAATGGAAGCCAAAGAGTTCTATTCACTGCTAAAAACCCTGATTAGAGACAGAATTATTGACCTGACTAAAGATTTCAGGGCATATGAAAGCGCCAATAAGCTTGGAAGGCTAGAAGCTTGCGAGAAGAAGGCCTTTAAGAATACGGTGAAAGTTTTAGAGATTAATGAGGATTACGCCAAACACTACGATCGAAAATATACACGCCTACAGTAAAAGCGAGCCGAATCATCCTAACTCTGACCCGCTTTAACACACATATTGCCTAGAAGGGCATCTCAATTATCTATTAATTTTCTTAACTTGACGCATAACATTTTCTTACTCTTCAACCCTCGACTCTTCAGGCTCTAGGGTCCAGTCTAAGCCGTTTTCCACATAATCCATTTCATCACTCTCGGGCTGGTTAAAAAAGGCTTTAAAGCGCCTTCTAAAGAGCCTTCTTGCTTCTCTGCGCCTGGCTTTGCGGGTGATCTTTCTACCTTTAGGTTTTGTGGTGGGGTTTATCATGACGGTCTAAGCTTTTTGCCTCTTGCGTTACCTCTTGAGTAACTCTTGCAATTTTTACAAAAGAAGCGCGGGTATTTTGTTGATGCAGTATAGGCCCAACCGTTTGCGATAATGTCTGAGCTTGAGCAAGTCGGGCATATTTCTATTTTATCAATCATTTTTTGAGTTGATTTATCTATATTGGTATTTGGAAGATTTTTAATGAACGGGCGTAGTTTGGTAAATACTTTCTCTAGTAGATCCACATCTTGTTTGCAGTATTTAGTCATTAGTTTTTGAGCTGACTTGATTCTTTTAGAAACTTTAACCCATAGCTCCCAACCGCCATTCTCTAGTTTAGTATCACTGACGAGCCATTCACCTAAGTAACCAAGTCGATTATTGAAAGATAGAAAACTTTTTCTAGCTACTAAACAAGTATCAATATGTTTAATTTTTGGAAGTGGCGGTATCCCATGAACTAGAAAACGTGTCTGTAAATGCTTCCAATCAAACCTAACCCCGTTATGAGTTACGACAGCGTCAGCACCCTCTAAGACTTTATGAATCGCTAGACATACTTTCTTATCGTCGTTTATGTCTTTTTCCCATTCGGGGAAGTCCCAAGCATTTATACAGCGGGTTCTTTTCTCGCCTAAGATCTTATAACCAACACAAATAATCGTAGTGATGGTTGCCTTCATTGTTTGACCTGGATAATTAGAAAGCTGACACCAGACCTTCATGGCTTCTTTCATATCTGGGATTGTCTCTATGTCAAAAAAAACTATTTTTGGTTCACTGATATAGCACCCGCTTTTTAGAGTATAAGAATAATCATAAAGCAATAGGCAATTATTACAATTAGGTGACAACTGCACTCGGGCAATAATACGAATTAGATTGAATAGTGTTAAACTATATGAATGAGAAAGTTTCTAATTATACTAATCGTTATCTATTCACCAAACCAGAAAACCGAGAAGATTAAGATTTTCGATCTTGTAGAAAAAGAACCAGTCATAGAAATTATTTGCGCTGAAGGCGTGAGTTATTCAGAATGTATGGGAGATGATAGACCCAAGGTTAAGATAGATTCTGTTTCGTATGAAGATATTTAGAACTTTGTTATTAGAGGCCCGTATCAGTTTTAACATTAACTAGGTTTCTCTAGCCAATACCTCTAATTCATATAATTTACTTCTGATATCTATAACCAGCTCACTCACCTTAACGTTACGACACCTAAAATTACACCATCCATGAATTTCCTTGATGGTCTTTAATCCAACACCTCTCACTCTACTTATCGGAAACTTTGGATTATTTAGTATAGCGATTGTTTTAAGCCTTAAGTCGCGATCAGTACACGCCATCTCTGTTAAACATAAGTCGTTAGCTAGAAAAATTTTCTCAAGCGCGGTTCTTGCGCGCACACTTAGTGTTTCCATATTTATTCAACCTCTATATTATTTAAATATTTCACTATTACATTAATTTGCTCTTTAATCATTTCGTCATCACGGTAGGTAAGATTTAGAACAGTGAGTGGGTTTAAAATTCTATCCTTAAGCTCGTCAATTTGTGGCTGTGTAAGTTTCATAATTTCTCCAGTTACTTATTGTATTCCATGTTTCAATTTGGATCGCCTGTTATTATCCTGACAGTGAGGTGTTTAAAGTTTTGTCACCTTTTAATGAAATGCAGTCTATTCCCGCTGTCACCTACACTTTTTCGACTCTTAACCAAATGTTAGTTAAATGAAAGCAGTAGGCGCTTCCGTTATCTTTGCTCAATGATAGTTTTCTTTCTGTGTGTAACTCTCCAAATTTCACCAGATACACTTCTTAGTTTTTCAAACGTTTGAAGTGATTCCTTGCGCGGGTTTTTTGAATTATATTTATCAAACACAGTTCTAATTTCCCACGGCTGCCATGACTTTAATTTCTCGCAATACATTCTTACTTCTAGGCAATACATCTGTCAGACTCCAGATCAACGCCAAAGCTCTCAGCGCCATACTGTAATGTGAACTCTATGAGATCATTTAAAACTTTGCTTGAGGCGTCCTCTGATAAATCGCTAATACTCTTAACGAATATTACTCCGTCAATACACCGAGTAAACCCCATCTTAGCTTTTAGAAATCCGTTTATATCATTCTCATTTACTTGATACCCACTTTCTAAAAACAAAGGTTTTAATTTACCGATAAGCGCGAAATATTTACGATGCTGTAAAGAGCTTTTTGGCTTTACCCACCGTTTACAGACTAGGCTTAGTTTTTGATACGGAAGACCTTTAGATTCGCGCAGCTTCTCATATTCTCTTAGTTTATGAAAAACCGTTTCAAGATCCTCCGTCTTGAAGATTTCATATGTACGACTCATTTACTACCCCTGAGTGGTGTGGTGAATGCCTCTTTTATTCCCCAACCCTTATATATCCTATTGGTAACAAGCCTTCTGCTGCCGCCAAGTCTTATTGATGCATCTTTAGCCATTTCCCCTTTATATTTCGCATCTCTTGCGGGCGTGGTGAATGCTTTGCGCTTACTCCAACCGAGAGCCATTCTGTGCGAGATCATTTCAGCACCACCACCAAGCCTTATCGACGCATCAGAGGACACCTCACCCTTATAAGTTATACTACTTCTTCTGTTTTTAGCTTGTTCAGTACTCGTACTCCACCGGCAATTATCTTTTGAATAACCTAAGTTATTATCAATTCTATCTAGGGAATGATTTCGACTTGGCTTTACGCCCATATCCTCAAGGAAGCTAACAAAAGAATTGACCCAACTTTTACAAATTTTAATTCCCCTTCCACCATAATTACCATAAGCATGGTTGTTTTTATTTAAGCATCTGGTTTTCATATTGACCCATGCTCTATACTCTGGAGTTGTTTTATAGTTAACCGTATGGCCGTGCTTAATCATTACTTAGCTCTTTAGTTATTTTTTGAATTTCTGCGCATCTCTCAATTAGCAACTCTCTCAACTTGTTTATATATTCATCGTCGCGATCAACCACTAGTAAAAAGTTCTGCATTAAAGGATGGTAAGAAGAGAATACCCATTGTTTATATCCAGTAACAAGCATCGAACCCTGTACCTGTGAAAAATATTCATTAGGTAGCTTCCCACTTCTTAAGTATTTAATATGTGTTTTTGCCATAGGACATTTTAATTCGAGCCCAATTTTCTTATCTAAATCCAAAGCGTCAGGACTACACCCATAACCTTGCTCGCTATCGGCAAAACCTACAGGCTTAAATTCATAGCCGTGTGTAAAATTAACAAACTCCAGAGCGTCATTTTCCAGCTCATTGCCCCGATCCATGTGGGCATTTTTATATGTTTCTTCGCGCTCACCTGTTAGTAGTTCAGCCACCAGGGTATTAATAAGATCGGTCGATTGTGTAGAAACCTTTCCCGTGGGGCTTAATATTTTAGAGAAATTAGATGCAGTGATTTTACCCAATCTGGCCTCAAACCATTCAGGCGTTCCTTGTTCTACGTTTATTAATTTAAACATCTTTATCTTCCTTGCTAATAAGCACGTTTCTTTTTTGATTTAACATATTAATTGTTTTCTTAGCGTCTACCCTAGAAAGCATCTCAAGGGATTCAATTTTAAGGTGATTTAAAAGCCTTGCTTCTGTAGTGTCTGTAGTTTTCATTAGGCTATTAATTTTTGATAATTGTTCTTCTGTGGCGGGGTCGTCCACCGCTCTACTAGCATCATCATCAGCGTTAGCAGTTACGATACCTAAAGCGTTTTCTAGCGCAGTCCTCTTGGCGTAAGAATTTGCCGATCTAGTCCTCTGTGAGTTATTCATCTTTCCACCCTCGTCCATTGCTGGAAAATTGTAAGATGATAAATATGTTCCGCCCGCGGTATGTCTAATAGTCACATCAATGAGGCGCTCTTTTTCTATACTGTCTCTAATGCTAAAGCTAAACGATAAGCCATATCTGTCCATTAACGGTTTTATCTTATGAACGATTTCATCTAATGGGGCGTAAGTTGAATTATGCGTTTGCTTTGTTTTTTTAATAATAGGGCAATCGGCTTGAAAATTAGCCAATGCTTTATTGAGCTCTTTATTGGCATGTCTATCTTCTAGCTTGGTTTGTAGGTCTATGAGTTTTTCTAACTTGTCAGCATCTACATCGTCACGCATAGCGAGCTCAACCATCGCACTACCTATTGATTCTGGGTTTAACTCTTGTTTCTCTAATGATTTCGCGTCTTTAGCCATAAATATCTCCAATATGTTTAAATTAGGGGTACAATAGCATGAATTTAGCTGTAGAAAAAGAGAAAAGGGTGGTATATATAAATTTCATAACAACTCAGGATCGAACCATGATAGATGAAGAAACTTACAGATTACAATTGGCGGGTATCTCTACAATTAGTATTTGCAACACAGAGAAGTCACTAAGCCAACAAATGATAAGTGAGGATAGCCCCTATTGGACTGTTGCGCTTGGCGATGTTGAAACAGCGGCAAAAAGAGAAATCCTTCTAATAAAGAAAGTTGATAAATTAAAAGAACTACTACTTTTAACTGACCCCGTGGTTTCTGACGTAGTCGTTTCGGACACTCAGATTAAACAGCACCAAGAATTTTTAAAATACTTTCCCGATGAGAGAGAAAAACTGGGCCTTTAAAAGCCTACTTCTTAAACCTAGCTGACGATGTGCAGGTAAAATCTAGCGTTTGGATCTTGATATAGTTTGGAGTTCCGACCTTATACTCTTCTGTCACGTACTCGCGCTTTTTACATTTCTTATTGCCGAAAATAGTCTTTTTGTACTCCACGCACTTGTTATATGAGTAGCAAATTCCAGAGTCGCAAAGATGTAAACGCCTATCCTTTAATTTGGGCACTGATGCTATCAGCAAGCTGGAGCAGCTCGAACTCAATATTATCAAGGCGAGAATGGTCAATCTGATCTTTTTTAGACTCTTCATAATATTCCTTCTCTAGCTTCATATACTTATCGCGGTATTTATTCTTTTCCTTATGCTCCCATATAGAAAAGACACTACCGAGTAGGCCTAAAATAGAACTCATCATATTAAACCCCGAAAAAGAAAACGCCCATACCTAGGATTAACCAAAGCAGGGCGAGTAATAAATAACCATTATGAGTAAACATTACAAACCTCTTTAGTTGCGGCGTTATGCATTGTAAATTAAACCATGGAAAAAGAAATATGGAAAGATATTGAGGGCTATGAGGGCCGATACAGGGTCGATACTAACGGGGCTATATTAAGACTACAGAGGGTTGTCCGCGCGGGAACAGGTTATAGGCTACTCCCTGAGAGTATAAGAAAGTCTCATATTGATAAACATGGATATTCAAAGGTAATACTTTTTAATGGTAAAACGAAAAAGAATATCTTCATCCACAGAATTGTCGCGTCTGCGTTTGTGCCTAAAATTACAGGTAAGAATATAGTCAACCACAAAGACGGAAATAAATTAAACAATAACCACCTAAATTTGGAGTGGTGCACTGTCCAAGAAAACACTATTCACGCCTACGCTAATAACCTAATAAAAACAAAAAAGGTAGACGTGACAGCTAAATAACTACTCTGTAAGAACTAGGTCTGATTTAATCGTTCTAGCAAGTACAGCGATAACGCCCCATACAGCAGAAAATGTTGCTGGGTTAGCTACGATAAAATCCTGGACACTCGGAACAAAGGAACCTACGAAAGTTAAAGCTCCTAGCCAGAATGATTTTGATTTTAAAAAACTCTTTTTCATTTTATCCCCCTTGGATAATTATCTTTTAATTCTACTAAACTTCTTAGCTTGTTTACACTCTTGACCTTTAAAGTCATTTTCTTGACAGGCCTTGTAATACTTACCGTTACCATATCCGGCAACAGTCATTAGCGAGGCGATAAT